>Ga0157373_10002710_pt1 | contig 13419 bp, 9 predicted proteins | sample C65metaG_FD_113460 | JGI IMG/M metagenome (GOLD analysis project Ga0157373, IMG submission 113460) | Corn rhizosphere microbial communities from Kellogg Biological Station, Michigan, USA - C6-5 metaG | ecosystem: Host-associated > Plants > Roots > Rhizosphere > Soil | place: USA: Michigan... | reverse complement strand
TTTGCGTTCTCATTTCTGCTCCATCAGGTTTCAGACACAGCTGTCTTGAAACAACTTTTTAACACAGCCGAACGCTACTAGTTGCATTGATAAGTCCAAAATAATAACGTCCGCTTCTGGCACTAAGCGGACGAGGTAACGGTCCGCTATGAGCGAGAAGCTGACATCGTGTTTAAGATAATATCGCCTGACTTAAACGACCACCAGAACCTAACGTTCAAGTAGATGTGTGGCAATTCCCCATCTGAGCGCAGTGCATTTTCCATCCAAAAAATCGAAAACGGAGTAACTCGCATTGGGGTGAGCGTACCGGGTAAAGTTATCGATAGTCCCTTCTTTAAGTATTGCCAGCACTCCCTGACTGACATGCCCATGCGACACGATACATACGCACTGATGTTCTTCGGTGCCTTGCAGATTTTGTAAGAAACTTATTACTCGTTGAGTTGCCTGTGCTAATGACTCTCCCTCTGGCGGACAATACTCTGCATCAAATTTGAATAACGCACTTGCGTCTTTCGGATGGTGTTGAAGGAGCTGTGCCGTTGTCATGCCTTCAAACTGACCAAATGCCTGTTCTTTAAGGGCTGTTTCAGCTACCAATGAGCAATTAAAGCACCTGGACAGACTCTGCCCCATTTGCCAGGTACGACCAAGTGGAGAAGCGTAAACACGTTCAACCTGGTAATCACTCGCGACAAATGCTGCCAGTAAGGCTGATGTTTGGTGCTCCCCCCGGGGGGTCAACGCACTATCGCTACGCCCCTGAATTACACCTCTCTCATTCCACTCTGTTTCTGCGTGTCGAACAAGAATCACTTTCATCGTTAGTGGACCATGCATGTTGATGATTTAAATGTCCTGGACCAAACATACCAGCCAGCTGTAGCGGAATGCTTTCTGTTCCGGACGAAAAACAGGAAAAAGTTTAGCAAAATGCAAACCGGGATGGCCTGTCTCACGAAGGATGCATCGAACGTAGATAATGTCCGCTTCTGGCACTTACCATGCTTCAGACGTCAGCTTACTGGCACTAAGAGGCGTGACGGATTTCGACAACGCCCTGTCTCATGTCAGTGATACAAATCTGCAGCAGCTGCTGAATGACAACCAGGGGACCTTCCAGCGTATTCGTGATGCGCTAGCTGAGCATGCTGCGCGCATGAACTTCAAACCTGAAACGGCATCCGCGGTACTGGCTTCGCTGGGTGCGAAGGTGTCGCCTGAACTGCTCTATGAGCTTTGCCCGAAATACGGTACTACCACTGTGGTTGATCTTGAAGGTCGCAAAGGCGTTACCACTGAATTTATTCGCTGCGTCACGCTGACCCTCGGCAGTACGGTTTCCTGATAAGACCGGTTGTGAGCTGGTCGCCCTGACCGGCTCACCGTTTAATCCCGGTCAGGAGAACAACAATGTTAAGTATGACACTCCCTCAGACACTCTTACACACCCGTGAATACAGGCAGAACGGCTATATGCTGGTCGATTCCCTGTTTGATTCGCAAGAAATTGCACAAATCAAAGCTGTGATCGACGGACTTGTGCAATCTGCGGAACGCACCGGGCAATATGATAGTTTACTGGAATTTGAAAAGGAGCCAGTTGATGGCAGGCGCATTCCGCGCCGTATCTTCAACCCTTTTGAGCAGCATGAAGCCTTCCGAAACTTAGCCACCTCAGACAAAATCCTGGATTACGTCCGCAGTTTACTTGGCCCGGACATCGCACTTCAGCACAGCAAACTTAACATGAAACCCAGAAAAGTCGGGGCCGTGGTGGAATGGCATCAGGACTATACCTACTTCCCGCACTCCAACGATAGTCTGGTAGGCGTTCTGATATATCTTGATGACGCATATGAGGAGAATGGATGCCTGCAGGTCCTGAGTGGTCAGCATCACAGGACGTTCAATCACGCGTTGCCGGATGGCAGCTTTGCAGGCATGATCACCGAAACGATCAATGAGGCCCAGCATGGTCCCGTCATAAGTCTGCCAGCCGGTGCGGGCAGCGCTATTTTTCTGCACCCTTTTACACCTCACCGCTCTTCGACCAATACCTCTGACTCCCCCAGAAGTACCTTAATTTTTGAATACCGAGCAGCGGATGCCTTTCCGCTCTACACCGGTAGCCAACTGGTTGGGATGGAACGCTTAACGCACCACCTCTGCGGCGAAAAAAAACGGACCGCCAGATTTGGGGGGCCAGAGCCAGAAATTTATACCCCGAAAGACATTCCTAAATCCCTCTATGAGCTTCAGGATGCCTCGCGCAGCGAGATGAAGACAAAATAAATGACGTACAGGTGGAACAGATATGGTGCATTCAACGTGGGACAGTCTGGCGACAGATTATGAAATGCAGGGATTTGCAGTACTGCGAAACGTGTTTTCCCCTGCGGCGGTCATGGGCCCCGTAATGGCTGGCTACAGCCGGCATTGTGATGAACTGGCGAAACAGTGGCTGGAAGCTGGCGTGATTACCGATTACGATGCGAATGAGACACCGGAGAACAAGATGCTATCGCTCATGCAGCAGACAGATGGCAACTGTTTCCAGCATCTTGATATTACGTTGCCCGTTGAAGACAAAATTACTCACGATTCTCCCCTCTATCTCGATGTTAGCATTTTCAATCTGCTGCGAAATGCAGAACTGCTGGATGCCATTGAAAAAATCATCGGCCCTGAAATTTACTCAGTCCCCGTTCAGCATATGCGTATTAAACCGCCGCAGAAGAACATTTCTGATGAGACGCAGAGCCATACGCTGACGCTGACCGGAAAAACGTTCTGGCACCAGGACCTGGCCGTGGTTACCCCCGATGCAGATAACACAAACATGCTCGGTGTATGGCTCGCGGTGAATGAAGCCACCGTTGAAAATGGTTGTCTGATTGTTGTGCCCGGTAGCCACAAGCAGGGGCTGGTGCATCACTGTGATAAGCCTCATTTACAGGGGATTCCCGATACGCTCGTTGGGGAAGCGTTCCTGGCGCTGCCTGTAAGCCCAGGTGATGTCATCTTCCTGCATCCTTTGACCATGCACGCCTCCCTCGCGAATGTCAGTAACGGCGGACGTTGGAGCTTTGACCTGCGCTATTGTCCGGCGGGAGAACCCACAGGAAGAGAATGGTTTCCAGGGTTCCTGGCGCGAAGCAGGGCGATGCCTGGGGCGGTGATGCAGGATCACCACCAGTGGGTCAGGGAGTGGTTTAATGCCCGCTCGCAATTAGCTGGTCAGCCACATCCTAAATTCGACCGCTGGGACAAAAACGACCGCAGCCCGCTGTGCGCCTAGGAGGCCAACATGCTGGATATCTCGCTACTCAAAAATGGACGCTTCTCGGTAAACGGGGGAGCGCCTCGGCTTGCCCTTGTGCACCATGGTTTCAGAACCACTCAGATGGGGGCGGCCGACAAGCGGCAGGATAAATTTGCGGCCCGGTATGCATCGCTGGGTTTGCTAAATCTTGCCCGGTCCGCACAGGTGGATTTTGAACGAGGGCGAATTCCTTTTGAACCTGATATTAAATATTTCGATGAAGACAATTATGCGGATGACGCCGCACTCGCAGCGGCCATTTCCGACTGGCTCAAACCGGCCGCTGCGCGGTTTGTACTGGTCAGCCTTTATTCCCTGGCATTCGAAAGAACGCGCGCGATGATTGGCCTGATGGATGCGAGTGAGCACTGCATCATGGTGGGGGGGGCACATCCGACGGTTGCACCTGAAATTGATTTTGCGCACCTCGTTGTACGCGGATAAGGTGGTGGCGCGCTCAGGCATATACTAAGTCATTTTCTGGAACCAGGATTTGGCGTAGGGGAAGAGGCGCGCGGGATCTGTTTCAAAGCTGACGGCAAAACCACCATGGGCGACACCGTTTTTGACAAATCCATTGCTGATATACCTCCCCCTGCCTTTGCGTATGAGCTCATACAGGATGATACCAGTCTGGCCGGGGAATCACGTGAGCGTTGGTGGAAAGCCGTGGGCATTTCGCAGCAGATTTACATTTGCACTCAGAGTTGCCGGGCCCGCTGTACCTTCTGCTCTACCTATCTGATCCATGGTAAGCTCGTTTCGCGGCCGGTGGATCTGATTGAGGGAGACATCAGGCACCTGATTGGTTTTGGCAACGACTCTATTCAGTTTCATGATGACGATCTCCTGCAACACGAACAACTGGATGAGTTGCTCGAGATGCTCGCTGGCTATGACATGGTGTGGACTTGCAATGCCCGTTCTGAAGTCATGAATGCCGGACTTGCTGCCAGGATGTACCGTGCCGGGTGCCGAAAAGTCTTTCTGGGCTTGGAGTCAATGGATCAGCGAAGCCTGGACTATTACAACAAAGCCACCACGGTGGAAATGAACATCAATGCCGTCAACGTTCTTGATGCGGCCGGCATTGGCGTTGTCTGCGGCTACATAATTGGTGCACCACACGATACTGTGGCCAGTATTCTGGAAGATTTAGACCGCGTGCTACAGTTACCCATTTTCTTCCTGGCCACCGCCATCCTTACGCCTGACATTGGCACAACCGAATATAAAAGGGCCCTTAGGCGCATCCCACTGCTCCAGGAACTGGGTGACGGTGGCACGAAGCTGAACATCCGCCCCCGTCCCGATCTTTTTGGTACCTCAGCACCTTATGGCCTGCCTACGGTATCTGATGCCGTAACCAAGGATCAGCTTAATGAACTGTATGCGCTGGTAAACTGTGAGTTTATCCTCCGCCCTGAGCTCATTGAGCGGGTCAACCACTACGTCTATCCATCCCGGCGGGAAGAAGCCTTATCCTGGTGCGCCCTGCAGCGCAATAGAATTCGGGAGCTTGCCAGTGCGGCAACTCTACCAGAGGTGCGAACGCGTGCTCAGAAACTGTCGGCCTATGTTGAAGCTCAGGGACTTTTTGCGGAATATGACATGAAGGACTCTGCATGAATAACGAGCCATCATTACCATACCAGGCCTACTTTCCTGAGGAAATCCAGGCCATGTTGCGTGAGGGGATTGATCCCCACGCAAATTTGGTCGAACGTTTCCTGAAGGATCCATCCGTGCGCTGCTCATTAGAGGAGAAGCAAGCCTTTATTGAACAGCATTATCTGATAACCAAAGCGCTAATCAGTCCGCACAGTACGCAGGATATCATCGCCTTTGCCACCGAGATTTTATCCCTTCCCGATACCCTGGAGGGGTGCATCATTGAAGCCGGGTGTTATAAAGGATCCAGCACGGCGAAGTTCAGTATAGCTGCTGGACTCGCGGGAAGGCAGCTTGTGGTGTTTGATTCCTTTCAAGGATTGCCTGCACATAATGAAAAGCACGGCATGAGCATTGAAGGACGTGAGGTCATTTTTCAGGAAGGCGATTTCAGCGGGTCTCTTGAGGAAGTCAGACGCAACGTGGCCACCTACGGAGATATCGGCGCCTGCACCTTTGTTCCGGGGTGGTTTGAAGACACGATGAAAACCTGCCCCTCACCCGTTGCCGCAGCGTATCTGGATGTGGACCTTCTGCTCTCAACGCGACAGTGTCTGGCTGCTATCTATCCCAGATTGGTACCGGGAGGGAGTATTTACTCACAGGATGGACACCTGCCTTTGATACTTGGACTTCTCGAGGACAGAGACTTCTGGGAAACGGAACTGGGGTCTGCATGCCCCTATCTTGAGGGAATACGAAAAGGGAAGCTGGTGAAAATCACCAAGACGCCCTACGGGGTCTGACCCAGCCTAGCGGATAATGTACCGATGACGTTTACCCACCCACAAAAGCGTGCCTTTGGCCGGAACAAGAGTGAGGTGTTCATCAGTTTGCTTTTCCTGGTTAATCCGAACCGCTCCAGAACGGATGAGACGCCTGAGCTCAGAACGACTGACATCGAGGATGGCCCGGCTGCAGAGGTCAAGCAAGCTGATGTCCGGCGTATCGCTGATGTAAAGGGGCTCATGGTCCTCCTCTGCTGGACAATGCTGCTGGAAGACGCGCTGGAAATGGGCTTTAGCTCGTTCTGCCGCCTCCACGTCGTAATATTCACTGACCAGCGTGTGTGCCAGAGTTATTTTCAGCGTCATGGGGTGGAGACCGCTGCCGCGCTCGGCCAGCAGGCGACTAACAGACTCATCCGGGAGGTTTGTTGCAAGATGAAAATAATCTGGCACCAGCGTGTCAGGCAGTGACATCACCTTGCCAAACATGTCTTCGGGGCTGTCCATGAGCGCAATATAGTTATTTTTTGATTTGCTCATTTTATCCTGCCCATCGAGACCCGGCAGAAGGGGTAATGTAATGACTGCTTGGCCTGGCATACCGAAGGTTTCCTGCAGGGACCGGCCGACCAGATTATTAAACAGCTGATCGGTTCCACCAAGTTCGATATCAGAGTGGATCATGACAGAATCATATCCCTGTAAAACAGGATAGAGGAGTTCATGCAGATGCACCGGTGAAGATGACTGGAATCTTTGTTTAAAATCGTCACGTTGCATCATCTGCGCTAAAGTCACGCGGGAAACGAGTTTAATAATGTCTGCAAACTGCATCGCATTAAACCATTCCGAATTTCGTCGAACTTCGATCCGCGTGATATCCAGTATTTTACCCAACTGATCGATATAAGTCTGACTGTTTCTGACGATATCGTCCTCTCCAAGTGGAGGGCGCAGTTTATTCCGTCCAGTAGGGTCTCCGATGGACGCAGTAAAATCACCGATAATGATTACAATGCGATGTCCTGCATCCTGAAACTGCCGGAGTTTACGAAGCACGACAGCATGGCCCAGATGTAGGTCAGGCGCAGTAGGGTCAAATCCCAATTTGATTACGAGGCGGCGATCTTCTTTCAGTGCTGTAAGCAATTTTGCCTGCAGACCATCACCTGGCTCCATGATAGCCACGTTTTTACACAGCATGTCAGTTACAGCGTTAATATCCATGTAGGCACCGTCAAATGTTCAACATTTGTTCACCATATTTATGAGCACGCTATCTTGTCAAGATATGACCATTTTTTATGGATATATCGTCAGGTCATCTCTGATTTTTGTGATAAGTACATGCTTTGGTGCTTGGGCGAATAAAGCAGACTGTAGGGCAGATGAGAACTTCTAACGGGCAGATGGAAGGGTAAGTCTCAGCAGTCTACAACCCGGGAACTGGAGTTGAAATGGGTCATGGTAATTTATTGTTGTCGAAAGAACATTAACAGTTACGGCGAGGGAAAATACTAGCCGAATCAAGACAAAGCGATATTTGTCTTGACTGAAAGCATTTAAGCCGGTCGAATTCTTCAGGGCCTAAAGCGGAGGTTGATATTGATTTTCTTTGCTGATGGAGATTTCACTAACAATCTTAATCGCCAAAGAATGGTGACGTAGATTGGGTCAATTATTGTTATCAATGTCCGCTTCTGGCACAAAGCGGACTAACGTGAGCCTAAGGTCCGTTATAAGCTAATTACAGACGTTGGACTTCGTGACCTTACAAGGTAGATTTGCTTACAGGGAAACCGCCCTTGCACGGTCGGTTTAGTAAGCGGCTTGACACATTGCACCCTCATTTTCTCGAATGAACATGCACATTGGATAGGAAGAAAAGGAATGCAATTCATTACCCATGGCCCTGACATTCCAGATGCACTTTTACAGGCGCACGAGGAAGGCCGCGTGGTCTTTTTCTGCGGAGCAGGAATTTCCTATCCTGCCGATTTGCCAGGTTTTAAGGGTTTGGTGGAACAGATCTACCGGCTGACCGGCACAACACTTTCCGACATTGAGCGTGAGGCCTTTGCTCGTGGGCAGTTCGATGCCACGTTGGACCTGCTTGAAAGGCGCCTACCGGGTCAGCGTATGGCCGTTCGCCGCGCACTGGCAAAAGCCCTGAAGCCAAAGCTTCGTCGCAAAGGTGCTACAGATACTCAGGCGGCGCTGTTGCGCCTAGCGCGAAGCCGCGAGGGAGCTGTTCGGCTAGTCACTACCAACTTTGATCGCCTCTTTCATGTGGCAGCTAAACGCACGAGCCAAGCATTTCAAACCTATTCAGCACCGATGCTGCCGATTCCGAAAAACAGCCGCTGGGACGGACTGGTCCACCTGCATGGCCTGCTGCCGGAAAAGGCGGACGATACCGCTCTGAATCGTATGGTGGTTACTAGCGGTGACTTTGGCTTGGCCTACCTCACGGAGCGCTGGGCAGCCCGCTTCGTGAGCGAGTTGTTCCGCAACTACATGGTCTGCTTCGTGGGTTACAGCATCAACGACCCGGTACTGCGTTACATGATGGATGCCTTGGCCGCCGATCGAATGCTCGGTGAAGTAACGCCGCAAGCATGGTCACTGGGTGATTGCGAGCCGGGACATGAGCACCGGAAAACCATTGAGTGGGAGGCCAAGGGCGTCACACCCATCCTTTACACCGTGCCGGCGGGCACCTACGACCATTCAGCACTGCATCAAACATTGCACGCTTGGGCAGATACTTATCGCGACGGTGTGCAGGGCAAAGAAGCTATTGTCGTCAAACATGCTCTGGCCCGTCCGCAGGACAGCACACGGCAGGACGATTTCGTAGGCCGGATGCTATGGGCCTTGTCAGATAAATCGGGTTTACCGGCAAAACGTTTTGCGGATCTCAATCCTGCTCCGCCGCTGGACTGGCTACTGGAAGCATTCTCAGACGAACGCTTCCAGTATAGTGATCTGCCTCGCTTCCATGTGCCTCCGCATGTAGAGAAAGACACCAAACTTCGATTCAGCCTGATTCGTCGGCCTGCGCCCTATGACCGCGCGCCGCAGATCCTGCTGGCATCTGGAGGCGTTAGCGATAGCCAATGGGATGATGTGATGTTCCATATAGCCTGCTGGCTGGCTCGTTATTTGGACGATCCGAGACTAATCATTTGGATTGCAGAACGCGGCGGACAGCTACATGATCGTTGGTCGTGGTTGATCGAGCATAAAATGGATCGCTTCGCAGCGCTAGAGCGGGATCACAAGACCTCAGAGCGTGATGAAATTCTCCTGCATGCCCCCAAGGCTATTCCCGGCCCCCTGATGTCCACGTTGTGGCGGCTTATGCTTAGTGGCCGAGTGAAATCGCCATGGCATGGTCCCGATCTATATCGCTGGCAAAACCGCCTGCAGCGCGAGGGCTTGACCACCACATTACGTCTAGAGTTACGCGAGTTACTTGCTCCAAAGGTGATGCTGAAGAAGCCGTTTCGCTGGAGCGACGACGATTCTAGCACCACCAAAGAGCTCTCGCGAATCAATCAATTGGTGGACTGGGAGTTGGTGCTGGCCGCCGACCACGTGCATTCAACCCTAAGCGATCTTGCCGACAAGCACTGGATATCAGCTTTGCCGTACCTGTTGGAAGATTTCCAGCTGCTATTGCGTGATGCACTTGACCTGTTGCGGGAATTGGGCGAGGCCGACGACCATAGCGATCATTCGCATTGGGATTTGCCGTCAATCACTCAGCACTGGCAGAACCGGGGTTTTCATGATTGGGTGACCTTGATTGAATTGCTGCGCGATGCATGGCTGAGAGTTCTCTCTAATGACAGCGCTCTTGCTATGCGCATTGCTCTGAATTGGTTTGAGTTCCCATATCCTACGTTTAAACGTCTGGCCCTGTTTGCTGCGAGCCAAGACGACTGCATACGGCCCGAACAGTGGGTAAAATGGTTACTGGCAGAAGGCGCGTGGTGGCTGTGGTCTACACATACTAGACGTGAGGTATTCAGACTGTTTGTTTTGCAGGGCCAGCATTTGACAGGAACTGCACAAGACTATCTGGAAGCATCCATCTTGGTGGGACCTCCGCGCGAGATGTACAGGGATAACTTGGAAGTAGAACATTGGCAAGAGTTAGTGGCACGTTCCGTATGGCTGCATCTAGCAAAGCTCAGCGAATCGGGCCTCGTTTTGGGCGCGTCTGCGGCGGCACGCTTGGCGGAAATATCCACTGCCTATCCACAATGGCTGTTGGCAACCAACGAACGTGACGAGTTCTCTCACTGGATGAGCGGTACCGGTGATCCAGACTTCGAAAACAGCCGAGATGTCGACATTGCGCCCCGCACACGGCAGGAACTGGTGCAATGGCTCGCAAAGCCGATGCCAAAACAGCAGCCTTTCTATGAAGACACGTGGTGTGACGTTTGTCGCACGCGCTTTTTTCACAGTCTGTCCGCGTTACGTGAGCTATCACAAGATGGTACGTGGCCCGCGGGCCGGTGGCGTGAAGCTCTGCAGACTTGGGCCGAAGAAGATATGGTGTTGCGTTCTTGGCGGTACGCCGCACCACTAGTGCAGATGATGCCAGATACAGTCCTTCAGGAGATTGACCACGCTGTAACTTGGTGGATGAAGGTGGCCTCCAAGTCCATCAGCTGCCATTCGGACATCCTGATGAACCTTTGCCGCCGCATCCTGGCGCTTGAAACCGGTTCAGGGTCTAACGTAATCGAGACCGATAACTCTGTCACTTCGGCGATTAACCATCCAATCGGGCATGTCACGCAAGCCTTGATTGCCCTATGGTTCAAGCAGAACCCCAATGATAATGATCTGCTTCCTGCTGAATTGAAGCCCATATTCACCGCACTGTGCGATGCGCAGATAGATCGATTTCGTCATGGCCGGGTACTTTTAGGTTCGCGGCTTATCACATTTTTCCGCGTGGACCCTCCTTGGACCGAACAGCATCTGTTGCCCTTGTTTAGCTGGAACAATCCTGTCGAAGCAAAAGCCGTGTGGGAAGGTTTTCTCTGGTCTCCACGCCTATACCAGCCGTTGCTTACAGCCTTTAAGTCGCAATTTCTGGAGAGCGCAAACCACTATGCTGATCTTAGCGAACACCGCCAGCAATTCGCGACCTTCCTAACTTACGCAGCATTGAGCATGCTCGATGGATACACCGTAGAGGAACTACGATCGGCAATCGGCGCGCTTCCACGAGAAGGTCTGGAGGTATGCGCGCAAGCGCTTTCCCAGGCGCTTGAAGGTGCGGCCGATCAAAGTGAGGACTATTGGAAAAACCGTGCCCAGCCATTCTGGCAACAGATCTGGCCAAAATCTCGCGACCTGGCCACCCCGCGTATCTCCGAGTCTTTAACTCGTATGGTTATTGCAGCCCGAGGTGAGTTTCCGGCGGCTTTAATTGCGGTGCAGGACTGGCTACAACCGCTCGCACACCCGAATTACGTCATTCGCCTGTTACACGAATCAGGCTTATGCAACCGGTATCCAGCGGACGCACTTGGCCTGCTCAATGTCATAATTTCTGACCAACAGTGGGTGCCCCAGGAATTGGGGCAATGCTTGGGTCAAATCGTGCAAGCTGCTACACAGCTTGGGCAAGATGGTCGTTACCATCGGCTAAATGAATACTTTAGAAGGCGTGGCGTATGAAAGTATCGGGCGACGAGGAACATGAGCTGCTGAGTCGAGCATAAAATACATACGGACAGCCAAAAGCTGCACCGCTCGTGCCTCACTGTACAACTTCTGTCTGCTTGTGATTTGCGGCGTTGAAAGTCCGCTTCTGGCATATAGCGGACTTTTAACAGGGTACACTTTCTGAGAGCGCATAGTGGAAATTTGGAAGGAATCACTGACACTATAAAGTTTTAATCAACAGGGAGCTGGTCAGTGATCTTCGTCTCGGATTTTTCAAATACCAGCAGCCTGCCTTCTGCAGACGCACAGTCACGTGCAGCGCCGGGCATCTCATCATCAAGCGCCTGCAGTGCTAACTGCCGCTGATTTCCAGTGCTGTTCACTAAGTTAAAACACAAGGTGTATGTCTTTCTCACGCAAGCCAAGACATGCTTTCTTTATATACAAAGGCTGATGGTAGGGTTTTCAAATTCTGATCATTGCGTTGTTTACCGTTTGACGCTTTTGATCATTACCCAGTGAGCAGAATTCATGATCATATTCTTCAGCGATGTCTTGAAAAATCACATCCAGGGTTTAATCAACATTGGGTCAAAAAGCCCCTTCGGAAAATTGAATAGGTACTGGCGAGCAGTAGTGACGTGCAAACCGTAGAAATCTGCATATTCTCTGACGTTACAATGCCTCAACCATGCATCACTGTAATAGTTATCAAAATGCTGAGCCCAGATATTATTCATTGGCTGTCGCGACAACTGACGGTACGCTGTGCGTTGGGGAAGCTGATGCTCCGCAATGTATTCCTGAACCGTAAGCCGCTGCTGCTGGTGGAACTGCCGACGATGATAAACCCAAAACAGCACACGGATCGCTGCACCTCCGCATTTATGCAGATTGCCGTACATCAAACGTTTGGGAAGCTTATGCACTTCTGCATATTGCTGTTGTGTTACGCCATTCAAAATCGCCTCAAGACGATAATTTTGTTTGTGGTAAGCCCACTGGATGCGCCACGTATCGCTCCAGAAGTTGTAGTCCTTGTAATGCATGTCGCACTCTATGGCCGGCAGTAGGAAACGCTCAAACAACTCATCAAGCGTTGCAGGCATAGCATGCAGATGCTGCTTTCTTTGCAACTGCTGTTTATCAGTCAGCGGCACAATTTCATAACCGGTTAGCCAATCAATGCCGCCAACATAAGTCTTCATCTTGCGATTAAGTGAGTGGGGCACCGAAATTTTAACGTTTCTGCTTGTTTTGTTTTTCATCTTTATCAACTTTCTAAATATTTACAGCCAGGGCGCTAACAACCATGGATTAACCAGATTAGACGGGTAGTTACACAAATAGCGGCTTGCAGTAGACTGATTTAGGTAATGCCAGCGGCAATATTGCGAAACGCTGATATTGCATGGCCAGTAATAGCGGTAGTAGCGCTCAAAATGACGGTGCCAGTGAGGGCTGAGTTGAGCGCTTGCCACAATGCTATTACTGTCACGCAGGCGGCCCCTGATTTTACTAAAACGCTGCAGCGCTCGTCTGAGCGCCTTCATTGGCAGTAAGGCTGCCTCATCCAATCGTTGGCTATCTGTCAGGGGCAGTGTCGCAGGCTTACCAGCAGAAGGCTCTGCGGGAGTGAAAAGCGAATCCAGCTTTCCGGGAAGAGGGCAATGCGCTTGTGCCCGACCAAAATGGGCAATCTGAGTACGTAATTGCGCAGTTTTAGTGTGTTTGGCTTTTTTTAAAAACGGGTAATGCCGAGTGCCGGAACGCGCAATGTCTTTAGCAATTCCTTCCTTAGAATGCCTCTTAGCAAAGTAACTCACCCGCAGTAACAATGCGGTCATGGCCTCAGTGTCATTCTTTCGAATTAAGTAGTAACCATGCTTTGGAAACCAGACCGTTCCGCCCGTTGCTATTTTCCAGCAACTCTCCACCAGCTTGTTAATTTTAAGAGGATGACGCACGCAGTTGCCATCAACCATCAGCAGGTAATGA
>Ga0157373_10002707_pt1 | contig 13428 bp, 9 predicted proteins | sample C65metaG_FD_113460 | JGI IMG/M metagenome (GOLD analysis project Ga0157373, IMG submission 113460) | Corn rhizosphere microbial communities from Kellogg Biological Station, Michigan, USA - C6-5 metaG | ecosystem: Host-associated > Plants > Roots > Rhizosphere > Soil | place: USA: Michigan... | reverse complement strand
CGCCTGATCCGAGCAAACTGGCGGGTGGGCTCAATGGGTATCGGTACACCCTGAACCCGACGGGGTGGGTGGATCCGTTGGGGTTGGTGGATTGCCCGGGGAAGGGTGGGTGCAGGCCGGCGGCTGGGGAGCAAGATCCGGCGGGTAAGGCTCAGGTTGACGAGGGTGAGCCGCCACTGCCTAAGCCAACTGCCGCAGAACTGGCAGAAAAAGAGGTCAGGCGTTTAGATAAAGAACAAGGCATGCATATGGTTGGTAAGCATAGCCCCGCAGTTTTAGATCAGGTATGGAAGCAACGATCGATTGATGGTACAGATCCCATTACCGGCAAGACCCCTTGGCATAAGAAAGGGAATCCAAGTTCGAGATTCTACAGTTGGGAGCTACAGCTGAAGGCCTATGAATTAGCAATTAGAAAAAAGAATGATGGTCATGAACTAATGACGGATAAAGGCGGAAGCAAATACCTGCGGCTGGACTTTCCTGGTGCGGGAGAAGGCTATATTCCAAATGCTAAAAATCCAAGTGATCCAAAATTGGTTAAAATGGATCGAATAGAAATGAAGTTTGATCGAGATACTGAAATTCCATTTACGCTGTATCCAATCAAATAGGAAATTTAAATGATCGACCCTAGTACAGGCCGGCCATATACACCTTCACCTGCTTATTTTTTAGGGTGTTTCGATATATATGATCGAGAGGAAACATTAGGTGAGGAGCTTGAAAAACTCGACCCTAACAACCCGGCGGATCGAGAGGTGTTGATTGTAAATTACTCGCTAACAGAGCGCTGGCGCATTACGTACAGACAAAGATACCTGCTTTTTAAAAGCCTAGAGGAAGCGTTGCGAGATAGCAGCTATGACTTTCAGGCCTTATTGGAACATGATTCTCAGGCATGCTCCTCCTTCCCTAATGGCTGGGACACAATGGCCAATCCGCGAGTGTTTTTTGAGGATATATATAGGCTGGCAAGCGAAATATGGAAGGATGATCTCCGCAAGGCTGAAGCCGAAGACAGGTCTACCTGGCAATATATATAGAAGCGCTTGCTCTCTGACACTAAAGGTCTCGCATGGGGGGACCTTAGTGTCAGAGAGTGAGAGATTTTTTATATCACCTCAACAATATCCAAAGCCCGATTCGCCAACAGTTCACTCAACTCAATCACCTGCTGAATTCCAAGCGCAACATGTCGTCGAGAACCCTCAAGATCGAACGCCAAATCACTGATCATGGCATTCGCTGACGCCAGGTTTTCACTGAGGTTGGCAAGCAAACACTCAGAGTCCACATCAGGCGCGATGATGAAGAGGGTGTGTGTGTCGGACGTTTCTTTCTCAGGCGTGGGTTTCAGATAGAAATCCAGAGCTGGCGGCAGCTGTACGCATGTTAGTCGACCGGTGAACCTAAGAATCCCGGCGCGCCCGAGGGCGCCCTGCGCACAGCCACCATCAATACAGGAACAGCAAAGCCTGTCCAACAGGGACTTGATACGCCTTAGGTTGAGGCGGGCGACTAAACCCGATCACTGATGGGCAGTGACAGGGCTCAAGCTACCGACGTGGCCCAAAGCGCACAAGCCGGCGGATTCTGGCGTAGTTGTAGGCAATGGCGCAAGGCGATGTCGGCAGGGGTTAGAACCGTAAAGCTGTCAGGAAATCCCATCCACTAGGGATGCAGGTCAAACCACTGCACCCGCATACTCGGTAGGCTCAGCTTCAACCAAATATAAACTCCCCCCAGGCACTTCCTTCGCATGATGCTTAGCCTGCGAAGCCAGTTCCGCCAACTGGCTCGCATCCAGCTCTCCGCAAACCTCCGAGCGCAGATGCACCACCCCAATCGACAGCGACAACAACGCAAACTCCTGCCGGACTCCCTGTCGATTCAGCGCGGTAAAACAACCCGCTTCCAGATGCTCCGGCCGATAGAACCGGCGGCAATGGGTCTGGAAGTCGCTCAGCAGTTGGTTCAGGCGCTTGCGCCAGTCTTCCGGGCCGAGGACCAGCAGGAAGTCGTCGCCGCCGATGTGGCCGACGAAGTCGCGGCTGGGGTCGATGCGTTCGTTCAGGCATTGAGCCAGGCACAGCAGGACTTCGTCGCCGCGACCGTAGCCATAGATATCGTTGAAGGGTTTGAAGCTGTCGATGTCGACGTAGCAGATCACCGCTTCCTGCCGCTGTTGCAGCAGGCGGGTGAGGCATTGCTGGATCGGTACGTTGCCCGGCAGCAGGGTCAGCGGGTTGGCGTAGCGGGCCTGTTGGATCTTCAGTTCGGTGATGAGCTTGAGTACGTCGATCACACGTCCCAGCCCCAGGTAGTGACCGTTGAGGGTGATGATGAAGTCTTCTTCGATGCGTTGTCGGGCGCGGCTGGTGATGAGGCGGCTGACTTGCTGCAGCGACTGGCTCAGTTCCACGGCCAGGAAATCATCGCTCATCAGGTGGCTGATGGGTTTGCGGGCGAACAGGTCAGTGGCGAAGGGTTTGAGCAAGGCGTCCGAGAGTGAATGGCGGTGGACGATGCCGCAGGGGCGGTTCTGATTATCCAGCACGGCCAGGGAATTGAGGTTGGCCTGGCGCCGAAAGGCTTCCAATACCCGTGCCGTGGGGGTGTCGTGGGGCATGGCCGGTTGCTCGTTGAGCAGGGCGCTGAGGTCGTTGATTTCATCGCTCAGCGGCACCGCGCCGCTGTCCTGCCGGGGCATCAGCGCCTTGGCATCCCGGGATGGCTGTTCCTGAGGGCGGGCGAGCAGGTATCCCTGGACCAGATCCACGCCCATTTCCATCAGCACTGCCAGTTCTTCCGGCAGTTCGGTGCCCTCGGCAATCACTTGGGAACGTGACGTCCGGGCGATCTTCAGGATCGAGCCGACGAACTCGCGCTTGAGGGCATCCTGGTGAATGCCGTCGATGAAGTGGCGGTCGATCTTCACGTAATCGGGGCGCAATTCGGACCACAACCGCAGGCTCGAATAACCGGCGCCAAGGTCGTCCAGGGCAATGGAGAAGCCCATCGCCCGGTAATGATGCAACGCGTTCTGCAGAAGCTGGAAATCATCGATCGGGGTTTGTTCGGTCAGTTCGATGACCACTTGGCTGGGCGGGATGCCGAAGTCCTGCAGCAGTTGCAAGGTGCGCCCGGTCTGGTGTGCCGATTCCAGCAGCGACTCGGGCGCGACATTGAGGAACAGCTTGCCCGGCAGTTTCTGCTCGTTGAAGCGTTGGCACGCGCTGCGTCGGCAGGCCAGTTCCAGTTCACTGAGGCGTCCGGCCTGGCGGGCCACGGAGAGCAAGGCGATGGGAGAGTGCAGTGGGCTGTTGGACGGCCCGCGGGTCAAGGCTTCATAACCCAGGATGCGCCGTTCGGACAGGCACACGATCGGTTGGAACAGACTGTGCAAACCGCTTTGAGCCAGGATTGAACTCAAGGCACTCAGCTGTTCGGTCGTGGTCATGGCGATCTCTGGCAATAAAAAAAGGACTGGGCGCCGTGGGGGGGCGCCCAGTCCTGTATTTCACGACAGACTGATGTCAGTTTGATGACACTCCGACGAGAGTCACCATTAAATGGCCATCATCCTTGCTTGGCGACCGTCGTATTGAGTTTCAGGTAATCCAGCAGGATTCGCCCGGTCTCGCTCAGGTACGCATCGTCTTCCGGCTTGGTCTTTTCCGGTTCGGTGATCAGGTCTTCGTCTTCTTTCTTCAGTTCCTTGAGCGGCTCTTCGCCCTTGGCCTTGCGACGCAGGTTTTCCATTGCCAGTTGCTTGGCCTCGATGTCGGCATGCTGGGCGCGACGGTCGGCTTCGTTGAGGCTGACGGTTTTCTCCAGCATCAATTTCTGCGCCAGGGCCAGTTTGTCGCGGATGAACACGAACTCGGCATCCTGGGAGGTCCGAGCGTCGTGGTCGGACTTGAGCTGGGCCAGGAATGGCTTGAACGGATCCACCGCCGGTTTGATCGCTGGCCGGATGGTGTCCCACGGCATGGCTTCGGGCAGGGCGCTTTCGCCGATTTCCTTGGTGTCGATGATCGACGGGTAATCGATGTCAGGCAGCACACCCTGGTGTTGGGTGCTCTGGCCGGACACCCGGTAGAACTTGGCCAGGGTCAGTTTCAGTTCGCCATGGTTCAGCGGCTGGATGGTCTGCACGGTGCCTTTGCCGAAGGTCTGGCCACCGATGATCAACGCCCGGTGATAGTCCTGCATGGCGCCGGCAAAAATCTCCGAGGCCGATGCCGACAGGCGATTCACCAGCAAGGCCATCGGCCCTTTGTAGAACGCGCCCGGGTTCTCGTCTTCGAGTACGTCCACCCGGCCATCGGCATTGCGCACCAGCACAGTAGGGCCCTTGTCGATGAACAGGCTGGTCAGTTCGGTGGCTTCCTGCAAGGAGCCGCCGCCGTTGTTGCGCAAGTCGATGACGACGCCGTCGACCTTGTCCTTCTGCAGTTCGGTCAGCAGTTTCTTGACGTCGCGGGTGGTGCTCTTGTAGTCCGGATCCCCGGCGCGGAACGCCTTGAAGTCCAGGTAAAAGGCCGGGATCTCGATGACGCCGAGCTTGTAATCCTTGCCATCCTGTTTCAGGTTGAGGATCGATTTCTTCGCGGCCTGTTCTTCCAGTTTCACCGCTTCGCGGGTGATGGACACGATCTTGCTGGTCTGGTCGTTCGGCGCATTGCTGGCCGGAATGACTTCCAGGCGCACCACCGAGCCTTTCGGGCCACGGATCAGCTTGACCACTTCGTCCAGGCGCCAGCCGACCACGTCGACCATTTCCTTGCCGCCTTGGGCAACACCGATGATCTTGTCCGCCGGGCCGACCTGCTTGGTCTTGTCGGCAGGGCCCGCCGGTACCAGGCGCACGATTTTCACCTGGTCGTTGTCGCTCTGCAGCACTGCGCCGATGCCTTCCAGGGACAGGCTCATGTTGATGTCGAAGTTCTCCGCGTTATCCGGCGACAGATAATTGGTGTGCGGGTCGTAGGACATGGCGAAGGTATTGATATACGCCTGGAAGATGTCTTCGGCGCTAGTCTGATCCAGGCGAGCCAATTGGTTCTTGTAGCGCTTGGTGAGGGTTTCCTGGATCTGCTTGGGATCCTTGCCGGCTATCTTCATGCGCAGCACTTCGTCCTTGACGCGTTTGCGCCACAGGTCATCGAGTTCGGCTGCGCTTTTGAGCCAAGGAGCGTCCTTGCGGTCGACCAGCAGAGTTTCCTTGGCATTGAAGTCGATCTTGTCGACGCCTTTGTTCAGCTCGGCAATGGCGTAATCCAGGCGCGCCTTCACGCGGTCCAGGTAACGCTTGTAGATGACGAACCCGGCGTTCAGGTCGCCGCTCTTGAGAAAGTCGTCGAACTGGGTTTTCCACTTGTCGAATTCAGCGATGTCGCTGGCCATGAAATAGCTGCGTGACGGATCCAGCAGCTTCAGGTAGCTGTCATAGATGATGACCGAGCGCGCGTCATCGAGCGGTGGTTTGCTGTAATGATGACGTTTGAGCAACTCGACGACGTTAAGGCTGGCAATCACCTCGTCGCGATCGGGTTGAAGCTTGTCCCAGCTGTTGGCTGCGAACGTATCGCTCGACAGTGGCAACAGGCCGAGGCCAATGACAAGCGCGAGGGCGGTGCTGGGGAACAGATGCTTCATACTGATTCGACGCAGGGACAATTGATAACGCATATTAGGCCGTCTTTGAAGTCGCCGGTTCCATGTGGCCCGGGCGCATAATGCAAGAAAGCCCGGCGTTACAGCAGCGGGCCCAGTCGAGACTCACTATGGAGGCACCGTGAAAGCATTGCAAGGCGTTGAAGGCCAAGTGGTATGGGCTGATGAGCCAAGTCCGACATGTGATGTAGGGCAAGTTCGCATTCGTGTGGCGGCTGCCGGCCTGAATCGGGCCGATTTGTTGCAGAAAGCCGGACTTTATCCGCCGCCCCCCGGGGCCAGCCACGTACTGGGCTTGGAGTGTTCCGGGGTCATCAGCGAGGTTGGGCCGGGCTCGTCCTGGCAGGTGGGCGACCGCGTGTGTGCCTTGCTCGCCGGCGGCGGTATGGCCGAGGAGGTGGTGGTCGACGCCCGGCATGTACTGCCGGTGCCCGAGGGCCTGTCCTTGGCTGAAGCGGCCGCGCTGCCGGAGGTCTACAGCACTGCGTGGCTGAATCTGTTCCAGCTGGCAGGCCTCAAGCCGGGGGAGAAAGTGCTGTTGCACGCCGGAGCCAGCGGCGTCGGTTCGGCCGCGATCCAGCTGTGCAAGGCGTTCGGCAACCCGTGCTGGGTCAGTGTCGGTTCTGCGGATCGACTGGCCTATTGCGAGGCGTTGGGGGCCCAGGGCGGTGTGGTACGGGCTGATGACATCGAGCGCTTGAACGACTTCGCGCCCTTCGACGTGATCCTCGATCCGGTGGGCGCCAGCTACGCCAGACTCAACGTGAAACTTTTGTCAGTTGACGGGCGTTGGGTGTTGATCGGACTGATGGGGGGACGGGAAAGCCACCTGGACCTGGCGAAGATCCTTGCCAAGCGTATCCAGTTGCTGGGTTCGACCTTGCGCAGTCGCGACGATCAATTCAAGGCCGATCTGCTGCGGGAGTTGGGTGAACATGTCTGGCCGTTATTCACCGAGAAGCGCCTGAGCCCACAATTGGTCGCGACATTCCCGATCATGGAAGCCGAGGCGGCGTTTGCTGAGCTGGCGAGTAACAAGGTGTCAGGGAAGTTGGTATTGGTGATTGATGAGAGCCTGGGCTGATTCCGGGGAAACTTGCCCGTGCTGCCTGAATGTGGAAAACCACGTACTGCCAAAGGGTTGACCTAGAGGTTAACCCTGAGGACCTGGGAGAACATTCGTTGCTCGTTGCTGTTTTTACGGACAATCGAGTAGTTGATCAGGACGGGTTTTCCGCTGTTTTCGGATACCCAGGCACTGGGAATGTCAAAAACGTTGGCTTGACCGGCCGTCACATCCTGGCTTTCAGTATCGTGAGTCGTGACACCGACCCAACGAACCCTGACGGTGTAACCTGTCTCACCGCCGTAGTTCACGCTAACCTTCGAGTTGAAATAACTCGGCGCCGGTAATGGATGCACCGCTTGCGGATCGATATGCAGCGTCAATCTTGCCGACTCTATCGTCTCACCGACACCTTTCTCCTTGACTGAATAACCGACCTCGACAGATCGACCGATATTGTCGACGACTTCCAGACGGGGGATCGGGATCAATCTTTTCCCGGGCGCGTCGCCCACCTCTATTACCCCGCTGTTGTAGTTGACCCGACCCTGCCAGCGCACCCTGATGGTATCGGTTGCATGCATACCGGTGTAGTGAGGTACTTCTACGTCCACATGCGCGTCGGTGTAGATGTCGCTCATTCTCAGATGGTCGCCCGCCGCGTTATACGTTTTGGGAACCCCGGGTATAAGTTTGTGCGAGGGAAGCACAGCCTGGTCCGCGACATCGTAGACAAACGTGGCGTCCTCCGAAGGGGTGTTGGGTAAGGTAAGACGAATGATGGGGACCACCATGCCTCCGGTGCGGTCGTAATATTTCTGTTGGTCGATTCGGGCATTCGCGAGCCCGGCACCGAGATAGAAGAAGGCTTGAATCGGTAATACCCCTGGCTGATTCTCAGGCCAGGCTTTGATTCGAAGTTCGTTGTGGTCCCCAAAGGCTACGGTGGGGATCAAGGAGCGCACCCGGATGGCTTGATTGAAGGCGCTTACTGCTTCAGCGCCCAAGTCACTTTCCACCATAAAGGCACAAGAGTGCACAGTTGGATTCCTGGAATGAGGAACCGATTGATAATGAGCCACCCACTGCTCCGCGGTGGTCACATTTTGTTCTCGGCAAGGTTTACTGGTAGGGAACACGAACGGAGGAACAATGCTGTCCCTGCATCCATACTGTCCCGCCGCGTCTCGATAGAAAGTAGCGCCGTCGAGTGGGAAATAGCAGATGATTTCAGGTTTGATTTTGTCCGTTGGGGCACTGAAATAAGGGTAGAAGATAAAACCGTTGGCCCCATTCCAGGGCGCGCGCACAAATTTCGTATCGGCTCTTAAATAGGAAAAAGAAACAGCGTCGGTCGTTCTTGAGAAGTCGCTATGATCCCAAGGATCGTAATTATCACTGGTTTTAGTGATGCGTAGTGTTACGCCTGAGCAGAGAAAGGCCGGTGTAGTGGGGGTTCCGCAGTCGGTGACGGTATTGTGATAAGCCGTGGTCAGGTTTCTGGCGGTTTCCTCACCGGAGTGCTCATAAATATTAGACGCCTGAAGGGCGGGCGGCGGTGAGGGTGATTGAGTTGCACAGCCAAATAATACGGCGAGCGTGAGGGCCGTAAGTACCTTTATGCTGGCGTTGATATAAGTCCACTGTTCAAGGCGCTTGTCCATGAAGATTCCCGTCGTGGAGGACTGTCGAGTTGATCAGACGTGGAGTGTATTAACCTGCGGACGCAGCGTTGCGTCTACTGTCAGAAATAACAGGTCAAAGCAAGAAGGCGCACCATCTATCGGATACCTGGATGCGCGCCGCGTTGAACTTGTGAGATCGAACCTTTGAAGCGCCAAGTGGTGACTACGGGGGCATCCTTAATACGCTAGAGAACATCCGCTTCTCGCTACTGTTTTTACGCACGATGGAGTAATTGATAAGGACCGGCCTTCCACTGTTCTCGGTTATCCAGGCACCGGGAATGATGAACACGTTGGCCTGGCCGGTCGTCACATCCTGTGTTTCCGTATCCCGGGTGATCACCCCAGTCCAGCGAACTCTGACGGAATAGCCGGTCTGGCCGCCGTAGTTCACGGTGACCCTGGAGCCCGAGTAACTGGGCGCGGGTAATGGATGAATCGCCTGAGGATCGATGTATAGGCTCAGTTTCTTGGACTCTATCGTTTCACCGACGCCTTTTTCCTTGACCGAGTAACTGACCTCAACCGATCGGCCGATGTTGTCGATGACCTCCAGGCGTTGGATCGGCACCCGCCTTTTACCGGGGGGATTGCCCACCTCGATAATATTGCTGTTGTATCTGACCCGACCTTGCCAGCGGGCCCTGACGGTATCGCTACCATCCATGCCAGGGTATTGGGGAATTTCTACATCGACGTGATCGTCGGTATAGATATCGCTCATTCTCAAGCGATTGCCCGCTGCGTCATAAGTTTTAAGTACCTTGGGCTCGGGTTTTGTCTGTGTCTGAGGAGGAATGGCTTGATCGGCTTCGCGGTATTCAAATGTCGCTTGCCCTTGGTAAGTGCTGGCCAGGGTGATGCGAATAATGGGTAAAACAATACCGGTCAACGCATGGAAGCGTTTCTGGTCGTGTTGCACGGAAGCAATACCTGTGTCGCGGGTATACATGAATGCTTCGATCGGCAATTTTTCAGGAATGCCGGGAGCCCAGGTCTCCAGTTTCATATCGTTCGGTGCGTCGTAGGCAATGGAGAGTACTAAGGGGGCAGTCAATAGACTTTGATAAAAGACCGGTGCCGTCGGCACGGCGGACGATTTACTGACGTCAAAGCCGCAGCGCTCCCGTCCATAGGGGTATTGAACGAAATGGGCAGCCCACTGCTCGGCGGAATTGATGCCTTGCTTGCCACAAGGTTCACTGACAACGGGAGCATCCTTGTGCGCTCCACAACCTTTGTTGGAACGTAGATCCGATGCGCCGTCGACGGGGAAAAAGCAAAGGATCTCAATCGAGATCTTATCGGCTGGTGCCGCCAGCTTAGGGAAGAAAATATAGCCCTTGTCGTAGGTATAGGCGAGGCGCTTTATATTGAAATCCGAACGTAAGTAAGAAAAGGAAGTGCCTCCCATGCGTAACGCTGTGTCGCTGGGATTCCAGACATCATAGGACTTTGCTTCCGCGTGATTTGTGCCCCGCAATATAATTCCCGAACAGAGGAAAGCCGGCCTGTTCACCGTGCCGCAGTCGGCTCGAGTATCCTCATATCGACGGCGTAGTTCAGCCGCAATCGTGTGGCCATCGAGGGGTTGTGCGAGTGCAAGGACTGTACTACCCAGCAGTAACAAGCCACCGGTAAGTACCATGAGTAGTTTTTTCATTGGCTTTTATATCACTCCGGTCTCCTGAATATTAGGTTGCGGATAGGACAGGGTGTCTACTGTCATTCCTGACAGTAGACACCCTGTCCTAATTAGTTCACTTGATATTTCCCTCACTAGATGGATATACACCCTGTCAAGTCTGACAGTAGACGGCGCGATGATAGCCACTCTAGATTGGCCTTCGAGAGCCATAAAGTCTCTCTGATAGTTTCCCTGACAGAAGAGGTGCCGTGATGGCCAAACAAGAGATTCGCCTGTCCAAAGAAGATATTGATGGCGACAGCTCACCCGATATTCTCGTGGAGTTCTATAAAGACGAGGCGCTGCAGTTCGCGACTTTTATCTCCGCTTCAAAAGCGAATGGCTCCTACGATACCGTCAACGTCAAGACTGACACCGATGCTGATGGCGATATGGATGTGCAGGATGAAAACGCTCTGCTGGAACTGGCCAAGGCCTTTTCCGTATTCGAGTAGCGATGGAGTATATCTGGTCACGCCGCGCTACGGACATTGGTGTTCGCACACTCTTCCTTATCAGCTTGGAGTCGACCTGGCGAGGGAGCTTGCTCCCGCTTGAGTGCGAAGCGCTCACAAAAGGGGCTGCTGCGTACCCCAGCGGGATCAAGCTCTCTTGCCACAAGGGCCTGTATCCAACTCATTGATCCGGTAGTTATTCGAACTGTCATTCCTGACAGTAGGCACCCCCTGGCGTTCGCGCATCTAATCGATCCAGGTACCGCCTGAGTGGAGTCCAGCCATGTTGGCCTCAACAACAATAAAGAAAATACTCCCCGTTGCCCTCGGCATTGCACTATTGCTGGGATGCAGCGCGACTTCCGAATACCTACAACAGCTGCATAAGAATAATGCTGATGAAATAGGCAGGCAGACAGCGATCAATCTGACCGCTCGTTATCATAAAAAAGTGTTCGATTGCGGTTCCAACTCGCCGGCGTACCTGTGTTCGGGGGTTTTATTCAGGGGAACAAAGCCATCCACGTCGTACTATTTTTGGGACCCCAGCCCTTTTTCTGTGACAAGCGGTGGCGTGTCCTTCTCGTATCTGAGTGAGGATTCGAAATACACCAAGCTGGTCTATGGCTACAACAATGGCTTCATCTTTCGCGCTTATCAGGATTCCGGACAGACAGCGGTTCAGCCAGAGATCCTGTGTTCATTTCCCGTGGACGCTTGGACATTCGATAGGGACGATAAGGGTTGCGGACAGTACCACACGTATCCGGGCATCAGCCGGGAATGCCAATCCCAGGGGATCACCACCGCATCCCAATGGCTGACGCACTTTCAATCCGTTGCGTCAGCGCAACGGCCACCTCACCAGTGCGGTTTCAATGTGCGAGCTGCACTCGGTACAGCTGCGGCGAATGCGTTCTACACCAGTCTCGAGGCGCGAACATTGGGCAATAGCGATCCGGTCCTGGGTCCGATCCAGAACGAAGTGCGTGTGGCCACCTGGGCACAGAATGCAGGTCGTGACTTGCCTATCGAAGCGCTTTTCTACACTCCGGGAGGCTTGCCCGGTGCCCAGCAATATCAGCGGGATTTCTACGCTGAAACCGAGCGATGGCTGCCGATCATTGCCTTGACGTTACCCACCACAACAGCGGGCGACGCGACATTCGACTATCGCAGCGCTGACCAGGCATTTTTCCCCGGCGGACCTCTGTCCATCGACCGAACGCCGTTGGCAGTGGATGGCTTCAGGATCTTCGCTTCCTGGCCTGCGACGGGAGCTGATGCTCCCGGCAACACAGTGACCCGCAGGGCCGTCGGCGGAACCCCACCGTACCGGTACACCTCCAGCAATACCCAGGTGGCGACGGTCACGGCCAGCGGCCAGGTGACAGGGATAAGGCGTGGTAGTGCGGTGATTACCGTATCCGATTCGAGCACGCCGGTGCAGTCGGCAACCTATACGGCTCAGGTCAGTAACACCTGGTTGCTGGGAGTCGTGGTGCCCGGCACCTTCACGAGTCTGGCAGCTTTTCATCAATGGCTGAGAACCGTCGGCGGATACCTGATCAACAGCAGTGGGCAGTTCCAGATGCTGGAGAATCTGTATGTCCGGCCTTTCCCACTGCCGCGTGGCAGATATTGGCTCGGTGAACATGGCGGCGTTTGTCCAGCGGGTTACTACACCTACTATCATGCTGAAAATACCCAAGCGCTCGCCTGTGCATTACCTGGCGAAAGCAGCGTGACCGGTGCGCTGTATGTCATACCTTATTGAGCTGATGCGACGAAGAACGCGGCTCCCATCAGGTAAGCGCCAGCTTATTTCCAGCTGTGGATCTGCCACCCCGCCAGTTCGGCATGGGCCTTCAACACCGGGTCCGGGTTCACCACATGGGGGTAGTCCACCCGTTGCAACAACGGCAGGTCATTGCGGGAATCGGAGTAGAAACTCGCCCCTTCCAGGTTTTCTTCCTCGGCGTCCAGCCAGTCGAGCAAGCGGGCGATCTTGCCTTCGCGGTAGGTCAGGGTGCCCACGGTTTTGCCGCTGTACACTCCATGGGTCACTTCAAGCTCGATCGCCAGGATCTCATCGATGCCCAGGCGTTCGGCAATCGGTCCCACCAGGTGCGTGCCCGAGGCCGAGATCACCAGGATCCGGTCGCCCGCCTTGCGGTGTTCGGCAATGGTCTTGGTGGCGTCGCTGAAGATGATCGGTTCGATGAAGTCCTCCACCCAAGGTGCCACCAGGTGTTCGACTTCTTCCGGCGTGCGGCCGATCATCGGTTCCAGGCTGAAGTCCATGTACTCTTCCATGCGCAGCTTGCCGTGGCTGTAGGCGTCCATCAGCTCATTGTTGCGACGCATGAACGACTCGGGATCGACCCAGCCCAGGCGCCCCATCTGCTCGCTCCAGAGGGTGGCGCAATCGCCGTGGATCAGGGTTTCGTCCAGATCAAAAATTGCCAGGGCCATCAGCACATTTCCCTTCTCAAGATCAGCTTCAGAATCAATACAGCCATCAGGCTACCTCACACAGGGCCGACGGATCGATGGAAAGTGCCAGGCGGGCGCCATCGGGATGCAGGTCGGCCGCCGAACGGTTGAGCACGTCCACCACCAGTTCCACGCCGCGGGCTTCGACCCGGTAGCGGATCACGTTGCCCAGCAGGCTGTGACTGCGGATCAGCGCATCCGGGTCGCCGCTGCGACTCAGCTCGATGGCTTCCGGGCGAATGGCGATACGACTGTTCACCGGCCGTTGCAGCAGTCGGGTGGCGCTGTCGGCGTCCAGCAGGTTGTAGTTGCCGATGAAGCCTGCCGCGAAAACGTCGACCGGCGCAGTGTAAAGGG
>Ga0157373_10002704_pt1 | contig 13435 bp, 12 predicted proteins | sample C65metaG_FD_113460 | JGI IMG/M metagenome (GOLD analysis project Ga0157373, IMG submission 113460) | Corn rhizosphere microbial communities from Kellogg Biological Station, Michigan, USA - C6-5 metaG | ecosystem: Host-associated > Plants > Roots > Rhizosphere > Soil | place: USA: Michigan... | reverse complement strand
GGTTTATCTGCCAGCATCATGTCCATTGGAATGTAATGCAATTCTTTGGTGCTGTCTTTGAAAGTAAGCTCAAGATCAATAGGCATCGGAATTTGACCAATTCTTCTCAACCTGATCTTTGTAACATTTCCATCTTCCCAAAGACTATCAATGCTGTAATCAATCGTCTTGATCGTGTTCAACCAATATTCTTTATACCAACCCAATTGCACTCCACTCACATCCTGTGCTACTTTAAAAAAGTCATTTGGATTTGGATGTTTGAATCTCCAAAGCTTATAATATTCCAGCAAGATTTTATCACGCACCGAATCGCTCACAATATATCCCAGCTGCTCCAGCAACATTTCACCTTTTGAATAAGCATTTATTTCATAAGCAACATTCGTATTGTAATGATCCGCGTTGGTTGTCATTGGTTCTGCCAAACCAGATTTCATTAAGAAATAATATCCACGATAAGCTCCGGCATGATTGAGTGGAAGTGATTCCGGTTCTTTGAGATCTTTTACTTTCCGGTAATAAGCATACACTTCTCCTTCCGCATAACTTGCATATCCTTCATCCATCCACGGATGTTCATTCTCATTGGAGCCGAGCATCATCTGGTACCAACTGTGCATCCATTCATGAAACACTGTTCCCAGGCTTGGCCCTTTAATTAAAGTTGCCATTGGATATTCCATTCCTCCATCACCGCCCTGGATAAATGAATATTGCGGATAAGCATATTTTCCAAAACGCTTTTCCATATAAGGCAAAACTGTAACCGCAGCATCAGCAACGGTTTGCCAGTTTTTTTCCAATGAATCTACTTTTTTATAAATCACATTGATCGTTACACCATCCGCTTGTTTTACAATGTGCTCATACGTTGGATCAGCAGCCCAAACGAAGTCATGAACATTATCACCTACAAAATGCCATGTGCGTTTTGAAGAAGAAATATTTTTTAATTCTGTTCCTGGCTTATCATATCCCCAGCCAATTTCATTGGCATTTTTCAAAACTCCTGTAGCGCCAATTTTATAAGATTTGTCAATTTTTATGGTGACATCAAAATTGCCCCAAACGCCGTAGAACTCGCGCGCAACATATTGCGGCGTGTGCCAGCCTTCGTAATCATACTCGCACAATTTTGGATACCATTGGCTCATGCTATAGCGAACGCCTTCTGCATTATCGCGGCCGCTTCTTCTGATCTGAACCGGAACCTGTGCTTCAAAAACGACATCAAAATTCACTTTACTTTTTGCAGGAATTGGTTTGGTAAGATCTACTTCTAGGATGGTTCCATGAACTTTCATCGGTTGTTCCACCCCGTTCATCTTCAAAGATTTTACTTTTTGAAAACCGATTTCTGAAGGAGTTAATTTTGAAATACGATCTTTTACTCTTGAATCCCAATCAGGTCTTCCATTGATCAATATTTTTCCAAGTTCGCGGCTTCGAACATCCATTTCACTTCCCGGTTGAAAAGCATTCCAGTAAAGATGAAAATATACTTTGGTCAATTGATCGGGAGAATTATTAGTGTATTCTAATTTCTCAGTGCCGTTGATCAGATTGGTGTTCACATCCACATCCACATTCATTTTATAATTTACCCTTTGCTGCCAGCGATCAGGCTGTGCTGCAACAAAAATTAAAAATGTAAAATTAAAAATTACAAAAAGTGACAGCTTTTTATTCATGACTTTGGTTTAAAAATATCGCTGTAAACTTCGTAAAAATGAGGGAAAAAAAATCTACTTTTCTTAAGTCGTTTACAGTAAACAAACAATTAATGGCGATTTCTATTTTATTTTTTTGATTCTAATCTTTTTATTTTACCGAAATAAAAAGATTCACCTGTGCATTATTCCAGTCTTTGCTTTTTTCATCATACACTTCAAAATCGACCTTGTAAAGTCTGTCTAATTGAGAGTTCCAAATAGCTTTCCAGCCATCAGCAACACAATCAGGCATTCTCCCCTTCGCAAAAATTTTCTCATAAGTTCCACCCGGAATTAATAAACTACCAAAGTCTTCAGGAACATGTGTGCCTTTTGGCACTTTGCAACCAATAAAATAAGAGAACCGCTTAGTATAATCTCCTTCGTAAGAGTGATAGACAGCAAATATTTCGTTGGTTAGCTTTCCAGGAATTCTTTCAAAACAATTTTCGTTTTCAAATTTCTGCCATAGACTTCCACAATCAATTCCTGATTGTCCATTCTCATTTGTAGTCTTCGTTTCTAAAGCGATGCCAATCAGTTGAAATTCTTTAATTGTTGTTCTATTCATATTGGTTTTTAAAAATGATTTGTATTTCATTCTTTCCCTCCTACCACAATCACAATCTCTCCTTTTACATTTTTTTCATGAAAATAATCATGAACTTCCTGTAAAGTTCCACGCTTATTTTCTTCAAAAACTTTGGTGAGTTCGCGACTCACGCAACACGGCCTTTCTAAGCCGAAATATTCTATAAAATCTTTTAAAGTTTTTACCAACCGCATTGGGCTTTCATAAAAAACAATTGTGCGTTCTTCATCAGCCAGTTTTTTTAGTACAGTTTGCCGTCCCTTTTTTAAAGGCAAAAATCCTTCAAAACAAAAAGTATTCATTGGCAATCCGCTGTTCACCAAAGCAGGAACAAAAGCTGTAGCGCCGGGGAGACATTCTACTTTGATATCATTTTTGATGCATTCACGAACCAATAAAAAAGCCGGATCACTTACACCAGGAGTTCCGGCGTCTGTGATCAATGCCATTGTTTTTCCCGAAGACAATTGGCTGATCAAATGACCAAGAATTTTATGTTCATTATGTTGATGATAAGGAGTTGTTGGTTTATCAATCTGGTAATGACGAAGAAGTGTTGAGGAAGTTCTGGTATCTTCTGCAAGAATTAAATCTACCGATTTTAAAACTTCAATGGCCCTGAAAGTAATGTCGGCCAGATTGCCAATTGGAGAAGGAACGAGATAAAGCATTTTTTTAATGTGCTAATTCGATTATGTGCTGATGTGCTAATGGAATAGTCTTCAATTTTGTAAATCAGTTTTTCATTGGCTAATTAGCCCACATTAGCTAATTGAAATCGTAAACTCTTCCATCACCGGATTTGCCAATAGTTTTTCCGACGCTTCCTGTGCAATGGCTCTGGCTTCTTCCGGAGAATTTGCTTCAACATTCAACTGAATATGTTTTCCGATTCTTACATCTTTCACACTTTTGATTCCAAGGTTAGCAAGTCCACCCAGCACCGCTTTTCCCTGCGGATCAAGCAATTCTTTTAAAGGCATAATTTTTATTTCAGCTACAAAATTCATCTAACTTTTTTTTGGGTTAATGATAATAAAACATAAATAATAAAAACAACCGGCACGGCAATCCATTGCAAAAATAACGCAGCAATAATTGCCACAACCAGTAAAATAACTTTTGGTAAATTATTCTTTAAAGTAAAGTCTGAAAATTTCAAAGCCATCATCCTGTGATTACTTACCATCAAATAACTGAGCACGATAATCGACAAATACAAAAACCATTTATTGATGATGATGTTATTCACTGCCGGCATAAAATCAAAATGCAAAATGAGCGGAAACGATGCGATCAATAATCCAACAGCAGGAACAGGAACACCTTTAAATGAATATTGCTGATCCGTATCTAAATTAAATTTTGCGAGGCGATAAGCAGCAGCACAAGCAAGAATAAAAGCCGGAACCAAAGCCCAAAGCGAAACGTCCAATCCATTCTCTTCTCTTGCAAAACTAAACCGCAACAACTGGTAAAGAATTACTGATGGAGCGACGCCAAAACTTACCACATCGCTTAATGAATCCAACTGTCTTCCTAATTCGCTCGTTGCTTTTAATAGGCGCGCTACAAATCCATCCAGAAAATCTATTATCGCGGCAATGATGATGCAAATAGCCGCCCAACTTATCTTTTCAGGAATATTAAAACTGCTGCTGTATTGATCATTCAGATAAAAAATGACAGAGTTTGTTTGCAATGCAAATACAATTGCGATGCAGCCGAAGAATAAATTGAGAAGCGTGAAGAGGTTTGGAATAATTTTTCTCATATGAATAATTAACGACTTTTCATCAATGATTCAATATCCTCAACAGTGATTGGAATATTCTTCATCAAATCTTTATTTCCATTTTTAGTGATCCAATAATTGTCTTCAATGCGAATTCCCATTTGTTCTTCTTCAATATAAATTCCAGGCTCGATGGTGAACAACATTCCGGCTTTTACCGGTTCAGTTCTTGTTCCCAGATCATGAACATCAATACCAAGATGATGAGAAATTCCATGATACAAATATTTTCTGTAAGCCCTGTTTTCCGGATCTTCATTTTTGATATCAGACTTTTTCAGTAAACCGATCTTTTGAAAAATTTCTGTTGCTTTGTCACCTACTTTTTCGGCGTAATCATTAATCGTGATGCCGGGTTTCAAAATGGAAGCGCAATAATAATGGAGATCAAGACAAGCATTGTAAACTTCTTTTTGTCTTTTTGAAAACTTACCATTTACCGGAACAGTTCTCGTAAGGTCAGCAGCATAATTTCCATAGCGAGCACCAAAATCCATCAATATCAATTCGCCATCTTTGCACTCCTGGTTGTTATTTACATAATGCAAAGTTCTCGCGCGATCGCCGCTGGCAATGATACTTCCATAAGCCGTTCCTGAAGCGCGTTGCGACAAAAATGAATGCATGATTTCTGCTTCAATTTCATATTCCATCACACCCGGTTTTATAAATTTCAACAAGCGCCGAAATGCATTGTCCGTGATGTCAATTGCTTTTTGAACCACTTCAATTTCCAAAGGAGTTTTTATTGCTCGCAACTCTTTCAAAATTCTCGCGCTGCGTTTGTAATTATGCAAAGGATAACGCTGACGCATGTAAGCTGCATAGCGATAATCGCGTACCGGAACTTCATTTGCCTTCCGGTCATTTTCGTTCGTGTTCAGATAAATCGTATCAGCCAAATGGATCCATTGTTGAAGCAATCCTTCCAATTCATCCAGCCAAACGATTCTTTTCATTCCCGAAATTTGTTCCGCTTCATCTTTTCTGAACTGATGGCCGTTCCATTTTTCTTTCAATTCATTCGGACGCACTAAAACCAAAACTTCTTTATATTTCTTATCAGGATTGTCCGGAAACAAAATCACCATTGTTTCTTCCTGCTCAATGCCTGAAAGCCAGAATAGATCAGAGTTCTGAGCAAAAGGGTGCACTGCATCGCCATTGTAAGGCAATTCGTCATTGCTGTTAAAAATGGCGATCGAATTTTTATCCATTTTCTCAATAAACCGTTTCCGGTTTTGAATAAAAATTTCAGGATTTAATGGTAAATATTTCATGTTGTAACAAGTTTATCTTTAAAAATATTTTTCGTTTTTATTAAAAACAATTTTATACTTCTCACTCAAATGCGTTGCAATATACACGAATAAAATATTTTAAGTTTTTGATAAATGAGAAGTATGTAAAAGCTACACAACCACAAAAAATTTTTTTTATTCTTTTTAATGAATTTGAAATTCCGGTATCATTTTATTTAATCATTCTCAAAATTCGTTGAAGATAAATTGTTGCAATCTTTTAAGCGTAAGATACAAACACAGTAAAACCACCCGTTTTGGATAGCTCAAAAAAATTCAGTAACTAACTTTGCTCTGAACCAAAAAACGGATTCATGTCAGTACCAACCATGTTTGCAGTACCAAAGAACCTTCTATTTTCTATAGGGCTTCATTCTGCAGAAAATACTTTTTACCAACTTTCTCCCGATGAATTAACAGAGCAATGTCTTGAGAGAAATGAAGGAGTATTAAATGACACCGGCGCTTTGGTAATCAACACAGGAAAATTCACTGGCCGTTGTCCTAAAGACCGTTTCATTGTAACTGATTCTATCACTGAAAATTCCGTAAACTGGAACGACATCAATCAACCGATCGGAGAAAAATATTTTAATGGTCTTTACAGAAAAATGATTGACCATTTGCGACAAAAAGAAATTTGGATTCGTGATTCTTATGCATGTGCTGATCGTGAATACAAAATAAACATCCGTACCATTAATGAAGATCCTGCAAGCAATCTGTTTGCATACAATATGTTTCTCCGTCCATCAAAAAAAGAATTGGAAAATTTTAATGTGGATTGGTACATTATTCACGCCCCTTCTTTTTTTGCTGATCCTTCTGTTGACGGCACACGACAAGGAAATTTCACCATCATTAATTTTACAAAAAAAGTAATCTTGATCGGTGGCTCTTCTTACACCGGCGAAATCAAAAAAGGAATTTTTTCTATTTTGAATTTTATTCTACCTCACGATAGAAATGTTTTGAGCATGCATTGTTCAGCAAACGTTGGAAAAAATCATGATACGGCTGTGTTTTTTGGTCTTAGCGGAACCGGCAAAACCACCCTGAGTGCCGATTCTTCGAGAAAATTAATTGGTGATGATGAACATTGCTGGACAGAAAATGCAGTGTTCAATTTTGAAGGCGGTTGCTATGCAAAAACCATTGATCTGAGTGAAGAGAAAGAACCTGAAATTTATAATGCCATCCGGCCGGGAGCTTTGGTTGAAAATGTTACCTTCTTTCGCGGGACCAATAAAATTGATTTTGAAAGCAGGAAGATCACAGAGAATACAAGAGTCAGTTATCCATTGAGTTTTATCAGCAATGCTTTGCATCCTTCTATTGGCGATGTGCCAAAAAATATTTTTCTTCTGACGGCCGATGCATATGGAATTTTACCACCGATAAGTAAGCTCACTCCAGCTCAGGCAATGTACCAGTTCATGAGCGGATATACCGCGAAGATTGCAGGAACAGAAGACGGTGTCAATGAGCCCAAACCTGTATTCAGCGCCTGTTTTGCTTCTCCATTCATACCATTGCATCCAGTAAAATATGCAGAGATGTTTGGCAAAAAAATAAAAGAGAATGATGTGAATGTATGGATGGTCAACACCGGCTGGAGCGGTGGACCTTATGGAATTGGGAGCAGGATCAAACTATGTTATACAAGAGCGATGATCTGTGCAGCATTAGAAGGAAAACTTGAAAATGTTGAATATAAAAAACACGAAGTTTTTGGAATGATGATGCCCAAAAATTGTTCAGGAGTTCCGTCCGAAATTTTAAATCCGAGAGAAACATGGAAAGATAAAAATGAGTATGATAAAATGGCGAACGAGTTGGCGAAAAAATTTGTAGAAAATTTTAAAAAATTCGCCGATCATGTGAATGAAGAAACGTTGAAAGCTGCGCCATTAGTAAGTTAAGAAGTTACCAGAAAAAAGGAAATGTTGGCACCTGTAACTGATAACTTTCCTTAAAACAAACCATACAACTGAGCATCAATCTGGTTTATGATAATCCCCAAATCTTCTTCTCTTTCGGCAAATTTATTTTTGTCTGCATCCACAATTAATAAAGGACCTTCTTTATAATTGCTGATCCATTTGTTGTAATAATCATTCAGTTTTTTCAGATAATCAAGCCGGATATTTTCTTCATATTCCCGACCGCGTTTTTGAATTTGGGCAACTAATGTCGGAACAGATGCATTCAGATAAATTAACAGATCCGGCGGCTGAACCATCGATTTTAATGTTTCAAAAAAAGAATAATAATTGGTGAAATCTCTTTTGGTCATCAGACCCATATCATGCAGATTCGGAGCAAAAATATTCGCATCTTCATAAATCGTTCTGTCCTGGATAACGGTTTCTGTTCCGCGCTGAATTTCCAGTAATTGATTCAATCTGCTGTTTAAAAAAAATATTTGAAGATTAAAGCTCCAGCGTGGCATTTCATCATAAAAATCATTCAGATAAGGATTGTGATCAACGTCTTCAAATTGCGGAATCCATTTGTAATGTTTGCTCAATAATTCTGTCAAAGTAGTTTTTCCTGCCCCGATATTTCCGGCAACCGCAATGTGTTTTGGTTTTTTTGATTTAGCCATTTGCTTCTGATAATTTTTTTCGATGTTTTTTATATTCTTATTGAGGGCTCTTAAAAGTAAATATAAAATCAATACGATAATTTTCAGAATTATTTTTTATCCGTAACTGCAAAATAATTCAAACCCATCGCATCTCTTACTTGCTGCATCGTAATTTCAGCGTTGGCAATTGATTTTTCAGCGCCTTGTTTCATCACTTTAGCAAGATAGTTTTCATCTTTCAAAATGGCATTTATTCTTTGCCTGATAGGCGAAATAAATTTCACCATATCTTCTGCAAGCTGTTTTTTCATATCGCCATAACGAATAGAACAATTGTTGAATTTTTCTTCAAAATAATCAAGTGTTTCTTTGCTGCTAACCAGTTTCATTAACAAAAATAAATTGTCAATATAATCAGGTTTAACAGAATTATTTTCTGTAGGCCCTGTATCAGTTCTTGCTTTCATAATTTTTTTTCTGATCGGTTCGTCTTCATCTGAAAGAAAAATCGTAGCCATTTCATTTTCACTTTTGCTCATTTTTCCACTGCCATCCAGCGATGGAACTTTTATCAGATCATGATTAAAATTAAATGCATAAGGCTCAGGAAAAACTTCTCCATACCGATGATTGAAACGGTTCACATAATTTCTGGCGATTTCCAAATGTTGTTCCTGGTCTTTTCCAACCGGCACATATTTAGCACGCTGTATTAAAATGTCAGCAGCCATCAAAACAGGATATGTCAATAAACCTGCATTGACATTGTCGGGATGCTGGCGAACTTTATCTTTAAAAGTTGGCGTTTTTTCAAGCTCGCCTTTATAGGCAAGCATGTTCAGATAAAGATATAATTCTGCAGTTTGGTACAAATGACTTTGACAATATAAAGCTACTTTTTCAGGATCCAATCCGCATGCGATATTTTCTGCCAAAACCCTATGCACATTAGTTTTCAGGTCTTTTGTATCAGGATGAGTTGTGAGAGAATGTAAATCGGCCACCATGAAATAGCATTCAAAATCTTCCTGCATTTTCACATAATTTCTGATTGCACCAAAATAATTTCCAAGGTGTAAAAAACCCGTTGGCCTGATGCCACTCATTACTACTTCTTTCTCCTTTTTCATAAGGCTGCGAAGATAAATAGATTTTGGCTTTGGAGTAAAAGTGGAACCTTTCAAAACAGTTTTAAAATTTCATTTTAAGCAAAAAACTTTCTTTATTATCATGAAAAAAATGATAAGCGGAAGAATCCAATTGCCTGTGACCAATGATACAACAATAAACCTGTTATATTTGCCCAATGAACGTAAATGACGCATTAATAGAGAAGCTTGCCAACTTATCAAGACTTGAATTTGCTGAAGAAGAAAAAGCAGAAATCAAAAATGATCTTGAAAAGATGATTGGTTTTATTGATAAATTGAACGAACTGGATACTACCGGCGTAGAGCCTCTTTTGCACATGAGTGACAATGTAAACATTTTCAGAAAAGACATCGTAGAAGGAGAAATAAGTCGAAAAGATGTTTTTAAAAATGCGCCTTTACACGACGATGAATTTTTCAAAGTGCCAAAGGTGATAAAGAAATAATTAGCAAATTGGCAAAGGTGAAAATCCGAAAATGAGAAATTGGGAAATTGACTACCAAACTAAAAAGTAAGAAGTAAATGATGCCTTCAATAATTGAATTAAAAGAAATTAAAAAAAGTTATTTCCTCGGCAAACAGGAATTGAAAGTTTTGAAGGGAATCAGTCTTGAGATTTTTAAAAATGAATACGTTGCTTTGATGGGACCGAGCGGAAGCGGAAAATCAACTTTGATGAATATTCTAGGTTGCCTTGACTCTCCAACTTCTGGCACGTATATTTTGAATGGCGAAGATGTAAGTAAAATGCCTGATGATGATCTCGCTGATGTTCGAAATAAAGAGATCGGTTTTGTATTTCAGCAATTTAATTTGTTACCACGTTTAACCGCTGCAGAAAATGTAGCGCTTCCGTTAATTTATAATGGCACTACGAAAAAAGTGCGAATGGAACTGGCCCTTGCGATGTTGGAAAAAGTTGGATTAGCAGACCGAAGCCACCACAAGCCAAATGAATTGTCTGGAGGCCAAAACCAGCGAGTTGCGATTGCAAGAGCTTTGGTAAATAATCCTTCTATTATTCTTGCAGATGAACCAACAGGAAATCTTGATTCAAAAACTTCCGTAGAGATCATGAATATTTTCGACAAGATACAAGCGGATGGAAACACTGTCATTTTAGTAACTCATGAAGAAGATATTGCCGAATACGCTCATAGAATTATTCGCTTAAGAGATGGCGTTATTGAAAGCGACCGATTGAATGAAAAGAAGATCGTGACGGTCTGAATCATTCCTCAAATTTTTTTCTTGCTACTTTTATATTTCCAGAGATATAAAACTGATATAATTATGGCAATGAAAATTTATACAAAAACCGGCGACACCGGAAAAACAAGCCTCATTGGCGGAACCAAAGTTTTAAAAAGCGATCCACGAATTGATGCGTATGGAACTGTGGATGAATTAAATTCCTATCTGGGTGTTGTTTCTGATTTTTCCAATAATGAACATTCAAAGAAAATTTTAAAAGAAATTCAGGACCGCCTTTTTACAATCGGTTCTGAACTTGCCTGCGATCCGGATAAAAAAATTAATATGCCCATTCCTGATCTTCACGAAAGCGATATTGAATTGCTTGAAAAAGAAATGGATGAAATGGATGCGCAACTGCCACCTATGAAAAATTTTATTTTACCCGGCGGACTTCCGGCTGCTTCTTTTATGCATGTTGCCCGTTGTGTTTGCAGGCGCGCAGAAAGATGTTGTGTGAATTTAAAAGAAAACAGCAGCGAAGTAAATCCTTTAATCATCAAATATCTCAATCGTCTCAGTGATTATTTATTTATGCTGGCAAGATATACTTCTATGAAAAATAATGCGCCGGAAGTTATCTGGAAGGCGCGGGTTTAAAATCTTTTTGCAATTATTTGTTCTTTTACTGTCGATTCAATCGAACTCTTGGCCGTGTAGCATGTGATTTTTCACTAAATTTGCACTTCTCAAATAACAATCAATGAAAACTTCCAGTATTATTATTTTAGTTGTTATTGCAGCCGCAATTGGTGCTTTGTTAATGTATTCTGTAGATTTTTCAACTTACGATACGATTAGTTCTGCCAAACAAAAACAAGGACAATATGTGCATCTGATCGCAAAACTAGATAAATCAAAACCTATTCAATATGATGCATTAAAAGATCCTAATTATCTTTCTTTTTATGCGGTAGATAGCCTGGGGAACAGCACACAGGTAATTTACAGGAATACTAAACCAGCTGAGCTGGAACAAAGTGAGCGCGTGGTTTTGAAAGGAAAAATGGAAGGAAATGTTTTTGAATGCAATGATATTCTGCTCAAATGTCCATCAAAATACAAGGACGATAAACAACAATTAGAAAAAACGGTTTCGAAATATTAAAACTCATCATGACTTTTGAGAATGAACATTTACTACCCGGCCAGGTAGGTCATTTTTTTGTACTACTTGCATTTGTTGCGTCCATCGTTTCAGCTATCGCTTATTTCACTGCTTCTAAAACCCGGCTTGAAAACGAAAAACAATCATGGATCCGTTTTGGACGTGGAGCATTTTTTATTGAAGTTTTTTCATTGCTGGCAGTATTTGCGTGCATTTTTTATATCTGTTCCAATCATTATTTTGAATATCTGTATGCGTATAAACATGCGTCAAAAGAATTAGAGGCAAAGTATTTACTCGCCTGTATTTGGGAAGGCCAGGAAGGAAGCTTTTTACTTTGGGCATTATGGCACTGCGTTCTCGGTACTGTATTAGTCTTTACAGCTAAAAAGAGAGAAGCGCCCATAATGAGTATTATCAATGTCGCTCAATTCTTTTTGGTTTTAATGCTTTTAGGATTATACATTTTTAATGTACGCATCGGAAGCAGTCCCTTTGTTTTGACAAGAAATGAATTAATGGGACCAATCTTCTCGCAGGCTGATTATCTCACTTATATAAAAGATGGAATTGGTTTAAATCCTTTGTTAAGGAATTATTGGATGGTGATCCATCCTCCAATCTTGTTTTTGGGCTTTGCCAGCACTATTGTTCCGATTGCATTTGCCTATTCATCTTTGGCCACAAAAGATTGGGGCGGATGGGTAAAAGCGGCCCTGCCCTGGACTTTGTTCAGTGCCTGTGTATTAGGAACCGGAATTATGATGGGTGGAAAATGGGCTTACGAATCACTTTCATTCGGCGGATATTGGGCATGGGATCCTGTTGAAAATGCCGCCTTCGTTCCGTGGCTTATTCTCGTTGCTGGTTTGCATTGCATGGCGATTTTTAATTCTACCAAAAATGCATTGCGCGCTTCTTACTTTTTTATAATTCTTACTTATTTGTTCGTCCTCTATTCTACTTTTTTAACGAGAACTGGAATTTTGGGTGATTCTTCCGTTCATGCTTTTACAGAAGCCGGAACAGCGATGAATGTGCTGATTGGCATTTATGTAGTTGCGATTTCAATTCCCGTATTTTATTTGTTTTTCAAGAATTATAAAAGCATTCCTGCTATTCAGAAAGAGGAAGATATGTCTTCCCGCGAATTCTGGATGTTCATTGGCGCGTTGATTCTTTTTCTTTCAGGATTATTTGTAATTTCTATTACTTCATTGCCTGTTTATAATAAAATATTCGGAACCAATTTAGCAGATCCGGCAGATCGTGAATTTGCTTACAACAAAGTTCTGGTGCTTGTTGCAGTCGTAGTAGGTTTATTAACAGGAGTTTCTCAGTTTTTAAAATACAGAAATACAGGTAAAAAATATCTGATGCAAAAAATTGCGTGGCCATTGGGAATTGCTGTTGTTGGAACAGTGTTGCTTACTATTTTTTATCCAATTGATTACACCAAAAAAGGGCCTGGATTTTTAATTGCAATTGACCTTGCTTTGTTCGCATCGATCTTCTCTGTTTTAGCAAATGCCTTTTATCTTCAATCAGTTTTGAAATGGAATTTAAAAGCAGGCGGAGCGGCTATTGCGCATCTTGGTTTTGCTTTGATGATTGGTGGAATGCTGATTTCTTCAGGAAACAAAAAAGTGATAAGTGACAACAGCAAAACAGGTTTGTTTATTCCATTTGATAAGGATCCTACAGGAAGAGGAACCGAAAACCCTATGGAAAATCTTACGCTCCTGAAAGATGTTCCTACACGAATGGGAAAATATACAGTTACTTATGTCAAGGATTCTGCATCGAATGAAAAAGACAGAACTTTTTACAATCTTCATTTTCAAAAGATCGACAACACTTCCGGAAAAGTGTTGGAAGACTTTTATTTATCGCCGGATGCCTATCGCATGAAAGACAATAATCTTACT
>Ga0157373_10002701_pt1 | contig 13443 bp, 13 predicted proteins | sample C65metaG_FD_113460 | JGI IMG/M metagenome (GOLD analysis project Ga0157373, IMG submission 113460) | Corn rhizosphere microbial communities from Kellogg Biological Station, Michigan, USA - C6-5 metaG | ecosystem: Host-associated > Plants > Roots > Rhizosphere > Soil | place: USA: Michigan... | reverse complement strand
TCATTTCTGACACGAATCAAAACGTGCTTGTAATCGCGTTTCTCCAAAAGTGGGCGGACGCCGGCGTTAATCAGTGATGTTTTTCCCGTACCAGTTTGTGCAAAGAGCACCACGAGCCGGCTGACTAGAATGTCCGAGAGCAGAATCTGAGTCTCTGATTGCCGGCCGAAAAACGGTTCGGGGTTTTTCGCATTGAACTCGTAATAGTCGAGGAACTTGTAAGGCGATTCGGCTTGCATGGATTATCCGCAGAGTTACGGAAGCTTTGGCTCAGGAAGGTTTATACCTAGCCGCTGGCGCAATTCTTCCGCAAAGGAATAAAGGTCAACATCGCGAATTTCAACCTTCTTCTTGGTCCAAAAATCGACCCAAAATGGTGACGGCTTGCGTTGAATAGCAAACGATTTAACCTGGTCCCTGTCGGGGAGTCGTTCAATCATCCCCTTGAACAGTGTGCGAAAATCGAGATCCTCAAGACTGTATCCAAGAAATAATAGCGTGCTTCCTTGCAGCTTCCCACGGATCAGACCGGGAATACCCTTCTTGGAGTTGACTACCGAATGAAGAAACTCAATGTAGTCCTCCTCAGTGATTACTATCTCCGGATTTTCCTTCTTGCGATCCTCTAAGAAGCTTCCATGGATCTTGTAGAGGACGACCCCTTTGTAAATTGACAGCTCCTTTTGGAGAGTGCTTTGCTGCTTCGCGTTAAATCCCTGTTTGGGTTGCACAATTTTCTTCAGTGGAACCTGCGCTTCGTCGAAGGCCCGTTCCAACAGGTTGTCGTAGTTAGTCGTGACGATTAATTGGAACGGTGGGGCAGTATCTTCAGCAGGCATCGGTAGCCGAGCCAACGTTCGAAGCAAAGGTGAGGGGACTCGTTTGTGGTCGGGCAAAATCTCCCGCAGGTACTTTAGCAGCAGCTTAAAATCGTCTACGTACTCTACATGAAGTGAAACTCTTGCGAGGTTCTCTAGTCCAACTCGCTTAAGATCCGTATAGCGTTCTGAGTCGTCGATGGCCTTGTAGGTTTCAACTTTAAGCAGGTTTCGGAGATCTACATTTTCCAGACCGAGCCATTTTTCTAATAATTGACAAGAAACCTCGCTGCCTAACGGCAAACCCTGGTAAGTACCATCATCGCTACTGGCATTTACACCCGCGCCGAGGAAGGGTACACAATGTCCATCGCGAATGCGATCGACGATTAATTTCCATTCGTTTTCACTTAGAGTATCAAGCGCCATCTTACCTACTGCGGACGAGCTTTGAGAATCCGACGATTGCGCGGGTTCCGGTGATCCCGGGATTAAGGTAATTCGGTTGCAAGTCTAACAAGGCAACGCAGTATACAGCAGCAAAATCGTCAGAGCTAACATTGAGAGGCTCCGAAAACGGTTGCTCGGTCTGCATACTTCTCAGCAGCCGAGCGGGTCGAGGTGTGCGCCCGGCAGCGTCTCGAGCTGATCGAAGCCTTTGCGGAAGATGCGTGCGCCGGTGGAGCCTCGGAGGATCGTTTCCCCATGCTCGATTCGCAGCATCGCGCCTTCGCGCAGGCCGACCACGGGCGTGTCGTTCTCTTCCAGAAACTGAACAATTCGTTCTTCGCGCGTCTCGCCCATGTGTTTGGAATTCGGATCCGGATCGATGTAGTGAGGGTTGATCTGGAAGGAAACCAGGCCGAGCGCGTCGAACGATGGCGGTTCCACGATCGGCATGTCGTTCGTCGTCCTGATCGTTGGAGCAGCGACATTCGAGCCAGCGCTCGATCCGATGTAAGGCATTCCGTTTTGAACTCGTTCCCGAATTGGACCGAGCAGATCAAAATCGTAAAGCGCTTTCAGGAGACGAAAGGTGTTGCCACCGCCGATGAACACTGCATCAGTTTCCTCGATCGCGTCCTTCGGATTCGCCGCGTTGTGAATCGATGACAACTCGTATCCCATCTGCGCAAATCGTCGCTGCGCCGTTTCGGCGTACTTGTCGCGGTCGTACAACGCAAACGGCACAAAGAGCACGCGCTTCAAGTCGCCCAGAAAGCTGCGGATTTCGGCTTCCGCGTGATCGAGATAACCGCTGCCGTACAGAGTCGAGTTGCTGATGAGAAGAATTCGTTTCGTCATTATGTTAAGAATAATAACGAACCGGGCAAAATGCTGACCAGCCAGAAGAGTTTATGACAAGTTCACCGATAGCTTGCGACATGACGGCGATACCGGCGGACCAGCGGCCGGTACACATCACGACAAGCAAAGATCTGTTTTCACGCATCGCAGAGTTTCGAGAACTCGACAATGGTTACGCGTTTCGCTTCACGGATGGACCGGATCTGTTAGCGAAGCTGGCGGAATTTATCTCTCTCGAGAAGCTCTGTTGCCCGTTTTTGAGTTTCGTCGTCGATGTTGAGGGGGAAGGCGGACCGGTGTGGCTGCGTCTGACGGGACGCGAGGGCGTGAAGGCTTTCATTCGGGAAGAGATTGGTGGTTTACTTGGCCAGGCAATTGTATGGGACAACCAGCAGAAATCCTGAACGGGTGGCGTGAGTCCGCGAAGTATTGGGCCAAATACAGCGCCACGATCCGAACGATGTTCATGCCGCTGACTCGTGCGTTGATCGAGCAGGCGGGTATTCACGAGGGACAGTCAGTGTTGGATGTGGCTGGTGGTCCAGGCGAGCCTTCGTTAACGATCGCCGGAGTCGTTGGACCGCGTGGATCCGTTACGCACACTGATGCTGTGAGCGAAATGGTAGAGACGGCTCGCGCCGAAGCCCACCGTCGCGGCATTAGCAACATTCAGTTTCGCCAGTGCACCGCCGACTCACTTCCATTTCCCGACAACTCATTTGACGTCGTCGTCAGCCGTCTCGGCGTGATGTTGTTTGCCGACCCACACGCCTCGCTGCGCGAAATGCTTCGCGTCACGAAACCCGGTGGAGTTGTAGGCTGCGCAGTCTGGCACAAGAGCGAACTCAATCCATTTTCTTACGTGATAACCGATATTGTGGACCAACACGTTAAGCCTGCCGCCACTGATCCTGACGTGCCCGGCGCGTTTCGTTTCGCGGAAACTGGCAAGCTCTCGAACCTGATGAGACAAGCCGGCGCGAACGACGTCGAAGAAAACGTGCTTCATTTCGACATGGCCGCGCCGATCTCACCGCAAGAGTTCTGGACGATGCGCTCGCAGACTTCCGACACCTTGCGAATCAAGCTCGAACAACTCCCTCCAGACGAGCAATCGAAGATCGCGCGCCAGGTCGAGCAAGCCGTCGCCGAATTCTTCCCCTCCAATCAAATGAAATTCCCGGCCCAGATGATCATCGTTACCGGAAGAAAGTGAAGCCACAAAAACGGTTTGTGCTTTTTGTGGGTGTTGTGAGTATTCGAGCGTACTTCTGCTTGGGAGGCGCTCATGCTAGTCTCGCGATATTCACAAGTCAATTAATGAAACAGTGTCGATTGTGACGAAGACATCGCAACTATACTCTTGAGTGCATATCGATGGACGACTTACTTGCAGCGCGATCGCAGATGGCGATGTCGCTCGCTTTTCACATCATCTTCGCGGCGATCGGGATTGCGATGCCGCTGCTGATGATCGTTGCCGAGTGGAAGTGGCTGCGCAGCAAAGACGAGATCTATCTCACGCTCGCGAAACGTTGGGCCAAAGGAACGGCGATACTGTTCGCGGTCGGTGCAGTTTCCGGAACCGTGCTTTCATTTGAGCTCGGACTGTTGTGGCCCGGCTTCATGGGTTACGCCGGTTCGATCATCGGAATGCCGTTTTCACTCGAGGGCTTCGCGTTTTTCACCGAAGCGATCTTCCTCGGCATTTACCTGTACGGCTGGGAACGTGTGCCGCCGCGCTCGCACTTGTTTGCCGGCGTGATGGTGGCGCTCAGCGGCGCCGCGTCGGGAATCTTTGTCGTCATTGCGAATGCGTGGATGAACACGCCCGCAGGGTTCCGGCTCGTCGACGGCAAGCTCTTAGATATCGACCCGATTGCCGCGATGATGAATCCGGCCGCGTTCCCGCAAACGCTGCACATGACACTTGCCGCTTATGCCGCCACTGGATTTGCAGTCGCAGGCATTCATGCGTTCATGCTGTTGCGCGATCCGCAGAATCGATTTCACAAAGCGGCACTCGCGATCGCGCTTGCAGTCGGCGGTGTCACGGCGATTCTTCAACCGCTCAGCGGAGATCTTCTTGCCAAGTCAGTGGCGAAGACTCAGCCAGTTAAACTCGCCGCGTTCGAAGGTCAGTTTAAAACCGAGACTGGCGCGCCGTTTCGCATCGGCGGCATACCTGACGAAAGCGCCGGCGTCACGCGCTACGCGATTGAAGTTCCGTACGCTTTGAGCATGCTCGCTTATGGCGATCCGAATGCGACAGTGAAAGGGCTCAACGACTTTCCCGCCGACGTGCGGCCCCCGGTGGAGATTGTTCACGTTTCATTTCAGATCATGGTGGCGTGCGGCGTCGCGATGATGCTGATTGCGTTGTGGGCTGCGTGGCGTTACTTGCGGACACGGAGAGTCAGAACGTGGTTCGACTCGAAGTGGTTTCTGCGTCTGCTCGTCGCCGCCGCACCGCTCGGCTTTATCGCCATCGAAACCGGCTGGGTTGTGACCGAAGTCGGGCGACAGCCGTGGATCATTCAAGGCGTGATGCGCACGAGTGAAGCAGTCACGCCCATGCCGGGACTCGTCGTGCCGTTCGTCACGTTTACATTGCTCTACATACTGCTTGCGATCGTCACAGTCTGGTTGTTGCTGCGGCAGGTCGCGGCGAGTCCGTAGGATTCTGAAGTACGCAAAAAGGAGGTTCGAGTTGCCGCTTGAAACGATTATCGCGGGTGTGATGATCGCTTCGCTCGTCTTATACGCGCTCCTGGGCGGCGCGGATTACGGCGGCGGCGTTTGGGATCTATTTGCGTTTGGCAAACGCGCACAGCAGCAGCGAAAACTGATTGCGGAAGCAATTGGGCCAGTTTGGGAAGCCAATCACGTTTGGATCATACTTCTCATCGTCGTCCTCTTCACTGCCTTCCCACCTGCGTTTGCGGCAGTCGCGACAGCGTTGCACATTCCGATAACGCTGCTGCTGATTGGAATCGTTTTGCGCGGAACCGCATTCACGTTTCGGACTTACGACGTGCAGCGAGATGATGTGCAACGACGCTGGAGCCTGGTGTTTTCGATCGCGAGCATTATCACGCCGCTTTTGCTGGGCCTCATTCTCGGTGCAGTTGCTTCGGGCACGATTCGTGTCGACAACGGCGCTGTCACGACCGGCTTTTTCCGTTCGTGGCTGGCGCCGTTTCCGTTTGCGGTCGGGTTTTTTGCGCTCGCGCTGTTTGCGTTTCTCGCCGCTGTTTACCTGACACTCGAAACACGAGATCGAGCGTTGCAGGACGACTTTCGATTGCGCGCGCTGATAGCGGGTGTGATTGTTGGATTACTCGCGTTGACGGTTTTTGTACTGGCGGGCACGGGCGCTCCGACTGTGCGTGCCGGTATCAGCCGAAGTTGGTGGGCGCTCGCTCTGCACGTTTGCACGGCGGTGTTTGCAACCGGGGCGTTCTACGCTCTATGGACCAGGCAATATCGGTTGGCGCGTGTTTGTGCGGCGGCACAAGTCACATTGATCTTACTCGGCTGGGCGTTCGCACAGTATCCACATATCGTCGAACCAGACATCACCATCTTCTCCGCTGCCGCGCCGCGCATCACGCTACAACTCCTCCTCGCCGCGCTCATCGCCGGCGCGCTCCTCTTATTTCCGTCGTACTACTACCTCTTCCGCATCTTCAAGCGCGTCCCGGCTTCGTACGACACAAGAGATTAGCTGCGTTCTTCAAACCGCCTGATTCGCTCTTGAATCTCTTCGACGATTTGCTCGACGTGCGTCAGATCGCTTGGCTCAAGATAGGCTACCAGCTTCTGGACAAGCGGTTGAATCGGCGGATTGTGAACCTGGATCAACGTCGCGATGTCGTTTTCATAGAGACCCACGCGAGCGAACTTGCCCTGACGATAGAGCGAAGGAAGCGCGTACAGTTTCAGCAGGATCAAGCCCTCGAGCGTGGCGCAGGGAATGTCCTGTTCCACGAAGCGTCTGGTTGTCGTGTAGCGCTTGCGCACTTCATCAAACAGTGGGTTGCTCGTTAGAAGCACATCCACTCTGAGATCACCAAACTTGCTACGAGCAAAATCAGCGTCGCAACTCTCCAGCTGCAATTCCGGCAAGCGTTCCAGCGCAGACAACGCCATGATCAGGTCAATGTCTTCCGTGTTCCGGCCTTCTACATACTGAAGCAACGCAATTCCGCCAACCAGAACGTAATCGATTTGACGCTCTCGCAGTACAGAAAAGAAACGTGAGACGGTTTCAATGAGGATATCTGGATTCATGAGGATTTCCTGAGGATTTGCTGGGTTAAATAGAACCGCATTGCGAATGATTTCGCCGATGTGCACCCTGGGTGAAGTAGTTGAACTCATGCGGTTTGCCTCCGTCCAAGTCTAACTTACAAAGCAAGCAAAGACCACCTAATCGTTTGACGGCGAGTGCGGCCTTTACAAACTTTTTATAGACACTTTACGCCCTTTTTATGCACGCGAGCGTAAGTTGGAAGCATGAAGGAGAGACGCAGGGTCGGCTGGGAGCAGGTCGCGGCGCTTGCGTGTTTCGTGGCCGCGATTCTGTCGATTGCGATCGGATTTGTGTTTACTACCGGGTGGTTACTGAATGCTCGACTTCACCCGTTGTTGCACGGCGTTGGTCTCTTCCTGCTGATCGCCGGAATTCCCATCTTGATTCTGGGTGGTCACTTCATGGATCTGAGAGAGAAGAAGTCAAGCAACCGCCACGAAGTAGTTTAGAGATCACGCGTGCAGGTGAAACACCTTGTTGATGATTTTCCACTCGCCGTCCACTTTCAAAAGAGTGAACATGTCAGTGAATCGATAGCCACTCCAGTTTTCGAGCTCGAGGCGAACGGTCGCAACGGACTCGACGATGTCGGTGCTGGTGATCCTGCCTTGTAGTTCAGTTGCTGCACCAGTCTTGTCAACCCAGTCGTAGAGATATTGGATCGGGCCTGCCAAAAGTTCTGGACCAACGTACCCAAAGATCGTCGCATCGGGGTGAAACGCGAGTCTCATCTCATCGCTTTTGCCTGTCTGGCCACCGTAAATGTAGTGCTGCACTGTTCTGCCGATGGCTTCATATTCGCTCAAAGGAGTGGGAGTGTTAGCGGCTAACTTTTGTTCTGCCTGCATCGGTTTTCTCCTGTCGATTCGGATGTAACGCCGAAGGTGTTAGACGTGTGCAACGCTTTCAGCGTTGACAATAATTCATTATGGCGACGGTCCCAGGGTTGTCGCTGACGCTCCAACCCTGGGCTCAAATTAGCGAACGCCTTCGGCGTTAAGAATGTCGAACATCTTCGGCCCTTATCAATTCACGTGCGCATTTATCGGTAGTGTCTCAGTTTGAAATTTGTTGAGACTACGCCGAAGGCGTTGGCTAATTTAAGCCCAGGGTTGGAGGGAAGCGACAACCCTGGGGTACCACGAAACTTTTTATTAAACCCTGAAAGGGTTATCCCGCCTGCCTAACGCTTTCAGCGTTGATTCGTTTGTTTCTATTCGTTCCCAGGGTTGTCGCTTACGCTCCAACCCTGGGCTCAAATTAGCGAACGCCTTCGGCGTTAGGAATGTCGAATATCTTCGGCCCTTATCAATTCACCTGCGCATTTATCGCACAGCTTGTCGAATGTTACCAGCCGGTATAGACTCAGACCGATCCCCCCGAACAATGACTGCACGGTTCCCACGCTCTTGACACCGCTGACAACGCACGACGCTCTGTCTGAGTATCCGCCCCGGCAGTTGGCACTCTGCAAAACTCTGTCCACCATCTTAGCGTCGCTCACATTCTCGATCGGTTTTGCGGCGTTACTCGGCTGGATATTCGACATCGAGGTCCTGAAAAGAATCCACCCATCGTTAGTCACGATGAAGGCAAACACTTCCGTTTGCCTCATGCTCGTCGGAGTCTCCGTTCTCTTACTTCAAGACCAGCCCGAATCGGCGGTCAAGCGCGGCATCGCGCAAGTCTGTGCTGTGATCGTTGCGATCGTCGGACTGCTGACGCTGAGTCAACACATCTTCGGCTGGAACGTAGGGCTGGACCAGATGCTCTTTCACGAATCGAGAGCAGAGGCGGGCCAGTCGTTTCCCGGACGCATGGGCGTCGCGGCGTCGCTCAACTTTTTCTTTCTCGGAATTGCAATTTCACTTTTGGACGCGCGTTCGCAACGCTGGTTTCGCATGGCGAACATCGCCGTGCTGACGGTAGTCGCGATCACTCTGCTCGTCTTTCTCTACTACTTTTACGGCATCGAAATCGAGCCCATCGCACTCTACTTCACGATCGCATTACACACTGTCGTCGCGTTTCTCAGCATTTGCGCCGCCATTTTCCTGGCGCGCCCCGAGCGCGGCGTCGTTGCGACTCTTCTCGGAAACAGTCCAGGCAGTGTAGTCGCGCGCCGCATGTGGTCCGCTTTGCTTCTCATCGTGCTGTTGGGGTGGATAAGGACCATGGCCCACAACGAAGGTTGGTTCGGCATCGGCTTCGGCACGGCCGCCTTCGTTTTGGCGATCATTTTGCTCTTCGTGGGATTGATCTGGTGGACCGCCGTTTCACTCAATCGCACGGACACCGAACGACGGCTCGCGAACCTCGCGCTCACGCAAAACGAAGCACGACTCGCGGCGCTGCTCGAGCAGCTTCCAGTCGGCATCGGACTGACCGATCGTGAAGGACGTTTCGTCATCCGAAACTCACGCTTGAACAACTTCGTCGGCGATAAGCTCTCAGCACTCGATCCCGTTTTGCGCGCCCGTTGGCACGGTTGGGACGACGAAGGCCGCCTGCTCGATCCATCGGAATGGCCCAGCGCACGAGCGATGCGAGGTGAGTCGGTGAGTCCGGGCTACGAAATGCTTTACACGACTGAAGACGGAAAACAGATCTGGACGCGCGTGTTGAGTGTTCCGTTTCGGGATCAAGCGGACGAAATAGCCGGCGTGATCGTCGTGGTCCAGGACATCGACGAACAACGGCGAGCCGAGAATCGTCTTGACGTGCTCGTTCGCGTCAGCGAGCTCATCCGCACGATTCACGATCCGCACGAGCTGTCGTATGCGGTCGCCGAAACTGTTGGCGCTCACCTCAACGTGCGGCGCTGTCTGTTCAATGAAACCGACCTTCAGCGCGATCTGGAAATTGTTCATCGAGATTATTACGACGGCGCTGAGTCAGTAGCCGGTGAACATCGCATTTCAGAATACAGCACGACGACTTCGCTCGACATGGAGCGCGGACAAACTGTCGTCAACGTCGACTCGAAGAGCGATCCGCGAACTGCCGGTGATTACCAGCGAACTTATTCGCAGACCGGTGAGCGCGCATACGTCGCCGTGCCGCTGATGCGCGAAGGACGTTGGGTAGCTTCGTTGTGGGTCAGCGACGACAAGCCGCGGCAGTGGAGTAAAGAAGAAGTGGCGCTGCTGCAAACAGTGGCTGAACGTACGTGGACCGCGATCGAGAAGTTGAGGGCTGAAGCCGAGCGTGAGCAGTTGCTGCAACGCGAACAGGAAGCGCGCGACGCGGCGGAGAAGGCCAACCAGCTCAAAGACGAGTTTCTCGCAACGCTCTCGCACGAACTGCGCAATCCGCTGAACGTAATTCTTGGATACTCGGAGCTGTTGCTGCGAATGCCGGAAATCGATCAATCGCCGCGGCTGGCGAAGATGGGCGAGGCGTTGAGACGAAACGCGCAGTCGCAATCGCAGTTGATCAACGACCTGCTCGATCTGTCGCGACTGCAAAGAGGAAAGATCTCTTTAAACCAGGAGCCGGTTTCGCTTCCGGCGATTATCGACAACGCCGTCGAGACGGTGCGCGCTGACGCAACGGCGAAGGGAATTAACATTCGCTTGAATGTGAGCGACCAGCTTTTGCTTGTTGACGGCGATCGGCTGAGGTTGCAGCAAATTGCGTGGAACCTTTTGAATAACGCGGTGAAGTTTACGCCGCCCGGCGGCGGCATTGAGATCGGCTTGAGCAATCACGACAGTAGCGCGGTTTTGGCGGTGAGAGATACGGGACAGGGTATCGATCCGAGTTTTCTACCGCACGTGTTCGAAATGTTTCGGCAAGCTGATGGAAGCAACCGGCGACGTCACGGCGGACTTGGTATCGGACTCGCACTCGTTCGACAACTCGTGCAGCTTCACGGCGGGACGATCGAGGCTGAGTCGGATGGACCAGGCAAAGGCTCGCGTTTCACTGTTCGCTTACCGCTGATTCACGAACCGCTTGCGTCTTCAGTTGTCGCGCCCGCGGGCGCTGTCGAACTCAGTTTGCTTGCGCGTACAAATTTCCTGATTGTCGACGACTCGGAAGATACGATCGCAATGCTCGAGGAGTTGCTCAAACTCAGCGGTGCGAACGTTATGAGCGCAACGAATGGCGCCGACGCGCTGCGCATTGCTCGCGAGCAGGAGTTTGACGTGATTCTCTCGGACATCTCGATGCCTGAGATGGATGGCTTTCAGTTTCTGGAGCGACTGAGACGAATCGACGGCCGCCAACACATTCCCGTGATCGCGATCACCGGCTTCGGACGCACCGGCGACATCGAACGCGCCCGCGCCGCCGGCTTCTACTCGCACCTGACCAAGCCACTGAACCTGCAAGCCCTCGCAGAAATTCTCCAGCAACTCGCATCATCACGCGGCGAGCATCCCGAACCCAGCGTCGATCAAGACCTCAGCGCCGGCCCGGTGTGTTAACCTTGCGTTACCTTCTTGTAAAAAATTCAACAGCTTCGATGTTCACTGTGTCCCTTATTGCTTCACCTCGTTCGTCCCGCTCAATACTAACCATGACCCAGAACGGAACCCTGTGATCCTCGAGGCTGACTCCAACCACTGACAGGCGCTTTTGAATGTTTTCAACCGTCCGTGGATCGGTGAATGCGATACATGCCCCCTCAGTACCCAGAGAGGATCTTCCAGCTAATACCGCTGCCATCAATTCCGGGTTGTATGGGTTAGGCCCACGCACGATTAACCCGAAGTCTTTCATGTTGCGATCACGCTCGTCATTCAGAACCCAGCCACGAGGTCGAAGCAATTCTCCGTCACATAAGATATTTACACTCACGTTCCTGAGATTTTTGCTCTCGGGATTGGCGCTGAACGCCATCCTGGGCGCCCAGCGTCGGCTGTACTCATCAAGAATCGTTTTGGTCCATCGGTTGGCCTTCGGACTCGCGATGCAATACACGTTCATTGGTTCCTGAAGTACATCATCAGCATAATCTTCCGGGTCAAGCATGTCTGGTAGAACATCAAAGTCGAAGAGTAAACCGAAGCTCTGAAGGATCCCACGCACGCCTACATAGTCGGAATAGGTTCGACGCAGCTTAGTGTATCCACCCGCGCGTCCGACTGCTCTGCGATATGAAAGCGGACTTGCGACAATGACGAAGCGTGTGTCGCTGGTGGGCCAGCCAAGTGTGCTCGGAACAAGCATTGTTCGCAGTAGTTCGTTAGGCGACGTTGTTTCGGCGAGCGCCTGATCCACTTTCAGGGCCAACTGGTGCAAGTCGCTCGGGTTGTAGCGAATTACAGTGAGACTCCGAACGTTGAAGGCAGCTTGCTCGGGCTGTTCCTGTGTGAGAAGTACGATCGGTTTACCAAATGCCTGAGCCAGGCCCACTTCGTGCAAGACGTTGGGATTGCTTCCCGTTACATCTGCGATTACGACTCGCGCTTCACGGATGGCGCGTAGAACGCTATCGATCACGGGTTTGGCTACTGCAGACGTCTGGTCTATCCGCTCGGCTTTCAGATGGCGCTTGGATGCCAGCGCCGACACGGCGTCAAATACGTCATCGAACTGTCCATTAAACGGAATGCTGACGAAGACAGTATTCATTAACGTCGGAGCCGTTCTCATCGGGTTTCGTTGTGTTGCAAGGATGACGTGTTAGAGCGGCGCGAAGCTTATAGCTGCTTAGCTTGCAAGTCAATGTGCGTCTGGTTAGCTGTTTTGGTGTGTGTGAATCGTTGCTTAGCAATCACGAGCCATGCGATTACCAGGACCAAGCAGATCACAAGACCAACCCAACGAACCATTCCATCCTTGAAGACAATCGTGGCGTTGAAGAGGATGAAGATGATGAAGCCGTGCCACAAAGCAATCAACGGCCACGGACGACTGCGGTAGGAACTAAGACCGCGGAGCCACCACCACGCGATGTCAACGATCCAGATGAGCAGAAAAGCGTAGTTGATGAATAGACCACCGCCCCAGTTTAGTCCAACAACCTCTTCGGTTTGACGTGCGGTGTCGAGGTATGCGGAACGCTGACTCCAGTGGTGATAAAACTGGTAAGCGCAAATGAAGTGAGCGATGAGCGAGACGACGGCGATGGTCCACGTGATTCGTGTTGCCGAGTCCCAGCGGGACCTTCCTCGCGAAAGAGCGAACAGAATGCTGCCAACCGTGTAGCCAGCGATGGTGGTCCAGATCGTCGCCCTGGTTAAGAATTCTCCGGTTTCCATTGTTGGACCTGTGCGTAGTGAAGCACGGCCCCGATTGCTGCGCCAAGGAACAAGCCGTACACGACGCCCCAAAGCAACATTCCGGTGATGCCGCCAAAGCGATCGTTCACGTCAGCGCCCCAAAAGTATCCGATCCAGTTCGCGACGAATAGCAGCGCTGCAAACTTCAGTATCGAGCGCATCACCCTGAAGCCTGCCGCGAACACGATCGCCATCAAAATGGATCCGGCAAGTAAGCCAAGCCATTGGCCGTGGAAACCGCGCAGTGCGAAATACAAAGCGGTCCACCCGAATGCGTATGCGAAGAATGCGAGGCCAAAGAGCAAGTAAAACTTCGGCAATCGCCAGCGTCCGACTACGAGTGAGCCCAATGCTAGTCCGCCGAGCAGAATGAACAGTGCTGTCCAGAACAGATACGCGCCGTACACGGTGAGCTTCCGATACAGCCACACCTCACCCGTTGCGACAGTCGCGAACACGCACAACGCCACAAGACTGAAGCCGAATCCACCTGCGACGAGAGATCTCGTTAAAGAAGGTACGGAGTTGTGATTGGGCATAGACGATATAGCCACAAAAAGCAAAAGAATTACAAAGGTACTTAAATTAATCGTCCGGCAACGCTCCGCGAAAGAGCGGTTCGCCCGCGAGAGAAGTGTAGAAACCAAAAGCTGTAAGCGCAACGCATATGATCAGCTCGAGCACATAGTCGCCGGCGTACCAGGCTGACAAGTCTGATGTGATTGGATAAAAAATCGCCAGGTGCAGAAAGAAGATCGCCGAGATCAGT
>Ga0157373_10002699_pt1 | contig 13449 bp, 13 predicted proteins | sample C65metaG_FD_113460 | JGI IMG/M metagenome (GOLD analysis project Ga0157373, IMG submission 113460) | Corn rhizosphere microbial communities from Kellogg Biological Station, Michigan, USA - C6-5 metaG | ecosystem: Host-associated > Plants > Roots > Rhizosphere > Soil | place: USA: Michigan... | reverse complement strand
TTTCTTTACTGCATTTTCACATGCTTCAGCTCGTGTGATTTCTGCAACAACCTGGAAGCCTTTATGGTCAATACTTTCAAGCGTTTTTAGATTGTCATTTTCATTTCTTCCGACAATAACCGGAACCGCGTTTTCTGCCGCCAGCACTTTTACAATTCCTTCGCCAATTCCTTTCGCACCGCCCGTTACTATGATAATTTTGTTGTCGAGATGAAGATTCATGAAAAGAAATGTTTAGAATGATTCAGATGGTTAAATTATAAAATTCTATGGCGTTTTCTCTAAATACTTTTTGTTTTTGTTCCGCAGAAAATGGGTCCATGTATTGTTCCACTAATTTTTTCCATTTCAAATAATTTCCACTTAATAAAATTACCGGCCAATCACTTCCAAATAATATTCTGCCTGTTCCAAAAAAGTCAAACACTGCATCCAAATAGGGATAGAATGCTTCTTCATTCCATTGATTCCATATTGCCTCCGTGATCAATCCGGAAATTTTGCAAAAAACATTTTCATTTTGTGCAATTATTTTCATCAATTGTTTCCACTGATGGATACTTTTATTTTTGATAGAAGGTTTGGCACAATGATCAATAATGAATTTCTGTGAAGGGAATTTATTGACAAATTCAATCGCTTCTTGTAATTGATTTTCATAAATCAAAATATCATAAGTAAATTGAAAATTATGGAGATATTGAATGCCATTTAAAAATTTCTCGTTCAGCAAAAATCCTTTCGGTTCTGATTGAACAATATGCCTGAAACCCTTTATTATCGGCACGTTTGAATAGTAAAGCAGTTTTTTTTCAACATGTTTATTTTGCAGATCAATCCATCCAACCACACCTTTTATCACCGGATTCTTTTCTGCCAGGTTTAGTAAAAATAGGGTTTCATTTTCACTTGGATCCGCCTGAACTGCCACGATACCCTCCACATTATTTTCCTTGATTTCATTCGTCAGATCCGTAGGAAGAAAATCCCTTTGAAGCAGTTTCATTTCATCGGTGATCCATGCATCTCTTACTTTATGGTAATTCCAAAAATGTACGTGTGCATCTATCATTCGTAAGAATTATTTAGACCAGTTTTTGACATGTTGCTTTTGAGTTCCCAATCCGTCAATTCCTAATTCTACCACATCGCCTTCTTTTAAATACACGGGCGGATGAAAGCCTAATCCCACTCCTGCAGGGGTTCCGGTGGAAATAATATCGCCCGGCAATAAAGTCATGAATTGGCTGATGTAAGAAACTAAATAAGGAATTTTAAAGATCAGGTCATTCGTGTTCTCGTCCTGCATTTTTTGACCATTAACGGTAAGCCATAAACGTAAATGATCAACGTCATCAATTTCATCTTGGGTAGCAAGCCACGGACCGATGGGTGCAAACGTGTCGCAGCTTTTTCCTTTCACCCATTGACCTCCACGTTCGATCTGAAACTCGCGTTCGCTGACATCATTATGCAGGCAATAGCCAGCCACATAATTCATAGCTTCATTTTCTTCAACATAACTGGCGCGTTTTCCTACAACTACCGCCAACTCTACTTCCCAATCGGTCTTTGAAGAATTTTTTGGAATGATAATATCATCATTAGGACCTGAAAGCGCAGTAGTGGATTTGAAAAAAATGATCGGTTCTTTGGGAACAGTTGCATTAGTCTCTTTTGCATGTTTTGCATAATTCAACCCGATGCAAATTATTTTGGAAGGCTTTGCAACAGGGCTTCCTAACCTTTGATGAACGTTGACTTCGGGCAGTGTATTTTCTGCAACAATTTTTTCCAAATGAAGAATTCCATCATTGCTGAAAAAATTGTCATCGTAATCTTTTATAAATTTGGATACATCAAACCATTTTTCTGCAATGATAATTCCTGGTTTTTCTTTTCCTGGTTCTCCGAAGCGTATTAATTTCATTTATGATAGATTAGTCTTGAACAATTTATTTTGTTTCTATTTCAATAATGGTATCCGGGTCATTTATTGCGATTCCATCTAAATTTATGGTCACGCCTTTTTTGTCTTGTTTGAATTTTACTTTCGAATCTGTTCCAAATAAATGACAACTTTTTACTTTTTCCGGAATGCCTTCTATCAACAGGGAAGATCCTTCGGGAGCTTTTAAAATATGAATAAAAACTTTGTTGTCTTTTGCAGTAACAACGCCCCAATCCTGCGGTGGCATTATGTTCGCTCTTGTTCCATAAATGGTTTCGCCATTTACTTTCATCCAGGTGCCAACCTCTTTTAACGTATCTCTGAATTCACGTTGAATGATTCCATTGGGCATCGGCCCTACATTCAATAAAAAATTAGCATTGCGTCCTGCAGCATTTACCAGGTAATGAATGATCTGCGGAACTGTTTTGTAATTGTCGTCTTTGATATTAAATCCCCATGAATTATTCATGGTTTCACACGTCTCCAGCGGTAATTTGTCAGACGCCTTTTGAAAACTTAGTCCTGATTTATTTTCACCAGGAAGATCACGCTCAAACATTTGAAAATCTTCACCCGGAAAAGGAGTGAGATGATGATTGTTTCCTACCAGGCATTGCGGTTGAAGTTGATGAATGAGCGCATAAATTTCATTAAGATGCCAATCAACTTTTGGGGTTCTGTCTTTTGCTCCTTCCGGTGCTGTCTGATCCCAATAACCATCAAACCAGATTCCGGCGATGGGTCCATAATTGGTAAGCAATTCTGTCAATTGATTTTTCATAAAAGCGATGTAATCATTCCAGTTGCCGCGAACTGTTCGCCCGGTTCCCTGGCCGGTTCTGCCCGTCCACCATGAATAATCGTTGCGCCGCCAATCGAGCAAAGAATAATACAGGAAGAGCTTGATGCCTTGTTGATGACATTCATCAGCAATCATTTTTACAACATCTTTATGATAAGGTGTATTCATGATATTGAAATCAGAATATTTTGTGTTCCACATGCTGAAACCATCACGATGCCTTGTAATTAATGTGATGTATTTCATGCCGGCATTTTTTGCCATGCTTACCCATTCATGTGCATCAAATTGAGTGGGATTAAAAAAATGCATCAGGCGCGTATAATCTTTTACCGGAATGTTTTCATTGTTCATCACCCATTCCGCATCGCCCAAAATACTGAACACACCCCAATGGATAAACAGTCCAAATTTTGCATCCTGGAATTCACTTCTTGCAGCAAGATTTGCAGGAGTCGGAGAATACGTTTGGGCATGACCGTTAGTAGCAATAGAAAAACTTAAAAGCAGAATCAATAAATATTTCATACAATTATTTTTAGGTATTTAATTTTAAAAATCCACCATCGATCGGATAATCAGTTCCTGTGATGAAAGAGGCTTCATCACTGCATAAATATAACGCCAAAGCAGCTACTTCTTCAGGCTTTGCCATCCGGCCTATCGGTTGTGTTTTTGATAATTTATCAAACATTTCCTTCTCCTTGCCCGGATAATTTTTGTGGAGAAATCCATCAACAAAAGGTGTATGAACTCTGGCGGGAGAAATAGAATTGCATCTTATGTTTTCATTGATATAATCTTTGGCAACAGACAATGTCATTGCTGCTACAGCGCCCTTTGCAGCCGAATAAGCAAACCTGTCTGCAAGCCCGGATGAAGCAGCAATCGAAGCCATGTTAATGATCGCACCGCCGCCTCTTTTTTTGAGGAATGGAATAGACGCAAAAAGACAATTGTAAACACCTTTGATATTGACACTTACAATTCTGTCAAAGTCTTCTTCGCTTGTCGTGTCTGCCTTGCCGATGTGTGCAATACCTGCATTATTGATTAGAATATCATGAAGGCCGATTTTTTCAAAAGTGGCAATTACTTCTTTTTGATCGGCAACATTACAGGCATAAGTGTAGGCATTACCGTTAGAAGATTTAATTGCATTGGCAGTTGCTTTTGCAGCTTCATCACTCAGTTCGATGATGTGAACTTCAGCATTTTGTTGCGCAAACAAAATGGCAATAGCTTTTCCAATGCCACTACCTGCGCCCGTAATAACTGCTTTTTTATTTTGTAGAGAAAACATGAGTTGTAATGGGTTTAATTGGTTGGTGAATCTTTAATTTTATAACCGCTCCATCCGTACCAGGCAACAACAACAAAACAAATCACCGGAATAAAATAGGAAAATGAAGTAGAATATTTTTCCGCTACAAGTCCCATCAAATAAGGCATTACCGCTCCTCCAACGATGGACATGATTATAAAAGACGAAGCTTTTTTTGTATGATGTCCAAGATCCTTTACGCCTAATGCAAAGATGGTTGGAAACATAATCGATTCAAAAAAGAAAATCGCTATCAGGGAATAGACTGACAACCAGTTTTGATTCAGGACTACCAAAACGCACAACAAAATATTAACCAAAGCAAAAATAAATAACAAGCGGTTGGCTGCAATTTTTCGCATCAGGGCGGTTCCTGCAAAACGCCCGGCAGTAAATAAAATCAAACTGATCGAAAGAAGATTCGCAGCATGGGCATTCGTGATTTCAATGTTATTTTCGGTGCAATAATTAATGAACCATGCTGCAATGCTTACCTGTGCTGCAACATAAAAAAATTGGGCAACGATGGCGTTTGTAAAATTGCGATGTTTAAATAACGGCTTTACAATTTGTGCTACATCATCTACCATTGTATCCTCTTTGATCTCAGGCAAATGAGTTCTCCAAAATAAAAAAGCAACCAGCAAAACCGTTAGTCCTGTCACGAGATAAACCATCTTTACAGACTGAAGATTAGACGTCCCCGAAATGGCATTTCCAAAAAAAAGAACCGCGCCTATTTTTGGCCCGATAAAAGAGCCAACACCATTAAAGCTCTGCGAAAGATTTAACCTGAAGGCTGAATGTTTTGGATCTCCTAATACGGTAACATAAGGATTGGCGGCTGTTTCAAGAAACGCAAGACCGGATGCAAGAATAAAAGTTGAAAGCAAAAAGAAATTAAAACTTGACATTTCTGCCGAAGGATAAAACAAAAAAGCACCAAGCGCATACAAAAGTAAACCGGTGATAATTCCTTTTTTGTAACTGTAGCGTTTCATGAAAATTCCTGCCGGCAATGCCATTAAAAAATACGCTCCAAAATAAGCCATTTGTAAAAATGAAGAACGGGCTTTATCAACATGCAACGTTTCCTGGAAATGTTTGTTCAAAACATCAAGTAAGCCATAAGCCAATCCCCACAGGAAAAATAAAGAGGTTACTAAAATGAAGGGAAATAAATATGAATTCTTTTCATTTTGCGGGGCGATATGAGCAGTTGGAGTAATTGTGGTTAAAGGCATTGGTTTTATTTATTTAGATCAAAAATTTGATTCATCAATATCCATTTTTCTCCCGGCTTTGCCAATGGTAGCGCCTGTTGATACGTCCACATAAGATTTTCCCATTCCTGAACTTTCGGATTCGCGCGGTCCATCTCATTTTTTGTATCAAAGGAAAAATCATCTTTTGTTTCCATGATCATAAACAATCGATTGAAAACTCTGTAAATTTCCAGGCCCGTAATTCCTGAATCCCTGATAGAATCAATGATCTCTGGCCATACAGCTTTATGCCAACCTTCATATTCGGCAATTAACTTTTCATCATCTTTCAGATCAAGGGCTAAACAATATTTCATCGTAAATAAAAATCAATAATCCTGTACAAATTAAATCATTGTCCATAAAATTCTGATTAAAATATTATCCTTCTATTCGACTATATTATCCTGGTTATGAAAAAATTGCTTTCAAAAATAGAAATCAAAATGATTGGTTTGTTTGCTTTAAAAGATAGATAACGGTGATGCATATACGAAAAGGTCAAATTATTTTCTAAACCGGAAAAAATTATTTCAAAAAAAATTATGGAAAATTTTCGCTTGGTGAATCTTACTGGAAAATACAGTTATGGAAGCAAATCAAATTTTACAGGCAAACATTCTGGAAATTATTTTCGAAGGGAAAAATAAGGCTTACGGCGCTTATGACCTGCGCAAAACGTATAACAAAAGAATAGCGACGGCATTGATCTTTACAATTTCCACGATAATTATTTTGATCATAAGTTCTCTTATTGCTTCGCATTTTAAAAAGGATGAAACGATTGTTCCGGTTTATATTCCGGATACTCAATTGCAGAAAGTTAAAGAGGAAGAAATGAAAGTTTTGCCAACTCCAAAGTTGCCAAAACAAACGGTTGCAACAATAAAATATCCACCACCTATTGTTGTGAAAGACCGTCTGGTAAAGGATCCTCCACCGGATATCGAACAATTGGAATCTGCAAAAATAGATCTCAAAACTGTTGAAGGAACAAAAGATATCGGAATCGTTTCACCTCCATCCGGCATTGACGGCAGCAGCGTTGTTGCAGTTCCGGTAAGTAAAAAAACTGAAGATGATAAGCCGTTTATAAGAGTTGAAATAGATGCAAAATTTCCGGGAGGTGCCGACGCATGGCAACGCTACATTCGAAAAGCGATCATGTCACAACTGGATGAATTTTCTGATGCTGATTATGGTACTTGCATCGTTCAATTCATTGTGGATAAAAATGGAAATGTCAGCGACGTGAAAGCTACGACCATGACCGGTACAAGGCTTGCTGAAATTGCTACGAATGCAATTAGGAAAGGACCCAACTGGATTCCTGCAATGCAAAACGGTCAATATGTAAATGCGTACAGAATTCAGCCGGTTACATTAAACAAGCCGGAGGAATAAAACGAAGAAAAGAAAATCATGTGTTTATTTTCTGTTAAGAAATTAATTCAAAGAAAACATTTGGGCTTTGGGAATATTACTTTCTCCTGCTTATATTACCTTTATCGCCGCGAAAGAATATATGAGAATCGTTCAAACAGAAATTACCCCGGGAATCAACAGCCATCTGAGTTTGATTGAAAGAGATGAATCCTTTTTTAAAGCGCCATTTCATTTTCATCCCGAGTTTGAGCTGGTGTATATTCTTGAAAGCTATGGCAAAAGAATCATTGGCGACAGCATCGAACCTTTTTCAGCAGGCGATATGGTGTTTATTGGCAGCGGCCTTCCACACATTTGGCAGAATGATGAAATATTTTACAAACGCGCTGATTTAAAAGCAAAAGCGATCGTGCTTTATTTTAATAAAAATATTTTTAGCCCGGTTTTTTTTCAAATGAAAGAAACATCGAAGGTGAACGAATTTTTTCAAAATGCTTCAAGAGGAATCAAAATAAACGGAAGAACAAAAGAGGAAGTAAGCCAGAAATTAAAAGCTCTTTTAAAGAAAAAAAATTTTGAAAAGATCATTGGACTCTTTGAAATTCTTCATATTCTTTCTCTGTCAGATGAGATTGATTTTATCACAAGCGATGGATACAGGGCACAGCTTGAACATTCAGAAATTGACAGGCTTTCTGAAGTTTATAAATATGTTCAGAAAAATTTTAAAGAAAATATCAGCCTCACCACCATCGCAAATATTTCCAATCTGACTCCACAATCTTTTTGCAGGCTTTTCAAAAAAAGAACCGGTAAAAGTTTTGTTGAATATCTTAATGAAGTACGCATTTCTGCTGCTTGCAGGTATCTTTTGGATACTGATTGGACTGTTTCTGAAATCGCCTACAACTGTGGTTATAAAACCGTTTCTAATTTTAATAAATTATTCAAAACCATCAGTGGCTTAAGCCCGAAGGTTTATCGTGAAAGCGGTTTAATTATGTGATGAGCCGATTTTCACATTTTCAAATTTCACATTACCTCAAACGCTCCGTTCAACTTAATATCTTCAGAAGACGCACCAATCATCACCTCGAATGTGCCTGGTTCTACTACAAAGTGCATATCGCGATTCCAAATGGAAAGATCGTCAGGAGTTAAAGTGAAGTTTACGGTTTTAGTTTCTCCCGGGTTTAAATGAACTCTTTCAAACCCACGCAGTTGCTTTTCATATGTTGTAACTGTAGTAACTTTTTCATGAATATACATTTGCGCCACTTCATCTCCTTCTCTTTGTCCGGTATTTTTTACATCAAAACTTACATGGAAATTCCCCTGCGAATTTTGTTTTTCAGGAGTGATCTTTAAATTACTATAGGCAAAAGTGGTGTAGCTTAATCCATAACCAAACGGGTATAATTTTCCTTTCAATCTCGCAGTTTCTCCTGCATCTGTTTGTGCGCTTGGCTTTGAGGGAAAATTCATTGGCAATTGTCCGACAGATCTTGGAAAAGTCAGCGTTAATTTTCCGCCGGGATTATAATCGCCAAACAATACATCCGCAATCGCTGTTCCTCCATAAGTTCCCGGATACCAGGCTTCAACAATACCATCAATATTTTCTTTTACCCAATTAAAACTGATTGGCTGGGAATTGATAAAAACAACAACAACAGGTTTGCCTGTTGCTTTTATTGCTTTAATGAGATCAAGCTGAAAACCAGGAAGCGCAAGCGTTGTACGTGATTTGCTTTCTCCTGCAGTTTTTGTATTTCCGCCCATCACCATGATCACTGCATCAGCATTTTTTGCAACCGCAACTGCTGAATCCATTTGCGCCTGTTCTTCTTTGGTGGGAGGTTGTGGAAGGACTTCACTTTCAGGCCATGTTTTATCAACTAACTCACAACCTTTCGCATAATTGACTTTTACATTTTTCCCTAACTTCTCAATAATTCCTTGCAAAGGAGTAATTCCTTTTGTTCCATGCGGGCCATAATGTGTATCAGCATAATCGGCATTATCAGCATTCGGACCAATCACAGCAACTGAATGAATATTTTTGCTGAGTGGCAAAATATTGTTTTCATTTTTTAATAAAACAATGCATTCACGTGAAGCCTGCAACGAAACTTTTTTATGTTCAGGGTTAGTTACAGTTTCCACAGATTTTTGTGCGTCTTCAATATAGGGATGATCAAATAATCCAAGCCAGAATTTTACATAAAGAACTTCTCTTACTCTTTCATTTAATGTTTCCATCGAAACTTTTCCATCCTCAACATCTTTTCTCAATGGAAGGATCATTGTTGAAGGAGGACTGAAATTGGTTCTCACATTCATTCCTGCATTTACAGCTTGTGCTACTGCATCTTCACGATCACTTGCCACATGATGCTTGCTGAACAAATATTCCAGCGCATCACTGTCTGAAACGACATAGCCATGAAATCCAAATTCCTGCCTTAATATTTTGGTAAGCCAATAATAACTTCCTATGATCGGAATGCCATCGTAATCATTGTAAGAAGCCATCACGCCAAGAATTCCAGCTTCTTTGATAACATGCTCAAAAGATGGAAGCAACAAAGTTTTTACTTCGCGCAATGGCATCTGCGGATCGGTTCTTGCAAGCCCTTCTCTTGCTCCAAAGTTGGCGCTGTAAATGGCAAAATGTTTTGCAGTGGAAACGATCGTATGGTCTTGTTGCATTCCTTTTGCCATCTCTACACCAAGCCTTGCAGCGAGATAGGGAGATTCACCATAAGACTCCTCAAGCCGCCCCCAGCGCTGATCACGGGCTACATCTAAAATCGGTGCATACACATTCGTATATCCCATTGCGCGGGCTTCGAGGCCGGTAATTCTTCCAACCTGGTGAACCAAATCTTTATCCCATGTATTTCCCAATGCAAGTTCTGTTGGAAAGCCGGTCGTTCCATACGCTTCCACACCGCGAATTCCTTCATCAGTAAAATCAACCGGAATACCAAGTCGTGTGTCTTCAATAAAAAAAGCCTGGGTTGTGTTCATTGCCCAAACATGTTTTTTAATATCGGTGATAATATCCAAATGCGCCACAGGAAAGCCATTTAGGTGCTCATCAATATTGGCAATACCATCTTTCCAGATTTCATTCTTCCATTCCGGCGTTGGAAGTGAATCTTTTAAAACACGATGATAGCCATACAATGTTGCGAGCTGACATGTTTTCTCTTCCATTGTCATTTGTGATAAAAGATCATCAATCCTTTTATCCACCGGCTGTTCAGCATCTTCATAAATATCTTTTTTGCCATTCTTATTCAGATCGATCCATTCTTTGTGATAAATACTTTTCATTTTTGGCTGAAAAGTTTGTGCATACGAAGAATTGAAAAAGAAAAAGGAAGCAATGAATGCGATCAATGTTTTTTTGTTTACTAAAAGCATACGGAATCGTTATTTCTTATAATTTTTTTTGTGTAAAAATAAATTCAGCGCATATAACAGTCATGCACAAACGAAAAAATATTTCCAAAGAAAATTGGTCTCCTCTTCTTCCAAAAATAGAATAAAAATTAAAGTGTGGAGAAAGGTTTTTAAAAATATAATCACTTCTCTTAAAAGTCACTTGCAATCAGAAATTGATATAGATCAAGGAAATTTATTATCATAGATCATTGTTGATCGCCTTCATGCGATGGTAATTTTGCATTACAAAAAATGATGAAAATGTCAGTAAAGAAAACAATAGCGATTGTAGGGGCAACAGAAAAAACAGGTAAGATCATCGCAGAAAAGTTTTCGTCTTTGCCTTACCGTTTGCTCCTCATATCAAACGATTCAAATGAATTACAAAAATTATCTCAGGATATTTCGGGAAAAAGATCTGTTGCTGAAATTGATACGATTGGTTGTGTAAAAGATGGTTGCTGGGAAGCCGATATTATTATTCTTGCCGTTGGGGATTGTGATGAAAATGAGGCTGTTGAAAAAATGAAAGAAGTGGCTACACAAAAGATTGTAGTGGAAGTTTCAGATGAAAATTATCCCGCAAAGGATTTACAAAAAAGGCTTCCATACTCAAAGCTGGTAAAGGTTTCGGGAGATTTTGATTCAGAAGAAATTTACATCAGCGGAGAAGATGAAGCAGTAAACGAAGAAATAAGTTCAATTTTTAATCAGGCTGGTTTTCATTCAGCGATTATTGAGCGAATTAAATAAGTAAATAATTAATCTCTAATAAACAATCACTTAAAATTATGAACAAGATCATTGCAACAGATGCTGATAACTGGACCGGCTTAATCGCCAGGCTGGCTTTAGGTTTAACTATTCTTCCTCACGGTGCTCAAAAGCTTTTAGGCTGGTTTGGAGGATATGGATTCAACGGCACAATGGGTTTTTTTACAACCCAGATGCACATACCATACATAGTTGCATTACTCGTAATCCTGATCGAATTTTTTGGCGCTCTCTTTTTAATATTCGGTTTTCTTAGTCGCTTGGCAGCACTTGGTTTCATCGGAATTTATATCGGTGCGATTTCATTAATTCATGCCGCTAACGGATTTTTTATGAACTGGAATATGGAGGCTAATAAAGGTGAAGGATGGGAATATTTTATCCTGCTTTTTGCACTCGCAATTATTGTTTTTATCAAAGGTGGCGGTAAAGCCAGTATTGATGCGGCATTAACAAAAAAATCAAAATAAATATTAAAATAAAAAATAAAAATCAAAAATTATGTCATTAACAAAATGGTCTGTTGACCCAACTCACAGCGAAATACTTTTTAAAGTAAAACATTTGATGATCTCTACCGTAACAGGACAATTTCACCAATTTAATCTTAATGTGGAAACAGAAAATAGCGATTTTAATTCAGTAAAAAAGATCGAATTTTCTGCTGATATCGATTCAATTGATACGAACAATGAACAAAGAAATGCTCATTTAAAATCAGCCGATTTCTTTAACGCAACTGAACATCCAAAAGTTGAATTTTCAGGCACAGAATATGAAGCAAAAACAGGAAAGCTGAAAGGAGAATTATCGATTGCAGGAATTACCAAACCTGTTGTTCTTGATGTTGAATTTGGCGGACAGGCAAAAGATCCATGGGGCGGCGAACGTGCAGGTTTTACGGTAACAGGAAAAATCAGCCGTAAAGAATTTGGTTTAACTTACAATGCAGTGACAGAAGCGGGCGGAGTGGTAGTAGGAGATGAGATCAAAATTATTGCAGAAGTTCAATTGGTAAAGCAGGCAAGCGAATTGCAATCTGAAGAAGCTGCATAAATTGAATAGCAAAACAATATAACTGCCATGCACATACGAAAATTTGCATGGCAGTTTCATGAAATAAACAATCAACAATGGACGACAAAGTTTTAGGATTTCATCACATCACTGCGATAGCAAGTGATCCAAAAAGAAACCTTGATTTTTATACAAAAGTTTTGGGACAAAGATTAGTGAAAAAGACAGTGAACTTCGATGATCCGGAGTCATATCATTTTTATTTTGGAAATGAAGCCGGAACTCCCGGAACGATACTTACTTTCTTTCCATGGCCGCGTGCAAGAAAAGGTTTTAACGGATCAGGAATGGCAACTGAAATTGGTTATTCTGTTCCGCAGGGAAGTTTGGATTTTTGGAAGGAACGATTTCAACAGTTTAACGTAAGCTTTAACGAAGTGAACGAAAAATTCGGAGAAAAATATCTTCCTTTCCGTGATCCGGATGGGCTGCATCTTAATTTGGTTGAAGATTCCAATGACGACAGAACTGCGTGGGAAACGCCCGAAGTAAAGTCTGATGTGGCCGCAAAAGGATTTCGAAGTGTAGTGCTGACTTTAAAAAAAGCTGAACCAACCATAGAGGTTTTGACAGATATTCTTGGCTATCATTTGGAAAAACAGGTAGGAAATTATTACCGGCTTAAAACAAGTTCGGTTAACAGCGCCAACATCGTTGACCTCGTAATTGCACCTGATCAACAACCGGGATTAAATGCAGCAGGAACCAATCACCACGTAGCTTTCAGAGTGAAAGACGATAACATTTTAATGGATTATCGTGAAAAAGTTTTGAGTAAAGGTTTGAATATTACTCCCAAAATTGATCGAGATTATTTTTTCTCACTTTATTTCCGCGAGCCAGGTGGAGTGTTGTTTGAACTCGCAACAGATAACCCGGGATTCACAAAAGATGAACCGCTTGATGAATTGGGAACGCATTTAAAATTGCCGAAGCAATATGAAGGCTTCAGAAAAGAAATTGAAAATGTGTTGCCGAAGGTATAGATCAATTTAAAAATAGAAATTCGCAATATTTCTTTGTTTACTGAAATGTCATTCGGCACTTAAATTGCTAAGCTTATTTAAAATCACACCTTACGAATGACGTTAACCTTTCATGGAGGGGCACAAACAGTTACAGGCTCCAAGCATCTCTTATCTTTAAAAAACGGTGTAAATATTTTATTGGATTGTGGCATGTTTCAGGGCATGGGAAATGAAACAGATTCATTGAACAGTGAGTTTGGATTTGATCCTTCCAAAATCAATTGTGTATTGCTTTCCCATGCTCATATTGATCATAGCGGGCTTATTCCAAAGTTGGTCAAAGAAGGTTTTAAAGGGAAAATTTATTGCACACAAGCTACAGCAGAATTAGCAGAAATTCTTTTACACGACAGCGCGGAAATTCAGACTTATGAAACTGAATATAT
>Ga0157373_10002696_pt1 | contig 13459 bp, 16 predicted proteins | sample C65metaG_FD_113460 | JGI IMG/M metagenome (GOLD analysis project Ga0157373, IMG submission 113460) | Corn rhizosphere microbial communities from Kellogg Biological Station, Michigan, USA - C6-5 metaG | ecosystem: Host-associated > Plants > Roots > Rhizosphere > Soil | place: USA: Michigan... | reverse complement strand
CCGAAACTTTCCGATCGTGTTGTTTGGGAGTCAGTACTGGAGGGGCATGTTGGACTGGATCCGCGCCGTGGTGTTACCGGGTGGAAAGATCTCCGACCACGATATGGACATCTTTCACATCACCGACTCGCCCGCCGAAGTCGTCGAGATCGTTAACCGCGCGCAGAACTCACTTCACGAACTCGATGCCGCAATCTCGGACGACATCAGAGTAACTACCTAAGCCTTGACTAACCACTCGAGGTAAGGCGCCGAGCCCACCGTAACAGGAACCGCGACAATTTCGGGCGTGTCATAAGAGTGAAGCGCGCGCACTTCCCGCTCGAGCTCGTCGAACTTGCCCATCGTCGTCTTGGCGAGCAAGAGAACTTCGGCCTGTCGCTCGATCTTTCCCTGCCAGCGATAAACCGACTCAATCTCCGGCAGGATCTGTACGCACGCGGCGAGGTGAGCGCCGACCAGCATTTCCGCGAGCCGCGACGCTTCCTCGCCACTCGCGGCCGTTATGAAAACTACAATCGCATCGTCGTCCATCGCGAACTACTCTTCTTCATCTTCACCGTCATCCTCGATTGGCCCACCCGTGAGCGGCGTTTCGTCCTCGCCAAAAAAAGCGCTGTAGAGTTCCTGCGCGCGATCCGCGTCGCGCTCGTCCACGAGAATCACGGCGCCGTCAGCAGTCGCCGACAAGAGCGGCGAGAAGGCGTCGGCACCACCCGCTTTTATCACTGAGCGAATGCCGTTCTGGTGAAGAATGTCGTTCACCATCTCTGCTTCGGCCGGTGAGCCGACGTTTTGCAATGGGACAAAGCGCGCCTCGCTGTCGTCATGCGGGGAATGCAGCCGATCGACAAGCTTTGTGTTGTCGTCAGGACACGTCGTGACTCCGGGTTCGTATTCAGCTTCGCAAACTGGACAGATCATATGAGCTCCCTTTCAGCGCTTTGCCCAACAGTATTTTTGCCACAAAGAAGCACAAAAACTCAAAATAGGTTCTGCTCGTTATGAGCTTTTGTGCCTTTTGTGGCTAACTGATTCTTGCTTCAAACGGTATCTCATCAAAATGTGTCATCCGTTTGAAGGCGTGAAAACGATCGTTGATCTCGGCGTGCGTGAGACGCCTGACTCGTTCGGTGCCAAACTCCTCCACATTAAACGAAGCCATCACGGATCCGAAAATCATCGCACGTCTCATCGCGCTCTCGTCGAGCGTTTCCTGGCTCGCGAGGTAACCCATGAACCCGCCCGCAAAGGTGTCGCCCGCGCCCGTCGGATCGAACACTGATTCCAGCGGATACGCGGGAATCGCGAAGTAACTGTCGCCCGTGAAGAGCGCAGCGCCGTATTCGCCACGCTTGATGATCAGCGCCTTCGGTCCCCAACTGAGAATCTCGCGCGCGGCTTTGATCAGGTTCGGAATGCCGGTGAGCTGTCGCGCTTCGGCGTCGTTGATGATCACGACGTCGACGACTTTGATCGTCTTCACGAGTGAATCGCGCGTGTGCTCGATCCAGAGATTCATCGTGTCGAGGGCGACGAGCTCCGCGTCGGGCATCTGTTCTCTGACGCCGCGCTGAAGGTCCGGCTGGATGTTGCCGAGAAACAGCAGTCGCGAACGCTTTGACTCCTCGGAGAGCTTTGGCTGGAAATCGGCGAAGACGTTTAAGTCAGTGTAGAGCGTGTGAGCGACGTTCAGATCGTACTCGTAACGACCGCCCCAACGAAACGTTTTGCCGTCTTGGATTCTCTCGATGTCGCGCGTGCCGATGCCGCGACTCTCGAAAACTTCCTGCTCTGTAAAGTCACCGCCTACGACGGCAACGATACCGACGTTTGTAAAAAAGCTGGCTGAGATCGAGAAGTGCGAAGCGGAGCCGCCGAGGATGTGCTCCTTCTTTCCAAAAGGCGTTTCAACTTCGTCATACGCAACCGATCCGACAACTAAAAGGGACATGTGTGTTTGGTCTTTGGGTTTGGATATTAGAGCTTCTTCTCTGTGCAACAGAGGAATACATTTTACTGCTGCTTCGCGGCGCCTAGCGTTTGCAGCTCTTCGCGTGCTTGTTTCGCGAACTGGCTCTCGGGATAGTCTTTGATCAGCTTGTTGAGATAGTCGATGCCCATTTCGCGAAACTGCTGCGATGTCAGCGTCTTCTTTTCACCGCCGTCGAAACTGACGTACTGCTCGGGTTTCTGTTTACCTTTGTTCTCCGACAACCAGAGACTGCTCTGACCGGCCATCAGCAGCACTTCGTCAATCTTCGCGAAGTTTGGATTGCCGGCGATGATCTCCTCGCAACGCTTGAGTGCGGCGACGTATGCTTTCTTCAGTTTGAAATAGTTCTTAGCGACTTCGAGATTGTGCAGCGAGTCGCGCTCGAGATCAGGATCGCGAAGGGTTGACGGATCAGGACCACCCTTGACGCCGCCCTGCGCGAACGTTGCCGGGGCCACAAAAAGCACAAACAGAATCAAAAACACAAAAAGGAACTTCGATTTCATCGTCTTACCTCAATCTACGATGCGTATTTCTTCACGATCGCTTCCAGCTTCTTCTTCGTCGCCTCGGGCCAAAGATCGGGCGCCGTGAAGATCGCGTGCTGCAATGCCGAGCCGCACTTACAACTGCGCTCACCCGACTTCAGCTGCTTCACCGCTTCACGCAGGATGATCTGCGCATTCCGCACGTTCTTGTTCAGGTACTCGATGACAGTCTCGACACTCACCGCATCGTGCCCGGGATGCCAGCAGTCGTAATCCGTCACGAGCGCCAGCGTCGCGTAACAAATCTCCGCCTCGCGCGCGAGCTTCGCTTCCTGCAAATTCGTCATGCCGATGACGTCCATGCCCCAGGAGCGATAGACATTCGACTCCGCCACGGTCGAGAACGCCGGCCCTTCCATGCACAGGTAAGTCCCGCCACGATGGACCTTCACGTCAGCCGCGCCGCACGCGGTCTGCAACACATCACCGAGTCGCGCACAAACCGGATGTGCGAACGACATGTGCGCAACGATCCCTTCACCGAAGAACGTCGATTCCTTTACACGCCCGCGAGTGCGATCGAAAAACTGATCGGGAATGACCATGTCGAGCGGCGCATACTTCTCCTGCAACGACCCGACCGCGGAAGCCGACAGAATACTCTCGACACCGAGCAGCTTCATCGCGTAGATGTTCGCGCGAAACGGAACTTCGGTCGGCGTGAGGCGATGACCGCGTCCATGACGCGGGAGGAAAGCGACTCGTTCACCTTCAAGTGTGCCGACGATGAACACATCGGACGGTGGTCCAAACGGAGTGTCAACTTTGACTTCTTCAATCGCAGTCAGCTCCGGCATCTGGTAAAGCCCACTGCCGCCGATGATGCCGATGCGAACTCCTGCTGCTGTACTCATGAAAGCTCTTCGCCCCGATACGGAATCGGAGTGATTTCCTTTTCTCCCTGCTCGAGCCGGCACAAAGGCTCATCAGGATCGTGGTAGAACACGCAAATCCAATTTTCGCGCGCGGCTTGCGGTAACAACCGCTTCTTCGCGTCGAGCGTCTCGATCGGATAAAGGTCGTAACCGGGGATCCACGGCAGACGAACGTGCGCGCGCATCGGTACGAGATCAGCAAAGCCGAACATCGTCTCACCGTCTCGCTCGAGTCGCCAGCACTGCATCGACCGATTGTGACCTGCGATCGTGTTCATCATCAGGCCAGGTACGACTTCGTAATCGGAATCCTTCGCTTCGAGCTGGCCAGAGTCAACGAGTGGTCGCCAGTTCTCGGGCAAGTAGCTTGCGCGATCGCGCTCGGTCGGCGCGTCAGCGTGTTCCAGCTCAGCGCGTGAGACGAAGTAGCGCGCGTTCGGAAACGAGGCTACGGGCCTGCCGGCGGCGTCGAGCTTTGTATTGCCGCCGGCATGATCGAAATGCAGATGCGTGTTGACGACGATCGTGATCTCGTCTGCACTGACGCCGGTGCGTGACTTCAGTGTGTCACTTAGCGGACGCACGCGCTCGATGCCGTACATCGACTGCTGCTTCGCCGTCCACTTATCACCGATGCCGGTTTCGATCAGGATCTTTTCAGCGCCCGCGTCGATGAACACACAATTCATGTTCATGCGGATGCGATTGTCATCGTCAGGCGGGCAATCCCTCGCCCACAGCTTGCGCGGGACCACTCCAAACATCGCCCCGCCATCGAGACGGAATTCGGTGTCTTGAATTACCTCAACCCGATAGTCACTCAGTTGCATCGCTTAAAGCCGAACACGGATGAACACTGATTAATGACGGACCATCAGTAGTCATCCGTGTAGATCCGTGGTTAGTGCGCTTTTGGCTTAGCCGGACTCTGTTTCGGGGCTGTCTTTGCCGGCGGCGGCGCGGGCGCAGGTGGTTCTTCTCCCTGCGACGGCGCACTAAATCCCGGCGGCAAGCCCTGCGATGGCTGCTGCTCAGGCGGCTTCACCGTGTAGTTGTCCGGCACCTTCACGTGCGAACGAGCAACGATGTCGTCGAGCACTTTCTTCGCCTTCTCCTGTTCGAGTGCGGCCTTGGCCTTATCGCGTGAGCTTTGCGGCGGCCCAAACGGATTGGCGCCCGCGTCGCTGATCAGAATGTGACGAGCATGAATCTTCTCTTCCGTCTTGCCGTCTTTCGTCTCCGTCTTGCGCTCTTCGAGCTTGATAATGTGGAAACCAAACTTGCTCTGGACCACGTCGCTGATCTCGCCCGGCTTCAACGCGAAAGCAGCCTTCTCGAACTCGGGAACCATGTCGCCATGTCCGAACCAACCGAGATCGCCGCCTTTGTCTTTGCTGCCGTCAGTTGAATACTCCTGCGCGAGTTTGCCGAAGTCTTCACCGGCGCGGGCGCGCTTCAAAACTTCTTCTGCTTTGGCGCGGTTCTTCTGATCGGTGTCCATCTCCGGATGGCTCTTAAGATACGCTGTTACTTCGTCGTCGCTCGCTTTCATCTTGTCCTGCAGCTTGTCGACGGCGTATTTCTGCGCCAGCACACGCGCGTGCTGCAACATCATCTGCAAACGAACTTCGGGCTTCCGGTCCATGCCCTGATCCATCGCTCTCTTTTCGGCGATGTAGATACGTCCGAGGCGTTGCTTCAGCATGTTTAGCTGCTCGGGTGGAATCTCTTGCGAGGCTAACTGTGGATTCTGGGCCTTCGCGTCGGCAATGATCTGATCAAACTTCTGCTGGTTGCCAGGCTGTTTGAAAAACTCATCAACTTCGGCGTCCTTGATGTCGCCTTCACCCTTCTCACCCTGCGCCTCGAAATACTTTTGAGCGATAACGCTTGCCTTCTGAAACTCGAGTTGCCGCTTCATGTCAGGACTGTTGCCCACGCCGTTGTTTTCTGCTTCTTCAGCGACCGCGAGCAGGCGTCGTACGTCCAGCGCGAAATCTTTTCGCGCGGCTTCGTCAGTGGCGAGTCGGGCACGCATTTGCGGCGGCTGATCCTCCGCGATCATCGCCATTTCTTCAGGCGTGAGTTCGACGGGGCCGGGCCTGCGGGCCTTGACCTGCCAGAAGATCAATCCCCCGGCAAAAATGACAGCCACAGCGGCCGCGATGAGAGCTTTTTTGGTTGAATTCAAAATACTTTCCTTTCCTATTGGTGCTGCACAAGCTCGAGCAGCACTCCATTTGTCGATGAGGGATGAACAAAAGCGACCAGACAGCCACCTGCACCCACTCGCGGCTTTTCGTCGATGAGCCGTGCTCCTTTGCTCTTCAATTCCGCGAGCGAGGCGTTGATGTCCGCCACCTCGATAGCGATGTGGTGCATTCCGGGTCCGCGTTTAGCGAGAAACTTTCCGACAGCGGAATCAGGACTCAGCGGTTCGAGCAGCTCGACGTGAGTGTCGCCCACCGCCAGCATGCATACCTTGACGCCCTGTTCCGCGACTTCTTCGGTCGCATCGACTTTCAAACCGAGCGCGTCCTGCCACACGGCCAGACCATCTTCGATGCTCTTCGTGGCGATTCCGATGTGATCAACTTTTAGCAGCCTGAATAATCTCCTCAACCGCAGAATACGGGTCTCTTTGACGCGTTGCAACTTCGTCGGCGAGCCGGTTAAGCATAGCAACCGAGGCATCACTTCCCAAAACGCGCGACAGGAGACTTTCCCGCAAAAGCTCGACAATTCGCCAGCGCGCGATGGCGCGACGGCGTTCGCTGCTCGTTCGCGCTCCGAGCTGCGCCCGCGAAAAGCTTTCGATTGCCTGCGCGAGGTCGGTCACGCCCTGATTTTCAGTGGCCACGGTTTTGACGATTGGCGGGTCCCAACCGTCGTCGCGGGAGGCCAGCGACAGGAGGGATTCGAGCTCCTTTTCCGTCGCGTAAACGCCTTCTTTATCGGCTTTGTTGATGACGAAGATGTCGCCAATCTCCATGATTCCGGCTTTGATCGCCTGAATGTCGTCGCCCATCCCCGGTACCAAAACGACAACAGAGACATCAGCGGCTTTGACCACCTCGACCTCATCCTGCCCGACACCGACTGTCTCGACGATGATCTTTGCGTAACCCGCCGCATCGAGAATCGCGACTGCGTCGACTGTCGCGCGCGCGAGCCCGCCCAGATTGCCGCGCGTCGCCATCGAGCGGATGAACACGCCGTCGTCGAGTCCGAGCGTCTGCATCCGGATGCGATCGCCGAGGATCGCGCCGCCGGAGAACGGACTCGACGGATCGACTGCGACGATGCCGACGCGTTCGTTGTGCTTGCGATAGAAGAGTGCGAGCTTATCGACGAGTGTTGACTTACCGGCGCCGGGCGAGCCGGTGATTCCGATCACGAGAGCGCCGCGCGACCGTTGGTAGATCTCCTTCATCAACGCGGCCGCGCCGTCCGCACCATCTTCAATCTTCGAGATGGCACGCGCCACCGCCGCCGCCTCACCATTACTTACCCGTTCACTAAGACTAGCCATTGTTTGATCACAAAAAGCACAAAGGTCTCAAAAAAGAGATGTGCCTTTTGTGGTCCTTTTTGTGCTTTTTGTGGTTAAAGGGATCGAAGTAATTCACGGGCGATAATGATCCTCTGGATCTCGGAAGTGCCTTCGCCGATCGTGCAGAGCTTCGAGTCGCGCCAGTATTTTTCGGGCGGATAGTCTTTCGTGTAACCATAGCCGCCGTGTACCTGGATCGCCTCTTCGCAAACCTTCACACTCACTTCCGACGCAAACAGCTTAGCCATCGACGACTCCTTCGTCGTCTTCTTCCCCGCATCCTTCATCCACGCCGCGCGATACATCAGCAAACGCGCAGCATCGATCTGCGTCGCCATGTCCGCGAGTTTGAACTGGATCGCCTGAAACTCCGCGATCGGCTTTCCAAACTGTTGCCGCTCCTGCGCGTAACGTACTGCCGACTCATACGCGCCCTGTGCGATACCGACTGCGAGGGCCGCGATCGAGATACGGCCACCGTCGAGAATCTGCATCGCATTCACAAACCCCTGACCTTCTTCACCAAGCAACTGATCCTGCGGCACGAAGCAGTCTTCAAAGACAACGCTCGCCGTTTCTGACGCGCGCAGGCCGAGCTTGTTTTCTTTCTTCGACGGCGAGAAACCTTTCTGGCCTTTCTCGAAAATAAATGCCGAAATCCCTTTGCTTCGTTGCGCCCGATCAGTCACGGCCATCGCAACGCAAGTGTCAGCGTGAATCGCGTGCGTGATGAAGTTTTTCGAACCGTTGACGATCCAGCCGTTATCAGCGCGCACGGCAGTTGACTTGGTTCCCGATGCATCCGAACCAGCACTCGGCTCCGTTAGTCCCCACGCGCCGAGATGTACGCCCGTCGCTAACGGCGTGAGATATTTTTTCTTCTGCTGTTCGGTGCCGTACTGGTAAATGTGGTTGGAACAAAGCGAATTGTGCGCGGCGATCGAGATGCCGACCGAGCCGTCGACACGCGAAAGCTCTTCGATGATCGTGGCGTACTCGACATAACCCATCCCCGCGCCGCCGTACTCCTCCGGAAAAAGCACACCCATCAACCCGAGCTCCGCGAGTTTTGGTTTCAGCTCGATAGGAAAGTGCTGCGATTCATCCCATTCCATGACGTGAGGCGCGATCTCCGATTCAGCGAACTCGCGCACGCTCATCTTGATCTGTTGTTGCTCTTCAGTTAAGTCAAAATGCATGATTGATTTTTAACACGGATCACACTGATCAGCGTAATCTGCGGCTCTGCTTTTTCATCATTCTCGCGACTTCGCCGGGCGATAGAAGTCGCCAATATCCCGGCTTCAAATCCTCGTCATGGAGGAACCCGATGCGCGTGCGTCGCAGCTTCAACACCGAATGCCCGATCAACTCGAACATCCGTCGCACCTGTTGATTGCGTCCCTGGTGCAACAACACTTCGTACCACGCGTTGGTCTGCGTCTCGTGCAGCATCTTGATCTTTGCGGGCGCCGTGCGAGTGCCGTCTTCGAGCGTAATGCCGCGGCGCAGTCTTTCGATCCCGCCTTCGGCAGGCACACCTTTAACTTTCACTTCGTAAACTTTCTCGACGCGGTTGCGAGCGGCCGTGACGTAGTTCGTGAACTCGCCGTCGTTCGTGAGCAGCAACAAGCCTTCAGTGTTGAAGTCGAGACGTCCAACCGGATGAACTTTTCCGAGCGACGGCGGCAACAGTTCGGTGACTAACGGCCGTCCCTCCGGATCGGAAACACTCGAGAGGTAACCCTTCGGCTTGTTTAGCAGGACGTAAACTTTTTCGCGAGACTGAAGCTGAGGATTGATGAGCTTCCCGTTGACCTTGATGTGGTCCTTGTCCGGATCAGCTTTCGTGCCGAGCTCTTTGACTACTTCACCATTGACCGTCACCCGACCCGCCACGATCAACTCTTCCGCGTGCCGGCGCGACGCGATACCCGCCGCCGCAATTAGTTTTTGCAGACGCTGCTCCATTTTGTTCTTTCTGTGCCTTTTTGTGGTTCATATTACGATCCACCACTCAGATCATGAAAATCCTCCACGCTGGGCAGCTCCGACAAATCCTTCAACCCAAACTGCAATAAAAACTCTTTCGACGTGCCGTACATCATTGGACGTCCGACAGTTTCCTTGCGGCCCTTCGCAACGATCAACTTCTTGTCGAGTAAAGTCTTGATCGACGACGGCGACTGCACGCCACGTATTTCGAGAATCTCAGGCACGGTCACCGGCTGTCGATACGCAATCACCGCGAGCGTCTCGAGTGAAGCGATACTGAGCTTCGCGCTTGGTCGCGTCTTCAAGAACGCACGCACGTGCTCGTGATACTCAGGCCGCGTCGCAAACTGCCAACCACCTGCGACTTCACGCAACTGCAAACCACCGTTCCGCGCATTAAACTCCTGGGCCAACGCCTGGATCGTCTCGCTGACGACGGCCTTGTCTTCCTCGAGAACGTCGGCGATCGTCTTCACGCTCAACGGCTCGTCTGAAACGAAGATAAGAGCTTCGATCACAGACGCGCGTTCCGCCTGGCTCTGGGGTGACGCTAACGGCCCATCGTCGCCGGCTTCTGCCTCAGTCGATACCGAGGTCTGCTCAGCCTCGGCCACCATCGCGGCCAACTCACGACTTGCCTCTTCGTTCAGCGCCGCCTCGTCGACAGATTCCTGGTTTAGAGTCTCTTCCATGTGTTAGCTCGCTACACGCGCGATGATGTCGCCAAAAGTCTCGCGCTGAAATAGTCTTACTTCAGTGGTCCGCACCAACTCCAAAACCGAAAGGAACGCCAGCACCAGCTCACGCCGCGAGCGCGCGCGCTCGAAGAAGACGCGCAGGTTGAGCTCGCCCGACGACATCACCATGTTGCGCAAGCGTTCGAGCATCTCAGCCATCGAGACCTCCTCACGCTCGATCTCGAGCAGCTTCTCTTCCTTGTGTCGCGCAAGAATGTCCTGAAAAACTTTCAGCAGATCAAACAGCCCAACCGCGACTTCCGGATTGTTCTTGTCAGTCTCGAGCTCCGCGCGCCTGAACACTGCCTGCTCGACAGTCGCGCGCGACCAGAGCATCTGCGCGGCCGCTTTGTACTTCTGATACTCGAGCAACTGGTTCACCAGTTCCGCGCGCGGATCCTCTTCCTCTTCCGGCGGCGCCGTCGGATCGCGCGGCAACAGCATCTTCGTCTTCAACTCGATCAGCGTCGCCGCCATGACCAGAAAATCACCCGCGACCGCGATGTCCATCTCCTGCATCACGCGCAGATAACGCAGGTATTCATCGGTGATGCGCGCGACGGGAATGTCGTAGATATTGACGTGCTCCTGCCGGATGAGGTGGAGCAACAGATCGAGTGGGCCTTCAAATTCACCAAGAAGAATCTTCAGGTCATCCGTAGTGTCATCGGAAACGATGTGCGGCACCGCGCCCGCCACGTTCAACGGCGCCCGCTCCTCAGTAGTTTCAGGAAAGAGATCGTCTTTCAAATCCGCGTTCATCCGCGTTTACTTAGACCAGTGCGTTCGAATACCTCGTTCAGCGTCACGCGCGCAATCCCCTCAGCCTTATCGCGTCCCTGGGCGAGAATCGCATCGAGTTGCTCGTCGCTGATCTCTTTCACACGTTGCTGGATCGGTTTCAGAAACTCGACCGTCGCTTCCGCGAGATCGCCCTTCAACTGCGCGTAACCTTTACCAGCAAAGTGTTCTTCGACTTCCTGCGCCGGCTTACCCGTGATCAGGTGATAAATCTCGAGCAGGTTGTTGATTGCCGGACGCGTCTCGTCAAAACGGATCTCACTGCCCGAATCAGTCACCGCGCGTTTGAACTTCTTCCGGACCGTGTCAGCGTCGTCCATCAACAACACACAGCCATTCGGATCGTCATCAGACTTCGACATCTTCCTCGTCGGATCAGATAACGACATGATCCGCGCGCCGACTTTCGGAATGTAAGCATCCGGCACTTTGAACGTCTCACCGAAATCGCGATTGAACCTGATCGCAAGGTCGCGCGTCAGTTCGAGATGCTGTCGCTGATCGTCACCGACGGGCACGAGGTCCGTCTGGTAAAGCAAAATGTCGGCAGCCATCAGGACTGGGTAATCAAACAATCCAACGCTGATATTTTCCTGCTGCTTGCGTGCCTTGTCTTTGTACTGCGTCATGCGTTCGAGTTCCGACATGCGCGCGACGCAGTTCAACACCCACGTCAACTCGCTATGTTCTTTGACGTGCGACTGCACGAACACAGTAGAAACTTGCGGATCGATTCCGACCGCCAAATAAATTCGCGCGAGGTCTCTGGTTTTCTCCGCGAGCAGCGCCGGGTTCTGCGGCAACGTGAGCGCGTGCAGGTTCACGATACAGAAGAAGCTTTCGTATTCGTGTTGTAACGCGACCCAGTTGCGCAACGCGCCGAGGTAATTTCCGAGATGAACGTTGCCGGTTGGTTGTGCGCCGCTGAAGATGCGTTTGGTCATCTGACTCCGAGCCTTAAAAGATAAATGACGACGTCTATCACGGGTCCGATGACTACATCGAGCAAGCCGGCATACATCAACAGCAACAGGATGATAAAGCCGTACTGCTCCAGAAAATCCAGGACCGGCCGCGCGCTCGCGGGCAAAATACTGTCGAGAACCCTGCCGCCATCGAGAGGTGGAAACGGCAACAAATTAAAGACCGCCAGCGAGATGTTCATGATCAACATCTGAATCAGAAACAGGAATATGGGTTCCTGCGTCGATGCCGCGAGCCGGTAGTCAGCATCAGTCAGCAACATGATCTTCAAGATCACAAAAGCGATGGTCGCCAACAGCAGGTTCGCCAGAATTCCGGCAATCGAGACCATGATGTTAGCGACGTCTTTGTTGCGCCAGCGCAGCGGGTTGACCGGCGTCGGTTTCCCCCAACCGATCAGCGGAATCGCCGCCAATGGACTGCTAACGTGACTGAGAATAAACATCATGATGGGGATTAAGAGCGTCCCGATCGGGTGCGTGTGCGACACGGGATTCAGCGTGACGCGGCCTAACAAGTAGGCTGTGTCGTCGCCAAACTTCCAGGACATCCAGGCGTGCGCCGCCTCGTGGGCCGAGATTGCGAGTAGCAGCACCACCATGTAGATCACGAGTTGTGGAATCAGTTGTTCGGGATTCAATTGAATACTCGCGCTGACAAAATGCTGGGCTAATTAAGCATATTTTCCCGCAACGGCGCAAAGGCGCAAGTTATCCACAGATAACGCAGATTCTATAAAACGATCTGCGTAATCCGTGGATAAAAGTTTTAGCTACGCAACAACGTTCCCTTAACGTTCATCGGCAAACTGTAAACCGAATCAATCGAGACGACCGCCATCTCGCCCGTCGCGCTAAACGCGAGACCAATCAGGTTAATACCCGCCACCACCAGCTTCGCGTCGTTGCCGTCAGGCGAGATGCGAACGATACCACGTCGCCCGCGGAACGCCGCTGCAACGTACAGGTTTCCTTCGCGATCGAACGCGAGACCTTGAGGCCGTCCCAGTCCTTTAAAGAACATGTCGATATCGCCGTCCGGATTGATCCGCCAGATCGAATCGAAGCTCGTCACTGTCGGTCCAGCTACGTACAGCGAGTCGTCAGGTCCAAACGCGAGGTGAAATGCTGAGACTGACGGCTCGAGCTGCGTCCACGCGCGCTCTTCACCGATGCCGTTCACTTTGAAGATCGTTCCCGTGCGATCGCCGACGTGCATCAAGCCATGATGATCGAACGCGATGCCGGTCGCGACGCCGAGATTGCGCGCGAACGCAACCGCTTCTTTGAACGGATTGATCTTGTAAACAGTTCCTTCGAGTCTGCTGGTCACAAACATCTGACCGTCTGGACTGAACGCAATGCCGGTCGGGTTTGCGATGTCGCCGGAATATTCAGAAACATCGCCGCCGATGTCGATGCGAAACAACGTGACCGGCAACTCTTCGCCGCGCGAACCAGAGCGCGTCACAAAGAGCGCGCCATCGTCAGGATCGAAGGCGGGGTTCGCAACAGGATGCAGATCGCCGGCGAGTTTTCGCGCGACCGTGATGTACTCAGGCGCGCTCTCGTGAGCGCCGCTGCGAAGAACCACCGGCACGCGGCCGCCTTGCGTCGCGGGCACGATCGCCAGCACGCGCCTCGGGCCGAGCGCAACAAACTGCGCCGGGGCATCGCCGATCAACACGGCGCACTGCGACGCCTCACGCGTGTCGAAGCCGGTACAGTCGATCACGATCTCGCCCCCAGCGACGGCATACGGCGGATCTATACTCACGATTTTCGCTCCACTACCCATAAAAGCTGCTCATCATAACATTCATCCACAGATTACACAGATTTCCATAAACGTCTGCGTAACCTGTGGATACACTTTTGTGCCTCTTGGTGGCGGTTCTCGTATGTTATAATTCGCCCCCGCATAGGAAGGAAAAGGCTATTACAACCGTTCTAGGCAACACTCTCGGGCTG
>Ga0157373_10002695_pt1 | contig 13460 bp, 12 predicted proteins | sample C65metaG_FD_113460 | JGI IMG/M metagenome (GOLD analysis project Ga0157373, IMG submission 113460) | Corn rhizosphere microbial communities from Kellogg Biological Station, Michigan, USA - C6-5 metaG | ecosystem: Host-associated > Plants > Roots > Rhizosphere > Soil | place: USA: Michigan... | reverse complement strand
TAAAAAACCCCGTAGACCATTGATCTACGGGGCTTTAAGAGTGGAGGCCGAGGTCGGAATCGAACCGGCGTAGGCGGATTTGCAATCCGCTGCATAACCATTTTGCTACTCGGCCTCAAACGATCAATGTCCCAACTGCTGACACTCACCGCATAAAAACTTGAGTGGGCTGTATAACCCTGCCTCTACTCTAACTTATTGAATACATTGAAGTTTTTAATGCTTCATTGCGTTCGATGGGCGCCATTATGTACGTATTTGCGAACGCGTGCAACCCCTTGATTTCAAAAATATTTCGTATTGGCATCAAGGGGTTGCGGTGTTGCCCTACTCCTTGATGCGCAGTTGTTGGTACTGCGGGTCGGCCTTGATCTGGGCTTCTGTGAACGGCAGCGGGTTGAGTTTTTTCTGGGAGAACGCCTGGGTTTGGTCCTTGGCATGCGCGGAGGCCGGGTTGCTGGACTCGGAGAACGCGAGGACGCCCTGGGCATGCGGGCCCTGGTCGTCGAAGGTGACGATTTGCAGGTAGCTGGTGCCACTGACGACTTCGCGTTTGCCGTCGGCGCGGGGCACGGTTTGCATGGCGTTGTAGATGCCCAGTTCCTGCGGGCCACCGTGGATGGGGGTTTGGCCGGAGACCTGGACGTCGCCCCATGTGCTGTCGGCGGCCAGGCCGAGTTTGGCGACGTCGGACGTTGAGGCGAGCATGGCTTCGCGCAAGGCTTTGGCGACGTCGGCGCGGTCGATGGCCACGCCACGTGGGGTGGTGAGCGGCTGGGCCGGGTCGAAGGCCACGCGCCAGGCGTCAGGGATTTGCTGCAGGTGCTCCACCAGGTTGATGAAGTGCACCAGGCCAATGCCGCTGTTGAGGTTGGCGCGCTGGTCCCAGTTTTTCAGGCTGCTGCACAGGGGTTGCAGGGCGGTGGCGTCGGCGCCGAGGTGGTTGGCGCAGAAATCGAGCAGGTCGGGCATGACTTGGCCAGCCAGGTACACCTCGTTGTCCATCACCATGTTTTGCAGGTCGGTGACGCTGATCGGCTTTGTCAAAGATTGCAGGCGTTGCAGGGCAAAACGTGCGCGCGGGCCGAGGCCGATGTGGTCTTGGCTGATCACCGGGGAAAAGCCGGTCAGTGGCGCCTTGGGGTTGGCCAGCCACGCCGAATCGTTGGAATGCTGGACGTAGTCGGTGCGTTGCAGTTGCGGCAGTTGGTCGGCCGCAAAGATACCGGCCTGAGCGGCGCGTGGGTTGACGTCCCAGGCACAGGCGCTGTGGGCGCCGTCGAGCATGATCATCTGCAAGCCCGCGCGTGGGTCACTGCACTGCGCGAGCTTGGCCGCGCTGACGTTGGGCACCACCGACTGGTTCATGTACAGGCTTTCGCCCTGGTCATCGGTGGCCAGGGTGTTGACCCACGGGATGCCTTGCAGGGTGTGCACCGAGGTTTTCAGCTCATTGAGGCTGGTGGCGCGGTTCATCGCGTACCACTGTTGCAGCACGCGGTCGTTGCCCAGGTTGGCGTCGCGCAGGCTGAAGGCGTAATGGCTGTCCCAGTCGAGCTTGCCAGGCCATTGCACCACTGGACCGAATTGCGAGCTATAGACTGTGTGCGACTGGTCCTTGAGGCTGCCGTCCGCTTGTTTGACTTGCACGGTTACCGTGGTTTTATCCAGCGGCACCGACTGGCCATCGAGCATGTAGCGCGTGGCGTCCTTGGGATCCAGGGTCAGGCGGTACAGCGTGAAGTGCTTGGACGTGTCCACGGTGTGGGTCCAGGCCACATGCCTGTTAAACCCAATGTTGACGACTGGCAGGCCCGGAAGCGCGGCGCCCATCACGTCCAACTGGCCGGGGATGGTCAGGTGCATCTCATAGAAGCGCATCCCCCCCACCCACGGAAAATGCGGATTGGCCAGCAGCATGCCGCGCCCGTTGAACGAGCGATCACGGCCCACCGCCACCGCGTTACTGCCGCGATCAAAGGCGAAGCGCTGCTGGTTGGCAGCGACGCGCTCAAACGCCTTGGCGCTGGTGGTCACGCTGGCCGCCGCTTGGGGTGGTGTCGCGCCAACCAGGGCTTCGGCGAACTGCCCGACGCCACCTTCTACCAGCAGCCGACGGGTCAATTTGACCACGTCTTCAGTCGCCAGTGGTCGCACCCAGGCCGCCTGGCACTGGGCGGGCGCGCCCTGCTCTTGCAGATAACGGTTATAGCCGGCCACGTAGCCTTCAATGCGCTGCTGGATCTGCGGGCTCTGCGCTTTCCAGAATGCGGCGACCGCCTGCGGCGTATTGAGCCAGCTAAAGAACAGGTCGCTGGCCAGGTTATTGCGCTCCTCCAGGGTCGCCTGCTCAGGGCCGAAGAACTTGGCGCGCTGGCCATTCACCGTGACCACTTCGTTGGCCAGCAGGCACAGGTTGTCCTGGGCGTAGGCGTAGCCAATGCCGAAGCCCAGGCCTCGCTCATCGTTGGCGCGGATATGCGGCACACCGTAGCTGGTACGACGGATGTCCGCCGACGCATGTGTCATCGGCTCCCGCGCCGAGGCGACCACGCTCAGCCCCAGCAATACCCCCGCCACACATACCCTGGACAACCCATTGGAAATAATCACGCAGACTCCACCGTCAGATTTAACCGCCTCACTAGGGCTGATAACCCCACCGTAAGAACGCAAACCACCGGGAATAATTTAGCGCGAGGGGACGTTTATTGAGGGCGGCGCAGGTGTGACAAAACCGATACCGACAAAATTTCTACATCCGGCACTTCATGATTTTGCTCGCTCGTTCGTCTTATTAACTAAGAGCGCTCATTTTTTCCTGATCAGGCTCTGATAAGGAGTTTTTGCATGTACAACCCGCAAGTGCCCACGGAAGGACATTCATCGGCTGCCGAGGCCAGTTTTGGCAGCGGCGCACAAACGTTCGGCAAAGCGCCCGAACAACAAGGCAACCAGCGTATTCGCCATTTGCTCAAATGTTTTGGCTTGCGCACCAGCCTGATCCGGCTGAAGGTCATCGACGCCCTGCTCACCGCCGCCGACAACCAGCGCACCCTGGGGGTGCGCGGCGTGCACAGCCACTTGCTGGAGCTGGGTATCCCGCTGTCGTTTCTCAGCGTGCGCGAGGTGCTCAAGCGCCTGTGCAGCGAGGGCGTGATCACTCTCAATACTGATAAAAGCTACAGCCTCCATGAAGAGGCTGCCAAGGTGCTCGAGGGTCGCGCCTGATCGGCACCCTGCCCCTTAGAGCTTGACCTTGCGACGCATGATGCCGTTGATCACCACCACGACCACTGCGACAGCAATGGCGATGGTCTGGAATGTTTTCTCACTGATAACCCCGGTGTTCTGCAAGTAGGACAGGCCAAACATTGTCGCCAATACGGCGAGGGCGATCAGAATCGAATATTTCAAACGCTGCTTTTGGGTCATGACGGGTTCCTGAACCTGAAGAATGTAGCCACTGTGAATCGTCGAACCTGCCCTGCGCACAAGGGCGAGCACGTTCGACAGGCGCTCATGTTACAGGCGATGAAAAACTTTGGCTCGGCCAATCAGCCAGCATGCAACCAGCGCTCCGGCGTAAAGTCACCAGGCGACAGCGCGGCGCTTATCGCGAGGCACGAGGCTGGCGCTGCAAACCGGTGCCGGGCTGGGCGCAGAGCGCTACCAACCAGTCCACGAACACCCGCACACGCTGGGACAATTGACGGTGCGGCGGGTACAGCGCCGTCAGGGCCATTCTGGGCACCCTCATCTGCGGCAGGACGTCCACCAGCGTCCCCTGGGCCAACTGGCGCATCGCATGATAATGCGGCGCCTGGATCAGGCCGAACCCGGCCTCGCAGGCCGCGAAGTAACCATCGGAACTGGTGGCGGCCACCCGCTTGGCCAGGTTGACCGGGCGCAACTCGCCGTCGACTTCAAACTCCAGGCCAAACCGTTTGCCGCTGGCACTGGAGCGGTATTCGACCATGTGGTGGTGCGCGAGGTCATCCAGGGAAGCGGGTACGCCCATGCGTTCGAGGTAGGCCGGACTGGCCAGGGTCAGTTGATCCATCATCGCCAGCGGGCGCGCCACCAAGGACTCATCCAGTGCCGCGCCACCGCGCAGCACGCAATCGATACCTTCGCGAATCAGGTCCACCGGGCGGTCGTTGAGGCCAATCTCCAACTCGATCTGCGGGTAGCGGGCCGTGAAGGTCGGCAAGGCCGGAATCACAATCAACCGCCCGATCCCCGAGGGCATGTCGATGCTCAAGGTGCCACGCGGGCTCTGGCGACTCGCGGAAAACACCGCCTCGGTTTCCTCCAGGTCAGACAGCAATTGCACGCAACGCTGGTAGTACGCGGCGCCGTCCAAGGTCGGGCTGACTTGCCGCGTGGTGCGCTGCAACAGTTGCACACCCAGGTGCGCTTCCAACTGCTTGATCAGCACCGTTACCGAAGCGCGTGGCAATTGCAGGCTGTCGGCGGCCTTGGCGAAGCCACCCAGCTCGACGATCCGTGTAAACACGCGCATCGCATTGAAACGGTCCAAAGGCAGCTCCCTGAACGGATTGTTTAGATAATCTGAATAGTGTTAGTGCTTTTAGCCGGTTTATCTCGTTTTTGTCGAGCGCAACAATGCAGCCCTTCCCATCCAAGGAGCTGAACCCATGCACACCCGTCCACTCGGAACAAACGGCCCGCTCGTCTCAGCCATCGGCCTCGGCTGCATGGGCATGAGCGATTTCTACACGCCTGGCAGCGACACGCGCGAGGCCACCGCGACCTTGCACCGCGCGCTGGAGCTGGGCATCAACTTCTTCGACACCGCCGATATCTATGGGCCGCACACCAACGAGCAACTGATCGGCAAAGCCATCGCCGGCAAACGTGACCAGGTGTTCCTGGCCAGCAAATTCGGGATCGTGCGCGACTTGGCCAACCCCGCCCTGCGAGGTGTGAACGGCCGTCCCGACTACATCCGCAAGGCCATCGACGGCACCCTGCGCCGGCTCGGCGTGGAGACCCTCGACCTTTACTACCAGCACCGTATCGACCCGAATGTCGCCATTGAAGAAACCGTCGGCGCCATGGCCGAACTGGTGCAGCAGGGCAAGGTGCGTTACCTGGGCCTGAGCGAAGCTTCTGCCGCGACCCTGGAACGCGCCCACAAGGTGCACACGATCAGCGCGCTGCAAAGCGAGTACTCCCTGTGGAGTCGCGACCAGGAACACAACGGCTGTCTCGCTGCCTGCCAGCGCCTGGGCATCGCGTTTGTGCCCTACAGCCCACTGGGCCGTGGCTTTCTGACCGGTGCACTGAAAAGCCCGGACGACTTCGGTGACGATGATTACCGTCGGTTCAGCCCGCGCTTCCAGGGCGAGAACTTCGACAAAAACCTCGAACTGGTGAAGCAGGTGCAAGCACTCGCCGCCGACAAAGGCGTCAGCGCCGGGCAACTCGCGCTGGCCTGGGTATTGGCACAGGGTGAGTTCATCATTCCGATTCCCGGCACCAAGCAGCGCAGATACCTGGAAGAAAACGCGGCGGCGGTGTCGATCAGCCTGAGCCAGGCGGAACTGGCGGCACTGGACGCAATCTTTCCGGTCGAGGCGACCGCCGGCTTGCGCTACCCCGAGGCCGTGATGGCGATGCTGGATATCTGAACCAAGGGAGCGCCCTCACCCGGCGCTCCTTTTTCTTGTACGGACGTACCTAAAGCTCCGCCTTCCCAAGCCGATAGCCCTACGAAGCTCTAACAAAGCCGCGTCGATAATAAACGCTTCGTAAGGACGGCCCCATGCCCACACTGCGCTCTATCCAAGCCCGCTATACCCTGTTTCTGGTGCTGTTCGTCCTGGTGTTATTTGTATTGACCGTGGTGGGTATCGGCCAGTTGGTCGCGCCCACGTTGCGCCATACCGAAGAACAGGTGGTGCTCAACCGCATCGCGGAAGTCGCCGAACAGATCCAAGGCGAACTGAACAAGGTTCAGTCCCAGCAACGCACCATCACCCAGACCATCCCCTTGCTCGACAGCGATGCCATCGACAAAGTGCTGCCGGGCCTGGTCGACCAGTATGGCGAACTGAAAGTCTTCGGGGGCGGGATCTGGCCGTTGCCCAACCAGCGGACGCCGGGGCGCAACAAGCACAGCACATTCTGGCACCGTGATGCCTCGGGCAAGCTGGCCGTCAATACCTTCTGGAACAGCGACCCCGCCCCCAACTATTACGACCAGAGCTGGTACAAGGGCGGCCTGGCTTCACCCCGGGGTCAATGCGCCTGGGCCGCCGCCTACAAGGACGACGCCAGCCAGGAGCCACGCACCAACTGCGCCATGGCCATCCAGCGCGACGGCGTTCCCTACGGCGTCGCCACCATCGACGTGACGCTGGGCTTCTTCAATGACCTGGTCGCCAGCAAAGAGAAAGACATCGGCGGGCAAATGCTGATCGTCGAAGGTGACGGCAAGATCATCAGCAACAGCACGCGTATCAGCGGCCCGGTGGTGTTGAAGAACATCAGCGAACTCACCGGCACGTCGGCGTTCGCCAGCCAGGTCAGCAAAGCGCTGGCCCAGCGCGACCAGGCGCTGCAGCGCAGCGAGTTCGACAACCAGGGCGTGGCCAGCACCTTCTATATGCGCCCTATCAGTGGCACGCCGTGGTTCCTCGCCACCGCCCTGCCCACTTCGCTGATCACTGCCCAGCGCGATGACGTGCTCGGCACCCTCGCCTTGCTGCAAATCCCCATGGTGTTGCTGCTGGTGTTGCTCGCGGTGTATGCGATCCGCCAGCTGGTGCAGCGCATGAAATCGCTGAAAACCAATATCGACGCCCTCTCCGCTGGCGACGCCGACCTCACTCGGCGTATCACCATCCGCGCCGAAGACGAACTGGGTGCCATCGGTCACTCGGTGAACCGGTTTATCGTCTACCTGCAGAACATGATCGGCGAAGTCACCCAAGCCACCGGTGCCATGTCATCGAGCCTTGAGCAACTGCAGCGGACCTCGGCGCACACCAACCAGATTCTGGTGCGGCATGCCTCGGAGACCGACCAGACGGTCACCGCGATCACCGAAATGAGTTCCACGGCCGACACCGTTGCGCAAAACGCTGCCGAAACCGCTGCATTTACCCAGCGCGCCAACGAACATGCCGACCGTTCCCGCGTGGTCGTGGGCGAGGCCTCCAACAGCGTCAGCGCCTTGATCGGTGAAGTGTCCAGCGCCACCCACAGTGTGGAGAACATGCGCCAGGACGCCGCACGCATCACCGAAACCCTCGGCGTGATCGGCGCGATTGCCGGCCAGACCAACCTGCTTGCCCTCAATGCCGCGATCGAAGCCGCGCGTGCCGGCGAGCAAGGCCGTGGTTTTGCGGTGGTCGCCGATGAAGTCCGCGCGCTCGCGGCCCGCACCCAGGCCAGCACATCGCAGATCAACGACATGCTCACGCGCCTGACCGCGGGTGTCAGCTCTTCGGTCGCGGCCATGGAAAACACCCAGGCCAGCTGCCAGTCGGCGGCGGATGCCACGGCGCGGGTGAATACCGGGCTGGATGAGATGGCCGGCTCTGTCAGCCATATCAACAACCTCAGCACCCAGATCGCGACGGCCGCCGAACAGCAAAGCGCAGTGACCGAAGAGATCAACCGCAGCATGGTGCAGATCCGACAAATGGTCGAAGAGCTGGTGCAGAGCGGCCATGCCACTGAAACCAATACCCAGAGCCTGCTGGATGCCAATGGCCGGGTGATTGCCTTGATGGGGCGCTTTAAAGTCCGCTGATCAAAGGCCTGTGTACTCCCGTGCAAAGCGCGGGAGTCGGACTATTCTGACAGTTCGAAGACGCCACACAGGAGGTGTGCCATGCGCGCAGCCGAGCAGTCGGTCCGCTTGGAGCGGATCAGTCAGGAACGCTTTATCCAGGCCCCTATCGAAGCCGTTTACGACTACGTGACCCAACCGGATCGCTGGCACGAATGGCACCCCACGTCACTCAGCGCCGACACCGGCACCAGCGGTCCACTCCCGGCCGGCGCACGCTTCACCGAGTTCATCGACTTGCTGGGTGTGCGTGTGCCCATGAGTTACCGTGTGCAGATCGCCCGACGCCCCGGCGAGTTCAAGACCGTGTTCACCTCCCTGGCCGTCGATGGCTCCATTCACTATTTCCTGTTGCCTCATCAAGGCGGCACGCTGTTCAAGCGCGTGTTGACCTATGAAACCGAACTGCAACTCGCCACCTTGCATGAACGCATGATTGAACTCTCGGCAGTTGCCCTGGGCCAGCTCAAGCATCGGCTGGAAAACCCGCCCTTCGTATAACTTTGAAACATTACCGGCACGCCCGCCTACCCGTAGGCACTGGCTTGCCGGCGATGACGCCGTCATGATCGCCGCCATCCCAATGGCCATCTCCTGCACGCGAGTCCCCCATGAAAACCCCATTTCGGCTGGCCCTGCTGTCAGCCTTGCTCACCACCACCCTGGCCCAGGCCGCCGAGCTGATCCCCATCGATGTGCACCGCGACGCCAATTGCGGCTGCTGCAAAAAGTGGATCAGCCATCTGGAAAACAATGGTTTCAAAGTCAACGACCACGTCGAAACCGACATGAGCGCCGTCAAGCAACGCCTGGGCGTGGCTCCGCGCCTGGGCTCGTGCCACACCGCCGTAATCGACGGCAAGTTCGTTGAAGGCCATGTACCGGCCGAACAGGTGCTGGCCCTGCGCAAGCGCGACGACCTGCTGGGCGTTGCTGCGCCGGGCATGCCCATGGGCTCGCCGGGCATGGAAGTGCAAGGCCGCAGCGAAGCGTATCAAGTCATCGGCCTAACCCGTGAAGGCAACGATGTCGTGGTGGCTGAATACCCGGCGCAATGATCACAGGCTATCTGGGATTATTCTTCGCGGCGTTTGGCGCTGCGACCTTACTCCCACTGCAATCGGAAGCGGTGCTGGTCGGCCTGCTGCTCAGTGGCAATTACAACCTGTGGCTGTTGCTGGGGATTGCACGCTGGGCAATGTATTGGGCTCGGTGGTGAACTGGTGGCTGGGGCGCTGGGTGGAACATTTCAAGCAGCGCCGCTGGTTTCCGGTTAACGACAAGCAGTTGGAAAAAGCCCGCAACCATTACGAGCGCTGGGGGCACTGGACGTTATTACTCAGTTGGGTGCCGATCATTGGCGACCCGCTGACGCTGGTGGCCGGGGTGATGCGCGAGCCGTTGTGGCGATTCCTGCTTCTGGTCACCCTGGCCAAAAGCGTGCGATATGGCGTGCTCGCCGCCGTGGCCTTGCAGTGGGTGTTAATCCCCACTTAATCCCCTCGCAACAGCATCCGAGCCACCCTTCCCGGAGCCCTTCCAATGCCTCTGATCCGCGCTTTTTGTGTCGCCGGCCTGCTTGCGGCCACTGCCGTCCCGGTGTTCGCCGCCTCCTACGGTCCCGAACTGCAAGGCTTTGATTACCCCTACCCGCTCAAGCATTTCGAGTTCCAGTCCCAAGGCAAGTCCCTGCAAATGGGCTACATGGATGTGCCGGCCAACGGCAAGCCAAACGGCCGCAACGTAGTGCTGATGCACGGCAAGAATTTCTGCGGCGCCACATGGGAAGGTTCGATCAAGGCCCTCAGCGACGCTGGCTACCGGGTGATCGCACCGGACCAGGTCGGGTTCTGTTCCTCCAGCAAGCCCGATCACTATCAATACAGCTTCCAACAACTGGCGAACAACACTCACCAACTGTTGGAAAAACTCGGCATTCAAAAGGCCACCCTCCTCGGCCACTCTACCGGCGGCATGCTCGCCACGCGTTACGCACTGATGTACCCCGACCAAACCGAACAGTTGGCCATGGTCAACCCCATCGGCCTGGAGGACTGGAAGGCCTTGGGCGTACCGTCACTCACTGTTGACCAGTGGTACGAGCGCGAACTGAAAGTCAGCGCCGAAGGCATTCGCAAGTATCAACTCAACACCTATTACGTGGGGCGCTGGAAGCCCGAGTACGAGCGTTGGGTGGACATGTACGCCGGCCTGAGCAACGGCCCCGGGCACACCCGGGTCGCATGGAACTCGGCGTTGATTTACGACATGATCTTCACCCAGCCGGTGTACTACGAGTTCAAGCACCTGCAGATGCCGACGCTGCTGCTGATCGGCACGGCCGATAACACGGCCATCGGCAAAGATGTGGCGCCGGCGGCGGTCAAGGCCAAGCTCGGCAACTATGCCGTGTTGGGCAAGCAGGTGGCCGTGTTGATCCCCCATGCAACCCTGGTGGAGTTCCCCGGCCTGGGGCACGCACCGCAAATGGAGGAGCCGGCCCAGTTTCACACAGCGCTGTTGCAGGGTTTGAACACCCTTTAACCCAACCTTTTTCGAGGCACTCGTGAATGTCGGTACAGATCGCAGTCATTGATGATTGGCAGGATGTGGCCAGTGGCGTGGTGGATTGGTCGGTCCTCGAGACCGTGGGCCAGGTGCATTTCCTGCACGATTACCCGGCGGATACCGCCACGATGATCGAGCGTTTGAAGGGCTTCGAGGTGATTTGCGTGATGCGCGAACGCTCCCCCTTCGACAAGGCCCTGCTGCAAGGCCTTCCCAAGCTCAAACTGCTGGTGACCGGTGGCATGCGCAACGCCGCGATCGACATCGCCGCGGCCAAGGCCCTGGGTATCCAGGTATGCGGCACCGACAGCTACAAACACGCCGCGCCGGAACTGACCTGGGCGTTGATCATGGCCTCCACGCGCAACCTGGTGGCTGAAGCCAATTCGCTGCGTGCCGGCAACTGGCAGGTGGGCCTGGGCGGCGACCTGTATGGCAAGACCCTGGGCATTCTCGGGCTGGGCAGCATTGGCCAGAAGGTCGCGCAGTTTGCCCAGGCGTTCGGCATGCGGGTGATTGCCTGGAGTGAAAACCTCACGCCGGAACGCGCAGCCCAGTCCGGAGTTACATGGGTCAGCAAGCAGGCGCTGTTCGAACAATCGGACATCCTGACCGTGCACCTGGTGCTCAGCGACCGCAGCCGTGGACTGGTGGATGCCCAGGCGCTGGTCTGGATGAAACCGGGCGCACGGTTGGTCAACACCGCGCGCGGGCCCATCGTGGATGAGCAGGCGCTGGTGCAAGCCCTGCAAAGTGGTCGCCTCGCGGGCGCAGCGCTGGATGTATATAGCGAAGAGCCACTGCCGGCGGATCATCCTTTCCGCCATTTGCCGAACGTGCTGGCCACGCCGCACGTGGGGTACGTGAGCGAGCAGAATTACCGGCAGTTTTACGCGCAGATGATCGAGGATATTCAGGCCTGGGCCAACGGCGCATCCATTCGGGCGCTTGGCTGACGCACCAATCAAGGGCAACGCCCCTATCAGGGCAAGCCGGCTCCTGTTAGTGAGCGGGCTTGCCCCGTGTTGGGCTGCGAAGCTGCCCAACATCATGCGAACGCGATCTATGTGGTGCACCGCAATAGCCCATTTGGGGGCACATCGCACGCCAGCGCGGCGCAAGCCTACTCACCACCACGCCCCCGCTCATGCCAATCGGCCGCTCACCACGGCTAGCCAGTTCATCACGCCATTCTCGCCGCCACGGCTGAAGATGGATGGGTGCTAATAACTAGCATCATTCTTGTTACAAGTATTTTGTCCTACAAAAAAACCATGAAAACCCTACAGGCGCTGGGATCTGTCCTAGACTCATGACCGATGGGTCCGTTCCAAAACAAAAACCCCGCAAAAAATCGAAACTTTCCAACTCTGCCGTAGGTCCAGTTTTAAGGTAAGGCGAGTGCACAGGGATCACCCCCAATTGCCCGTCCATCCAATCTTTTTCGGCTAACCGTGCAACTGGCATACGCCTTGCCAGTTTGTACAGTGCTTGTGCGCCTGGCCGCAGGAAGCGGTCATCGGAGCTAATGGCAGCGGGCCATTAGCCTACCAATATGTGGGAGAGAACTATGATCAGTGCCGCTGTAGATATTCAGGGAGAGCGTGTCAGTCCATCGGTAGGGGGGCCTCTGTTGGCCGACCTGCCCAGCACTGTGCGGCCGATCGTGAGTCAGAATCCTAATCGCAAGAAAGTCCTGTTTGTGACCTCCGAGTTTGCCGACCTGGTGAAAACCGGCGGCCTGGGCGATGTGTCGGCGGCCCTGCCGCGCGCCATGGCCCACCTGCACGATGTGCGGGTGCTGATTCCAGGTTATCCGCAGGTAATGGAAAGCGACAACCCGATCCATATCATCGGTGAGCTGGGTGGCCACGCCGCGCTGCCGCCGTGCAAGATCGGGCGCATGGACCTCAAGGACGGCCTGGTCATCTATGTACTGATCTGCCCCGAGCTCTATGAGCGCGAAGGCACCCCGTACGGCGCCAACAACGGTCGCGACTGGCCGGACAACCATATTCGTTTCGCCCGCCTGGGCCTGGCCGCTGCCGACATGGCCGCCAACCTCGCACAGATCCACTGGTGCCCGGACCTGGTGCACGCCCACGACTGGCCCGCTGGCCTGGCGCCGGCCTATATGCACTGGCGCGGGTCACGCACCCCTACGCTGTTCACCATTCATAACCTGGCGTATCAGGGCGTAGTGAGCCTGGCGTCCACGCCGGAACTGGGCATTCCGCCTCACGCCCTGCAGCAGGAAGGCATGGAGTTCTACGGCAAGATGTCGTTCCTAAAGGCCGGTATGGCGTATTCCAGCCACATCACCACCGTGAGCGCCACCTACGCCCAGGAAATCACCACCCCTGAATTCGGTTGCGGCCTGGATGGCTTTTTGGCCAGCAAGACCCAGCAAGGTTTGCTCAGTGGCATTCCCAATGGCATCGAAGACAGCTGGGAAACGTCTACCGACCCGCACCTGACGCACAACTTCAACATCGGCGACTGGGAAGGCAAGGCAGTGAATGCCGCACAAGTGCGCAACCTGTTCGGCCTCCATGACTCGACGGGCCCGCTGTTCGCCGTAGTCTCGCGCCTGGTGTTCCAGAAGGGCCTGGACCTCACGGAAGCCGTTGCCAGCTTTATCGTAGAGCAAGGTGGCCAGATCGCGATCATCGGCCGCGGCGAGCCGGAAGAAGAAAATGCCATGCGTGAATTGGCGCTGCGCTTCCCGGGCCAGATCGGTGTGCGTATCGGCTTTAACGAGACCGATGCCCGTCGCATGTTCGCCGGCAGCGATTTCCTGCTGATGCCGTCGCGCTACGAGCCCTGCGGCCTGAGCCAGATGTACGCCCAGCGCTTTGGGTCGCTCCCGGTCGCACGCAATACCGGCGGCCTGGCAGACACTATCGAAAACGGTGTGACCGGTTTTCTGTTCAATGAATCCACGGTCGACAGCTACAAAGAAGCCTTGAGCCGTGCGTTCAGGGTGTTTGCCTTCCCGGGCTTGCTCAACGCCATGCGCTGCCGGGCAATGACCCAACCGTTCAACTGGAGCCAGGCGGTGGAACCC
>Ga0157373_10002687_pt1 | contig 13479 bp, 8 predicted proteins | sample C65metaG_FD_113460 | JGI IMG/M metagenome (GOLD analysis project Ga0157373, IMG submission 113460) | Corn rhizosphere microbial communities from Kellogg Biological Station, Michigan, USA - C6-5 metaG | ecosystem: Host-associated > Plants > Roots > Rhizosphere > Soil | place: USA: Michigan... | reverse complement strand
CGAGGCGGCGCGCAGTTTGGGTGCTTCGAATCTCAACGTGCTTCGCCGTGTGCTCCTGCCACAACTCACTCCATCGCTGCTGGCTGCGGCGTTGCTGACGTTCATGACTTCGATGGCTTCGTTCAGTGCGCCACTTTTTTTCGGCGGCGACGTACGCGTGCTGACACTCGAGATCTTCACCGCGAGACAACGCGGTGAATTCGCGATCGCAGTCACGGAGACCGTGATCCTCGCGATCATTTCGCTCGGCGCGTTGATCATCTTCCAACGTTACGAAGGAACACGCAGGTTCGCGGCGGCGGCGATGAAGGGCGCACCCCGCAGACGCGCGAATATCGGGAGCGGAAAGGCGCGGGCGCTCGCGACCATCGTGGCCATCGTCTTCGCGGTCATACTCGTGATGCCCGTGGCGACACTGCTGCTGGTGAGTTTCGCTCGCGAAGGCTCGTGGACGACGCAAACGTTGCCTGCTGAATACACAGTTTCAAACTACCAGCGATTGTTCACCGATCCATACGCTGCCGAGGTATTCGCCAACAGCTTGACGATGTCGGCGATTGCCGCGATTGCGGCGCTGCTGTGGAGTTTTTGTGTAGTGACGTTATTACGGCGGCGTCGAGACGAACGGCGGGCGTTTGGAGAAGGCTGGCGCAGATTGTTGTCGCTGTTGGTGCTGATCCCGTGGGCACTGCCGGGAACCGTCGTCGCGGTGGCTGTGGCCGAAGCGTACGGGAGCCCCGGTTCGTTGTTAGGATCGTTTGTGCTTGTTGGAACTTTTTGGATCCTGCCATTTGTTTACTTCCTGCGTTTTATGCCGCTCGTGGTGCGGGCGCTGCAGGCAAGCATGGAGCAGGTCGACCCGACGCTCGAGGAAGCGGCTGGCTCGCTGGGCGCGCGCACGTGGCAGAGATTCATGCGCGTAACTCTGCCGCTGGTTTGGCCGGGGGCGGTGGCGGGAACCCTGCTGGCATTTGTGATCGCGTTAGGCGAATATGTCGCTTCAGTGCTTGTATTTGTTCCGGCGAATCGACCCATTTCGATCGCGATCGCATCAGAGTTGAGAGACTTCAATCTCGGCGCCGCGGCGGCATACGGCGTCGTCTTGATCGTGATCATTTCGATCAGCATGGTCGTCGCCGGCAAGTTGGAACGTTTGCGAGGTTAAATTCATTTTGGTTAAAAATTATCTGCGTAATCTGTGGCTGGTTCTTGTCGTCGCGCTGCTGATTGTCCCGGTTACACCAGCACCAGCGCAATCAGAGCCTGACAAAGCTGACAAGGTCGCTCTCCATCAGGCGCTACTCGATCTGACGAACCCATGGACAGTCATGTGCGTCGCCGCGCACCCCGACGACGAAGACGGCAGCACGCTCACGGTCTTGCGTCGAAAATACGGCATTCATACTGTCTCTGTGTTTTCGACCTTCGGTGAAGGCGGACAGAACGCGGTCAGTCCCGAGCTCTACGAAGAGCTCGGCGTGATTCGCGCGCGCGAAACAATCGCTGCGTCACAAGTGCAGGGTTCCGAACCGCACTTCCTCGGCTTTCGCGATTTCGGTTTCTCGAAATCTGCTGAAGAGACGTTTCGTGAGTGGGGCGAGCAAGAGCTTCTCCGGCGCATGGTGCTTCAGATTCGCTTGCTGCGGCCCGACGCGATCATCACCAATCACGACACCTCGAGCGGTCACGGTCATCACCAGGCCACCGGTCGTGTCATTCTGCAAGCGTTTGATGCCGCCGCCGATCCGAAACAGTTTCCGGAGCAGTTGGCCCAGGTCGGAACATGGCAAGTCCAACGACTCTTCGTGCGCTCTCGTGGTCAAGCAGAAGGCGCTGCCGTCACGATCGATCCGAACGAAACTGATCCGGTTCGCGGTATGACGTACGCGCAACAAGCGCTTTCCGGCCTGCAAAAACATGCGACGCAGGGTCCATGGCCCAGGACCGTTCCAGCAGGCGGAGCGCGTGCCATTCGTTACAGCCTCGTGAAACAATCTTCAAACGCGGCGCCACTTCCGGAAAACGCGAAAACTCCCGTCGATGGATTGCGTTTGCCCGAAGCGATTGCGGCGAAGTTTGCGCCGCCGGCGATTGACAACAAGCCCTTGACGGACGCTCTCGATCGCCGCCTTGAATTGCTCGTTGCTCTTCTGAGTGCGAAGCGACGTGGCTTTTTCACGGCGCCGAAAGAAGTCGTCGACGTTGATCCGCATCGATTTGATTTGATGTCGTCGCGGCTCAACAAAGCGCTGGCCGCTGTGAGTGGTTCATCCGTGTATGTCAACGCCGGAGGTGCGGCGCTCGTTCCCGGGGAAGAAGTTCGACTCGAGGCTATCGTCGCAAACGCAGGCATTGCCGAGATTCAAATTAAACAACTGAGGTTCCGCGGGCTCAACACACAACAAAACTTGAATGTCGACGAGAAGATCCCGCCGGGAACTGAAATTACCGAGGACGTCAAAGTCACCACGCCCAAGGGGTTCGCGTTGAGCGTTCCCGCGGCGGAGCATCTTTACGATGGCCGCTTGTTTGGCGAACCGCTCAAACTCGAAGCTGACCTGACGATCGAAGGCACTTCGTTCACGATCGAAAACGAAGTTCAGAAAGATATCGTGCCGGCGGTTGAAATAGTTGACGTCAAGCCGTCGCCTTACGTCACCACGCCCGCTACGTCTCAAAAACCACTCGACTTCAAAGTAACGCTGCTGAACCGTCTGCAAACAGACTTTCGTGGACTGCTGAGGATCAGCGGACAAAGCCTCGAGACGGGACTCGAGATAAGTCTGCGTCCAAACGAAACCAAGACTTCGACACTCGTCGTGCGCCCCCTGGCGTTGGCCCACCAGATTCAAGGATCGAATCTGGCAGTCACGGTCGATCTTCCGATTCCGAAAGATCCGATTGCGAAACGAAGTTTGCCGCTCAGTTATGCTGATGCAGTGGTTGTGAGTGGACGGAAGGTTGGTTACCTGCCGAGCTACGATGAAACCTTGGAACGCGCGCTGGCCGCGCTCGGAGTCGATGCGAAAAAACTGACGGTCGACGAGATCGCAAAATCTGACCTGTCGCCGTTTCACACGATCATCATCGACAATCGCGGCTACCAGGCACATCCGGATCTGATTCCGGTCAACACTCGACTGCTTAAGTTTGTCGAAGACGGCGGCACGCTGCTGGTGTTTTATCACCGGACCAATGAATGGAATCCGCAGCTCGCGCCGTTCCCGATCACTATCGGCAACGAACGTGTGACCGAAGAAGACGCGCCCATCACGTTTCTTCAGCCGAAGCATCCGCTGTTGAACTTTCCCAACAAGATCACGCAGAAGGATTTCGCGAACTGGGTGCAGGAGCGTGGACTGTATTTTCCGAGGGAATGGGATCCGAACTACACCGCGGTGCTGGCGACGAACGACAAAGGCGAGCCGCCGCTGAAGGGCGGACTACTCGTCGCGCCGTACGGCAAAGGGAACTACATCTACACGAGCTATGTTTGGTATCGACAACTGCGTGAGGGACATCCGGGCGGGTATCGAATGTTTGCGAACCTGATTAGTTACGGGCGCAGGAAGGGAGATTAGTTTATGCCGGTGAGTCGAGCATCGCCTCTGATTCGAGAGTCTCTTCCCCTTCGAGTTTTACGCGTGCGCGTTCGAGAAATGTTTTGATCATTTCTCGGACGCGTTTTTGCATCTCGGCACTGATCGCACTCTCTCCAACCAGGATCGCGAAACGATGCAAGTCCTTCGCATGCTGCCGGCGCAGTTCGACGTGCTGAACGATCTTGATCAGGACGTTGTGCCCGCGCTCTTCAAACGCAGCCGCGTAGCGCAGGTAGTTTTTCATTTCGGAGGGAGCGGGTGACCACTCGAGACGTTCCGGAGAGTCTTCAGTTTTCTCGACAGTGAACGAAGCGTGAACCGCGCCGATCACCGGCACTTCAGCGCGTACAACCCAGCGCATGATGCCGCCGGCTTCCTTGCGTATTCCTTCGATCCCGGGCATGAGGTCCGCAAAATTACGGAGCTCACCAAAAAACTCCCGGGCCCGTTCGAGGGTGGTCCGTAATTCCATTTGATCCGCGTAAGAGGCCTTGATTCGAAACATTTGTTCTCCGTTAACCGTTCTCCGAAACGTTGATGCAACACGGCGCCCGGTTGGTTTCCCGTGTCGTCATTGCTAAGTTACACGAGGAAAGTTTGGTAGTAAATAACTATTTATGAGAACCGAGGACACTTGCCCGCGCTGCGATAAACGGGGGCTGAAATCATGGACTGAACTGAACGACGAAGAGCGCGAAGTAGTTAAGCGATTGCCGCTGTCAGCAAAGTTCTCGCTGGAAGAACGGCAGTCGACTCACCGGTGGTGCACTCGCTGCTGGTGGGAAGACGTGGCCACGGATCGGCACGGATAAAATCCGGATTTTTTCCGTGTCATCCGTGGCTAATTTAAGATCCTGTTGTAGGTTTCGCGGATAGCTCTCATTTGTTCGGTTAAGGTTTCCTGCAAGTCGTTCGCAGATTCAAAGCCAACGCGCGTCGCCACGTCCTTCGCATCGAGGTGATTCGGATCGGGCAAACGCGTGGTCCGGCGCGTGATCAATCTCAGGTTGTGATCGACTGACCGCAGCAGGCTGTAACCGTTACTCAAAACTGAAAAATCTTCTTCACTCAGCGACCCCTCTTCCCGCAAACGTTCGAGCGTGAATGCAGTCGAGCGATCGTCACCTTCGTCAATCACTTCATCTCGCAACTGCAGATACCGCGCTGCGAAATAAACGTCCAGCATTCCGCCTGGACCATACTTGATGTCAGTTCCCTTCTGCCGGCCGCGGCTTCCCTTCTCTTTTTCAAGCCGTTCCCGCACGTGCCGCGTGACTGCTTTCAACTCGTTCGAATCGAGTTTCAAAGCGTTCGCATGAATACGATGCCGCGCATGTGTCTCGACCATCTTTCCGAGCTCCAGATCACCACCGACAGCGCGGATCTTCGAGTACGCCAGCCACTCCCACGGCGCGCTTTCCTCTCGCAAATAATCGAGAAATCCTTCCGAGCTCGTCACCAGTGGTCCATTCTTACCATGCGGGCGCAGACGCAGATCAACTCGATACAGGTAGCCCTGTCGCGTAATGCTTGAAAGCGCCGCAATCATCAATTCGACGAGGCGCGAATACGTCTCGTCCTGCGTCAACGTTTTGATCGGCGATGGGACCAACGAGTCGTACGTGATCAGAATGTCGAGATCCGATCCGTAATCCATGCCGCCTGTGCTCAGCCGTCCCAGGCCGAAGAAACAGACTCGTGGTCCACCGCTGAACGAGCCATGCCGCCGCGCCATTTCACGTCGCGCGATGAGATAAGCGACGTTCATGCTCGCGATCGCCAATTCAGTTTGTAGACTGTTGGCCTCGTAGATTGAGAGATCGTTGACGACGTCAAGCGCGCCGATTTCAGTCAGCAGTTCCGACCACTGCAAGCGCAGCGCTGCGAGCTCCGCGGGGAAACTTCGCTCCGCGTCGACCGCTGCACGCAACAACGCACGGTAATCTCGCTGTAGAACCGTAGTGACTGGCGCGCCCAGTGAAGCAATCAGCGCCGGGTTCGCGCCAATCCTTTCCGCAAATGGATCGGACGCGCCAGAGAGCTGCATCAACGTAGCCAGATTGTGTTCTGTGATCACCAGTCGCTTGTCTGTTTTAGCGAGCGAAGCGGCGATGCGAGACGCCTGCAGCAACGCGCGATGAGGATTGAGCGATTTCGCGGCGAGTGTCAGCAGCAGTGCGGCGAGTTGCTTGAGCTTTCCCGTCCACGACTCATCCATTCGTTCGCAAAAGACACGCGCCGCTTCCATCGCGAGCGCCGTGTCGGTCGAGACAGTGCGGGTGATTTGTGCGCCGTCTTCAACGACTACCTCCGAAGTTTGTTCTACGGGTGAGAACAGACGCTCATACGTAGTGCGGACGTTCAGAGCATGCGCTTTCAGAGTGACGAGGAAATCTTTCGCGCTGGAAAATCCCATCCGGCGAGCGACGAGTTGTTGCGCTTCAGAGGCTTCCGGAACGGTGTGCGTTTGCAGCCCGTGCTCCATCTGCAACCTGTGTTCGAGCGTGCGAAGGAAGTCGTAGGCGTCCGACAGTTCGCTGCGTTCGTCCTGCGTGATGAAACCGCGATCGGCGAGCCTGCCGAGACTGACGAGCGTGTGCGGCACGCGCAGCCACTCATCACGCCCGCCATGGGCCAACTGAAGCGCTTGCGCGATGAACTCGATCTCGCGGATTCCGCCGCGGCCAAGTTTCACATTGAATCCGCTCTTCTTCTCGACTTGCCGATCGATCTTCTGTTTGGCCAAACGAACGCTTTCAAGTGCGCCGCTCACCGAGACGTCAGGTCTGAAGATGTGCGGCGTCGCGGCTTCCTTGAACTGTGCGAAAAGCTCCGCGGAACCCGCTGCCGCACGCGAACGGATCAAAGCCTGGCGTTCCCAGTCTTGCGCAGAGCGCATGTAATAACGGATGGCTTCGTCGAACGAACATGCGAGTGCGCCATCACGGCCGTGTGGGCGAAGTCGCAAGTCGACGCGATACGCAGCGCCTTCGCCGCCTGAGTGGCCGACGATGCGCGCGATCGTTTCGGAAAGCTTAACGAAGTATTCGCGATTGCTGACCTCGCCTCGCGCGCCGGTGCCTGACGTTGTGCCGTCGTCGGAATAGAGAAAGACGAGATCGATGTCTGAAGCGTAGTTGAGTTCAAACGAGCCCAGTTTTCCAAGTGCGATCACGCAGAACTCGGCAGTCGCACTGCGGCCACGATCGTCGACGCGGCGGGGCAGCCCGTAACGGTTGTCAAGATCCTGGCGCGCGAGGCTGAGGGCGTAATCGAGGATTGCGTCTGCGAGGTTCGAGAGCTCTTCAGTAGTTTCGACGAGAGTCTGTGAGCGACGAATGTCGTGGAGGTAAGTGCGCAGTAGTTCGCGGCGGCGAAAACGTGCGAGGAGCACTTGCGGTGTCAGCGAAGAATTCGTCAGCGCGAAGCGCGCGAGTGATTCCTTCAACTCGTCGGTGGTCCTGACGCGTGGATCGGAACGTTCGCGCGATAACCACGAGATATATTCTGTGTTCTGTTCGATCGTCGTGGCGAGCAGCGGACTCCACGCAGCCAGGGCGAGGAGGTCCGCAAGCAGCGCGGGTCGCTTCAGCAGGTTTTGATGCGCGCGCGGTTGCTCTTTTGCGAGACGCTCGATGAAGAGACGGGCGCCATTCTGATCCGGCAGATCGCGGAGGAGAAACTCCAGATTTGTTTCACTCTTAGGCATTTGGCCACGGATGAACACTGATTCTAACTGATCAGTATTCATCCGCGTTTATCCGTGGCCTAAATATCGTAGTAGAGCGAAAACTCCAATGGATGCGGCCGCATGCGCATCGGCGTGATCTCTTTATCGCGCTTGTAGCCGATCCATCGGTCGATTAATTGCGGGCTGAACACGTCGCCCTTCAACAGAAAATCGTGATCGGCTTCCAGCGCCTTCAGCGATTCGTCCAACGACCCGGGCAACGTCGGCACGTCCTTCAACTCTTCCGGCGACAGATCGTAGATGTCCTTGTCGAGTGGTTCACCCGGATCGAGCCGGTTCTGCACACCGTCGAGACCCGCAAGCAGCATCGCCGAGAACGCGAGATAAGCGTTGCACGACGGATCGGGCGGACGAAACTCGAGCCGCTTCAACTTCGGATTCGTCGAGAACATCGGAATACGAATCGCAGCCGAACGATTGCGAGCGGAGTACGCCAGATTCACGGGCGCTTCGAAGCCCGGCACGAGACGTTTGTAACTGTTCGTCGTGGGCGCTGCGAATGCGACGATCGCCGCAGCATGCTTCAACAGTCCACCAATGTAATAGCGCGCCGTGTCAGACAGGCCCGCATAACCGTCGCCGGCGAACAGCGGCTTCTCACCTTTCCAAAGCGACTGGTGACAGTGCATTCCGGATCCGTTGTCGCCATACAAAGGCTTCGGCATGAACGTCGCCGACTTCCCAAACTGATGCGCAGTATTGCGAACTACGTATTTGAATATCTGAAGATTGTCTGCCGTTCCCAACATCGTGGCATAGCGGAAGTCGATTTCGCACTGACCGGCCGTCGCTACTTCGTGGTGATGACATTCGACAGTAACGCCGCACTTGCCCAACGTCAGCGAGATCTCGGATCGCAAATCGCTCAACGAATCCGTTGGCGGAACCGGCACATATCCTTCCTTCGCACGAATCCGGTAACCGAGATTCGATCCTGCAAACTCGTTCGCATCGCGACCGCTGTTCCAGTGTGCTTCATCAGAATCGATTGCAAAGCCCGCAGAGTGTTGTTCGTTATGAAACTTGACTGAGTCGAACACGAAAAACTCGGCTTCGGGACCGAAGTAAGCGGTGTCTGCGAGACCCGTGAATTTGAGATAACTCTCCGCACGCTGCGCGACCGAGCGCGGATCGAATGCATAACCTTCTTTGGTAATCGGATCGACAGCGCTGCCGATCAGGCACAACGTTGGTTGTTCCGCGAACGGGTCCATCCAGAAGCGGGTCGCGTCAGGCACGAGCAACATGTCTGACTCGTGAATTGCTGCCCAACCACGAATCGAAGACGCGTCGAAGCCGAAGCCATCTTCAAACTGGTCCTCTCCGAGTTCCGCGATGGGGAAGGTAAGGTGTTGCCAGGAGCCGGGCAAATCCGTGAAACGGACGGAAACGAATTTGGCGCCCTGGTCGGTAGCGTATTTCAAGACAGTCTTAGGGTTCATTTTATCTCCTGAAGGATTAAGGGAGTGTTGGGGGTGCTCTCCGCGCCTGCGTGGTATATGGAGCGAAGTATATGGGCGTGCTTAACGACTTGAGTAAAACAGTCGTGCGGCATTGAACGGCATCACGTAAAAAGCTGTGATTATAGTCGCGCGCGAAACATTGTCAAGCACTTGACGGAAATTGGGGCAAAGTAAATAGTGGTGTCCTAATCTGAATTCTTCTCTGAGCGGCCTCTGTGTCTCTGTGCCTCTGTGGTGAACTTTCCTGAGCAATGATTAACCACAGAGTCACAGAGACACAGAGGTTGCTCAGAGAAGACCCTAAATTAGGACACGACCAAGTAAATCTCTAATTTGGCTGCTGGTACTACATATGATACTATTGGCGGCGCATCAAAGGCAGTCCGGTTCACATCGCATTTACAGCATCCACTATTAGGAAGCAGCGCTGCGATGATGAATTTCCAGTCGCGACGCGGCAAAGCAAAACCTACTCAGGTTAGACAGCTGCTAGGGGCAATCGAGGAACTGAATGATGGTTAATCGATATCCATTCCACATCGAATGGAGCGATGAGGATGAAGAATTCATCGCCACCTGTCCGGCATTTCCGGGACTGTCGGCGTTTGGTAAAACCGAAGAGAAAGCTCTGAAAGAAGCCAAGGTAGCGCTCGCTGGTTTTGTCGAGACCTACAAAGCCAACAACCTGGCGCTGCCAGAACCTACAATTCATAAAAGAGTTAGTGGCAAGTTCCAGTTACGACTCCCGAAAAGTCTTCACAGTCTTGCAGTTCTGATGGCGCATCGCGAGGGTGTCAGTCTAAATTCCTACATTGCCGATGCAGTGAGGGCTAAAGTGGCGGGCGACCAGGTTGGTAATCGCGTTCTCAACGAAGTGCGACAATTAATAGCAAAGACAACTCATCGCCGTACCGTCCGTAACGGCGGTACAAATGCATCAGCTAAGTAATTTTCCCAGTTCCAAAAACCTAGTGTTTTCACGGAAATCTGGCGGTTTGCTGGCCCTGCCGAAACAAAAAAGTTATAGACCGCAAAGCCCTTTTTCTGTTACATTGCGCCCCTAAAGCGTTCCACCCAACAACTTTACTCCGCAACTCGATTCGGAAAATGTACATCTGTGTTTCAGTGAACAGCTTGCATCACGATCAAGTCTTACTTAGAAGGCAGGAGACCGCCAATTGACCACGGCAATCGAGCAGACGCTCGAAACTTATGGAATCGAAAACTGGGGAGCTGGCTACTTTGATGTTAACCGGAAGGGAAATCTTATCGTCCGCCCTGTCGAAGGGGATCCGCGGTCGGCGGACCTCAAAGAAATCATCGATGACCTCGCCAAACGTGGCATAACCACGCCCGTGCTGCTGCGGTTTCCGCAGTTGGTCGCAGCTCAAGTAAGAAAACTTCAGCGCGCATTTAGCCGCTCGATTCGCGAGTTTGAGTACCAGGGCGCGCACATGTGTGTTTACCCGATGAAGGTAAACCAGCAACGCGCCGTAGTGGAGGAATATCTCCGCGAAGGCTCCCGCTATGAATTCGGACTCGAAGCGGGCTCGAAAGCGGAGCTCTACGCCGCGCTTGCGCTCGAACAACCAGGCGACAGTCTGCTCGTACTCAACGGTTTCAAGGATCAGGAATTTATCGAGCTCGCATTCGCGGGCGCAAAGGTCGGGAAAAAGGTCGTAATCGTGATCGAGAAGCTGAACGAGCTCGATCATGTTCTCAACGTAGTCGAGCGACACGAAGGCGCCCTGCCGATGCTCGGCATGCGCGTGAAGCTCTATTCGAAAGGTTCAGGCCGCTGGGAAAAGTCGGGTGGTGAAGCGGCCAAGTTTGGACTTACGACAACCGAGTTGTTGGAAGTGATCCGGCGTCTCGAAGAAGCCGATCGCATGGACATGCTGAGGCTCCTTCATTTCCACATCGGCTCGCAACTGACGGACATCAAGCGCATCAAGAACGCGATGAAGGAAGCGGCGCGCGTGTATGCGAAGGTCTACCAGTTGAAAGTGCCCATCGACTTTCTCGACGTCGGCGGCGGCATGGCGGTCGACTACGACGGATCGAAAACGGCTTTCGACTCTTCCGCGAACTACACCGCGCAGGAGTTTGCCAACGACGTCATCTACACGATCAAGCAGGTCTGCGACGACGAAAACGTGCCGCATCCGACGATCATCCAGGAGTCTGGACGCTTCCTCGCGGCTTACCACGCGATCCTGGTGACGAATGTGCTCGACGAGATCGAAACAGTCGTCGAAGACATCACGCCGATCGAGATCATCGAAGACGATCCACAAGTGGTGATCGAGCTCGGCGATCTGCGCGAGTCGATCACCGTCAAGAACTATCGCGAGTATTACCACGACGCTCTCGAACATCGTGAAGAGCTGTTTACGTTATTCAATCTCGGACTGATCTCGCTCCAGGATCGCGCGAAAGGTGAAGTGCTGTTCTGGGACATCTGCGAGCGCGCCGACAAGTACGCACAGCAGGCGAAGTACGTGTCGGAAGAGTTTGGCGACCTGCGCCGTCTGCTCTGCAAGAAGTATTTGACGAACTTTTCAGTGTTTCGCTCGGTGCCGGATCACTGGGCGCTCGATCAACTGTTTCCGATCGTCCCAATTCATCACCTGAACAAGCCGCCAACGGAATACACGACGCTGTGCGACATCACGTGCGACTCCGACGGCGTCGTCGACAAGTTCGTTGATCTTCACGACGTGAAGCAGGTGCTCGAACTGCACGACCTCAATCCGGATGAACCTTATTACCTGGCGTTCCTGCTCGTTGGCGCGTACCAGGAAGTGATGGGAAACAGTCACAACCTTTTCGGTGCGCCTCACGAAGCGCACATACACATCGACGAAGAAGGTTTTCTGATCAAGAAAGTTATCCGTGGAACAACTGTGGGCGCCGCAGCGGAGCGAGCGCGCTACGAGCGCAGTCTTTTGCACGACGGCTTTCGACGTCTGATCAGTCGGCGCGTCAAGGAGGGCGAGTTGAGCGAAGCGGACGGAGCCGAGTTGGCCCAGTTCTATGAATCGCGTTACGACGCTTATACCTATCTGGCGGTGAACGGAGCGAAAACCCGTTCGCGGCGCAGGACTGATTATTAAAATGTAAGTCGCAAATATATCAAAACGTTCAATCCGAGAGGTTGCCAACTTGCATGGTCACGCAACGAAAACCTAAAGCATCGAAGTACTTGACTACTCCCACGCGTCCAGTCCAGGTGGACCGCGATCGTTCGGTGGCCGGACTCCTCGAAAAGATGGAAGGAACCGGGTTCGGCGGGCGCCAACTCGCCGAGGCCCATCGCATTTGGCTCGACATGCTTGGCGACAACACGACCATCATGGTCGCCGCTTCAGGCGCGCTGATTCCCGCAGGAATGCGGCGTTTGCTCGCGTACGTAATCAAGAATCGCTTCGTCGATGTGCTGGTCCTATCAGGTTCGCTGCTCTTTCACGATCTACATGAAACACTCGGGCGTTATCACTTTCAAGCTCATCCAACGATGACCGACGCTGAGTTGGAGTCCGCGCAGATCAGCCGCATGTGGGATCTGCTGGCGAGTGACGAAGAATACAGAGAAGCGAAGGAATGGATTGGCGGGTTCACGAACCAGTTGGACCAAACGCGTTCGTATTCGGTGCGCGAGTTTTTACATCTGCTCGGGCGTGAACTGGCGGAGATCGCATCGGAAGACGGTGTCTTGACTTCCGCGTACAAAGCACGCGTTCCGATCTTTTGCCCGGCCATTGCCGACAGTGGTCTCGCAGTCGGCATCGCAGGCGCGCGTTTCGAGAAGAAGAACAACTTCATGTTCGACGTCATCCAGGACGTGCTCGACATGATGAACGTGATGATTAACGCGCGCGTCTCCGGAATCATCAATCTCGGTGGCGGAACAACGAAGAGCTTTATTCAACAGGCGACCCTCTCGTCGTTCATGCAAAAGGAACATCATCACGGCCACAAGTACGCGATCCAGATCTCAACAGACGCTCCTCATCCAGGCGGCAGATCGAATGCCGTGTCGTTTGATGAGGGTTTGATCTACGGGAAACTGGCCCGAGGCGCACACACCGCTTATGTTCCGTGCGACGCGACGATTGCGCTGCCGATACTCATCACATCACTTTCGCAGACGGCCGCGAAGTACATGAAGGGACGTAAGAAACCAAACTTCCAATTCGGTCGCGAACTACTCATCGAAGCTTCGTAGCCAGCAAAAGTATTAGCCACAAAAGGCACCAAAGTCACAAAAAAGAGAGACTCCAAACTGAAATGTCTTGTTTTGTGCCTTTTGTGGCTAAATCGGTTGTAAACTTTGTGCTTCTTTGTGTCCCCTGACTCGGTTGCGTTGAGCGTACATTGCCTTGTCCGCTTGTTCGATCGCCTGGCCGAGGTCAGTCAGTGAAGTAAAGCCTGCTACGCCGAAGGAAACCGTCACCGTAAGTCGCATCCCGATCCAGCGTTCGCAGTTCTCCTCGAGAATCTTGTTCAGTTTTTCCAGTCGCCGGCTGGCTTCAGGCTGTGGCAACTTGAACATCAGTACGAGAAACTCGTCACCACCCCAGCGAAACAACATATCGTCCGCACGCACCAGCGAACGCATCGCGCGCGCAACTGCACGAATCGCTTTGTCGCCCGCAGTATG
>Ga0157373_10002686_pt1 | contig 13480 bp, 11 predicted proteins | sample C65metaG_FD_113460 | JGI IMG/M metagenome (GOLD analysis project Ga0157373, IMG submission 113460) | Corn rhizosphere microbial communities from Kellogg Biological Station, Michigan, USA - C6-5 metaG | ecosystem: Host-associated > Plants > Roots > Rhizosphere > Soil | place: USA: Michigan... | reverse complement strand
CGTCCTGATGAACGCGGCAGCCGCGCTGGTGGCCGCCGGGAAAGCGGAGCATTTAAAAGCGGGAGCGGGACTTGCGAGTGAGTCCATCGACTCGGGACGCGCCGCGGAGAAACTCGATGCGCTGATTAGATTTACGGCTAGATAATAGATTTCGGGTCTTCGACAAGCGGGCGACAGAACCACGGAATCTACGTTCCTAACGTCTCTTCTCTTCCGGAAACTCGACTTGTATCGTGCCCTGTATTTCCCAATCGGACCAACATCCAAACGGATTCGCTTCGACGTGCAGTGTCCCCTGTCCATCCGAGTACCTTACTGGAATGTCATACGAGACAAATATCGTTGTCTCGCGTGATCCGGCGGCACTGTTGCTGTTTAGCTTCTGAATGACGGGGGCAAAATGCTTCCCATCAATGCTTAGAAAAGCGAGAGCTTCACCGGGTTGAGGACATATGTTCTGAGTTGGCCCCCAAGGGAAAGCAAAGCTCACCGTTGCTTGCAGCTTTACGATTGTGCCGTTTGGGGGAAGAGTAAACGGCAGATCTGCGTCAGTCACGAGAGTTCCGGAGTTGGGAGGAGCGAGGACCACTTCGGCGCCAATTCCCCACGTGTTCTCGTCAATCTGGTACACCGCGCTACTTGGCGTAAAATTGGTGTGACTGTGTTGAGCGCACGCTGAAATTGAGCCCCAAAACATTCCGGAAAGAAATATTGCAAACCACTTTACGCGACTGCCCCAGCGCATAGTGAAAATCCCCGGTAGTCATCGTAAATTGCAATTTTCGCCTGTCCAGTTGCGTGGTTGATTCTCCTCTTGTGAAAACCTATAAGCGCACCTAATTCGAACCAGAAGAGGCGGGTATCTGGTAGCGATTGTTGTTCGGATTTATCTCCGGCACGCTGCCATCATTGACAGTCGCTTCCTGTGGGAGCATGGGTGCAGCGATCCGAATGGACGCTTTCGACTTTCCCGGCACAGTCAACCGTTCGGTTGATTCGCCCTGGGTCATGTGTAGCGTGACCGGCACCTCGGCGGCAGCCGCGCCCGAATTTTCCACGGTGACCGTCACCATATATCCGCCTTCGAGCAATTGACGCGGATAAACCGAAACAATGTGAAAGTCCGGCAACCCACGGTCGCGATAAACCCAATCGTCGAAGAACCACACAAGATCGCGATGCGCATGGGCTTCGAGCAGCTTCTGCATGTAGTAAGCATTCTTGTCGTCTGACGCGTGGTAGCTACGCAGGGCCGCCGTGAATGCCGTCTCACCTACCATGTCACGCAACATCCACCAGACGTTCATGGCTTTGGTTTCAACGTAAAGCTCGTCAGGATCATTGATGAGCGAGTGCGCGGCAGCCAGGTCGCTGGCTTTCGCGAGATTATCTTTCTCGGCTGCAAACAGTGCCTGCCGATGGCCCTGCAAATACGCGACCGCGGCTTCACGGCCTTTCTCATTTTGCATGTAAGCGGCTTGCGCCCAACTGGCCAGCCCTTGGGAGATCCACAGACGCGGAGAAGGAAAGGCCGCATGCGCCAATTGCCGCACAGCCGAGAGAAGTAGCGACGTGTCGTTGCCGGAGAGCGGCATGAGCAGGAAATTTCCGGACTCAAATGGAGCGTCTTGCGGATCAGGCAAGTCGAAGAGCTCTGGTCTGGCATTCTGCTTTGCGCCATGGTCTCCAAACCACTGAGTGACAGGGGGCGCCGACTGATTCAGCGCCAGCGCGTAATCGTCGGCTCCGGATTTATGCTCGAAAAGATAGTGGATCAGAACGTCGTCGCGTTCGATTTTCGAAAATTGTCCGACGACAAAGATGGGCACGGTTTCATCGAGTCGCAGGAACGAGTACAGCACGCACCCCAATGAACTTTGCCCTATAGCGGCGCTGAAACTGGCGCCAGGCACTCCTGTGTGAGAATCGTTCATAACTCCGGCAGGTCCAGACGTGCAGAGATTTACTTTCATCTCGGTCCCGGCTTCGCGCTGTTTCCACCTGCCGACGGTTGTGGGCACGCTGTCACCATCGGACAAGTTCGCCGCTTCTGTAGCGACCGGATACCACGCGACGTACCCTATTCCGCGCACGGCGGTGAAGTTCCGGCCGATTTCATCCCAGTCGGAATGCCTGGCCGTTTCTACCGGCACGCCGATTCGGGTAAGCCGGGTTGTGTCCTGAGGAATGACGCCCTCGTATGCAATCTGCAATTCAATCGTTTGCTTCGAAGCGACTGGACCGGAAGGCGTGAGAATGGCTTCGCTGAGAGCGCCAGTATGATCGATATCTGAGGTGTAGGTCTGGGAGAAGAATTCGACCGGCTTCGCGTTAAGCTGAATTGAGATCCAGTTGAGGCTTGATGAAATCTGCAGCGCAATATTTTTCTGCAGGACATCCGAATCGTTCCTGAGCGTGATCTTGCCGCGGACCGCCAGCCGTTGTTGTGTGGGATCTACAGTTGCGTTCAGATCGTAACGAGTGATGGTGAAGGCTTCGCGGTCGAGTGCGTTAGCTTGTGCGCAGCACAGGACGGCTAAGAGCCAAAAAAACCTCATTACGCCATCCGTCGCTGACGCGCCACTTCGTACAACATTACGCCGGTCGCCACCGACACATTTAATGACGGCACCTTGCCGAGCATGGGGATCGAGACCAGGAAGTCGCACTTCCTCTTCACCAGATCGTGAAGGCCTTTGCCTTCGGCTCCAAGTACAATTGCGCAATCCATTTTGTAATCCACTTTGTCGTAGGTCTGTGGCCCGCGCTCATCGAGACCGGCAATCCATAGCCCTTTGGCCTTGAGGTCTTCGAGTGTGCGGGAAATGTTTGTGACCTTTGCCACCGGCAAGTATTCGCTCGCTCCGGCGGAAGCTTTGGCAACTGTGCCGGTTATTCCGGCGGCGCGGCGCTCGGGAATGACGACGCCATCGGCGCCGGCTGCATCTGCAGTGCGAAGAATGGCGCCAAGATTGTGCGGATCTTCAACTCCATCGAGCACCACCACCAGCGAGTATTGTCCGCGCTTAGCGGCGAGCACGTCGTCCAGATCGGTGTATTGCTTCGCCGAGGTAATGGCCACGACACCCTGATGCGCTCCGGTGCCGGCCATGCGATCGAGTTCAACCCGCGGCAGGAACCGCACCGGTATGCTGATTTTTCGGCATTCCTCAATCACCCTCTGCAGCCGCAAGTCATGACGCTCCTTGGCGACTCCTACCCATTGAAAAGCTTTGCCGCGGGCCTTCAGGGCCTCGGCCACCGAGTTCATGCCATAGATAACATTCATCGAAGAATCTAGTGTAACCGCAAGCATGAGGGCTGCTTCTAATGGGCTATACTTTTCTCACTAAGGAGAGAATGGTGCCGCTTTCCACGGTTATTGTGGACGATGAGCAGTTAGCGCGAGACGAACTCGCTTTTCTGCTCAAGAACATCGAGGATGTTAATGTTGTGGCTCAGGGCAAGAATGGCCTCGAAGCCGTCAACCTGATTCGCGAGCACAATCCCGATTTAGTGTTTCTTGATGTGCAGATGCCCGGCCTCGATGGCTTTGGCGTAATTAAGAAACTGCTCGACAAAAAACTGCCGCTTCCCAAAATCGTTTTCTCCACTGCGTTCGACCAATACGCGGTCAAAGCGTTTGAGGTCAACGCCGTTGACTACCTGCTAAAACCATTCGACCGGAAACGCGTCGCCCAGTCGGTAGAGAAGGCGCGCGCAACCATGGAGCCGAACAACTCTTCATCCGACAAGCTGGACACGCTGGTGAGGATGCTGGAGTCGCAGAAGCCGCAGGCATCAAGAATTTTATTGAAATCCGGCGGGCGATTGATTCTGGTCAGTCAGCGCGATATCTGCTACGCATCGATTGAAGACGGCATCATCACGGTGGTAACCGGCGGCCCGAATGGGATGGAAGGTCAATCGAATTGCCGCACGCTTGAGGAATTGCTCGACAGCCTCGATCCAAATTTGTTCTGGCGCGCACACAGATCTTTTCTGGTGAATGTTAATCGCATCAAAGAAGTCGTCCCCTGGTTCAAGAGTTCCTACCAACTTCGCATGGACGATAAGAAGCAGACCGAGGTCCCGGTCAGCCGGGCGCAGACCAAGCGACTGCGGGAATTGTTCGGATTGTAAAAAAGGCGACCGCGAGGAGGGAAACGGCCGCCATCTACCCCTAAACGAGCAGTTCCTTACATCGCCATTTGTTGTAACGCCTGGCGATTTTTTATTACCAACGTCGAGCCTTCAAGCCGTATCCAATCTTTTTTCCGCAATTCGCTGAGGAGGCGGGTAACGGTTTCACGCGAAGCGCCAATCCTCTGCGCCATCTCTTCATGTGTAGCCGGAGCTTGAATTCGCGCGTCATCTGCGGGCTCAGGGTTAGTTCCAATCCAGGAGAGCAGGAGCCGGGCCAACTTACCCGAAGACGAACGCACCAGCACGAAATCATTAATGTCGCGGTACGCGGACTGAAATTCGCGGCTCACAGCCAGGGCGGAGCGGAGTCCCAGTTCTCCGCTCCGTTCCATAAGCCGGAGCAGGCCTTCCCGCTCCACAAGGTTAACGAGGCAGGGGCCAACGGTTTCAGCGGTTACTTCGTAGGCCTCCCCCGAAATCATCGCGCTCAGGCCGATGATTTCGCCTGGTTCCACCATTTTTAAGACCAGAACCTTGCCTTCTTTCGAGGTGGTGGAAAGCTTGACTTTGCCGGAGCACAACACTAACGCGCCTCGCGGCATTTGTCCGGCGACGAAGAGTATTGCCCCGCCGGGATAGGTGGTCAGGTGAGAATGCCCGCTGAAGGACTTGAGCAGGTCTTCCGGCAGGGAGCAGTACCAGCCATCCCGTCTCAGCTTGCAGGTGATGCAATTCTCAACCATGTCTAATCCATAAGGTGTGTTCATTGGTTCTCTTTCCACCTGCACGAATTGCTGAGGGTTCAATCCTGGGTGACGAATTATTTTTTTTAAGCTGCTCCGCGTGCGCCGCAAGTCACGCACGAGGAGTCGTCCATTTTCGGTTTCCGCGAGAAGTTCAGCCGCTAACGCACGCGATGCGGGGTCGACCGAGCGCATAGCTTGCACCAACTCCCATCCTGAGGCGGTATCGGCTGCGCGGTGCCAGCGCGAGCCGCAGTAGAACAAAAACAGCGGGTCAGGCCGGGCTTCTTCTCTCTTGGCCGGAGCCGGTGACGAGTACAGGGTGCTCCGCACGGAATGACATGGCTTTTTTGCTGGAAGGCCGAGGCCCGGATAACTGAGACCCGTCGGCGGAAAATCAGAACGATGGAAAAGCCCACCCTTGGCCAGCATTTCCTACCACCCCTTTGGCGCGAATACCAACTTTACTGGCACGCCATTGACCAAACACGGATGCAAGCTTAAGTAGTAAGAACAAAAGCGGCTAACGCTGCTGCCCACGATGTCGATAGGGCTGCGTAATGCCGACGCATTGGCACCTGCCGAAGCGTGGGCAGCGGCTTGAGAAAATGACCGGCTTACCAGCGGAGTGATGACGAATCGGTTCTGAACAGGTGAGCTCGCGGAACTCTAGGTCACTGCGGCATCGTTCCTATGCTTCATATTCTTCGCGGGCGATTCCAAGTTTCTGCATTCGGGCCTGCAGAGTCGTCCTTTTCATACCTAGCCGGGCAGCGGCACCCCGCGGGCCGGCCACTATGCCCGCCGCCTCGCGCAAGGAAAGTAGTATGTATTCGCGTTCGACTTCCGCGAGCGTTCCGGAGGTTCTCGTCCGCTCTGGCGACGATACCCTCAGCTCCGCCACGGGCGCAAAGAATATCGGTCCCTGCGTCAGAATCACCGACCGTTCGATGAAGTTCTCCAACTCCCGAATGTTGCCGGGCCAATCCCACAACTCGAACTCTCGGATCAACTCTGCGGGAATAGACTCTACCCGCTTGCCCATCCTCCGCGCGAACTTCTGCACGAAATAGGGGACCAGCAGGGGTATGTCACCGGTACGTTCACGCAGAGGGGGAACGCGAATAGGAAATACATTGAGGCGGTAAAAGAGATCACTGCGAAACTGCCGTTCGTTCACCGCTTGGGCGAGATCGCGATTGGTAGCGGCCACCAGACGTACATTGACGCGAATGGTTTTGGTGCCGCCCAGGCGCTCAAACTCCTGATCCTGCAGGACCCGCAGCAGCTTAGGCTGTAACTCGGTAGGAATTTCTCCAACTTCATCGAGGAACAGGGTGCCTTTGTCTGCCAACTCAATGCGGCCCAATTTCTGGCTGACCGCGCCGGTGAACGCGCCTTTCTCGTGGCCGAAAAGCTCGCTCTCGAGCAAGCCGGTTGGAATCGCGGCGCAGTTCAGTTTGATGAAGTTGCCTTCTCTTCTCGAACTCAGGCGATGCACCGAGCGTGCAATCAATTCCTTGCCGGTCCCGGTTTCACCCAGGATCAGCACGGTTGCGTCGCTGGGCGCAGCGATTTCGACTTGCCGGAGCGCCTGGCATAACACGGCACTGTTTCCTATCACCTCACCGAAGTTGTGTTGAGCACTTATTTCGTCCTCCCAGTAGCGTTTTTCTTTTGAGAACCTGTCTTTGTACCGGGCGATCTCCTCGTGGGCGCGGGCGTTGTCCACGGCCAGCGCCATCTGTGACGCAATCTGGGTTAACAGCACAATGTCATGCTCGGGAATTGCGTCATCCGTGAGACTTGCCAAACCGAGCGTGCCGAGACTCTTGTTTCGGCTTTTCAGCGGCAGGTGATACAACCAGCGAACGCCTTGCGCCAGAAGATTCCGCGAATATTGCGAATTGAACAATTGCAAATCCGAGTGATTGAAAAGCATGGCCGCGCCCTGCCGGTGAGCAATACCGGCGGGACATTCAGATACAGGCACGGCACTCGCGCAAAGAGCTGAGATGGGACGGTTTTCCCAATCCAGAAAGCGAATGTTCATAACATCAGCTGGCTTGTCATAAACCGCGAGGCAGGTGTAATAGCTGGGAAGAACGCGATGAATGGTGCTCGAAACCTGCTCGAATATTTCACCGATATTCAGGGTCGAGCTCAGAATCGTGTTCACATCGAGAAGAGTGCCGAGCTGTTCGTGGTGACTCAAAAGCAGCCCGGTGATTAATGAGTTCTCCAACATCAGCGCAACCCGTTGCGCGATTTCGTTGGAACGCATGACCTGCTCGGCGGCAAATTCCCCAGATTTTGCCCGGCCAAGTATCAATGCGCCGTGTGTATGTCGTTGTGTGCTGACCGGCACAATCCGAAAGGAGTGGAATCCGCTCGTCTTCATTAATTTAGCGAACTCGCTGAACTCGCTCTCGCGGGCGGTATCGTGCACTTCAACCGTTGGCTGCAAGCCGGCTTCAAGTCTCAGAAACGCCGCTGAAATCGGGGCTTTGCATAAGGTTTCGCATTCTCCCGATTGCGAGAGCAAAGTTACAGTTTCACGCTCTGGATTGTGAACTGCCAAGGCCGCGAACTGAAACTGCTCATCCTGCCTTAATTCGGATAAAAGGGAACTGACTGCGTGGGCCAGACCGTTGGCGCCCGCTTGATTGGAGGCGAGAAACAGCCGTTGAGAATGACGAAGTAAATCGTCAACCGATGAGAAATTGTCTTTACCTGGGCGCGCTAACCTGCTTTGCACCGTACCAACTTCATCCCCTCGATGCAAAGTTCGTATGTTGGGCAGATCATACGCCCAAATGTTCTGCTGTGAACGCTTTTCTTTGTTTTGTTCTAAAAAGGGACAACGCGGTGCACCAGACTTGCCGTCACACTTTGGTCATCAGACCCTTTCCTTTGGTTCGCGTTCCCGTATAATCGTGCCATCCCCATGAAAGCATACGTGTACGTTTCACTGAAGCGGAGCGTTTTGGATCCGCAAGGCAAGACCATAGAAGGCGCCCTGCGCAAAATGGGTTATCAGGGACTACAAGACGTTCGCCAAGGGAAGTTTTTTGAGCTGACGCTCGACGGTGGCTTGGATCGCGCTCGGGCGGAAGCCGAAATTGGGAGAATTGCTCGCGACGTCCTGACCAATCCGGTAATCGAAGAATTTCGGTATTCCATTGAAGAATAGTTGTTTACAGCTTCGCATCATCCTCCCCACACCATAATCAGGAGCCGTTTGCATGTGCGGAATCGTGGGTTACGTCGGCAAGAAGCGAGTGGTTCCAGTCATCCTCGACGGGCTGCGGCGTCTGGAATATCGGGGCTATGACTCTGCCGGTATCGCGGTTTGCGGGAACGGCGACGGACTGCAGATTCGCCGCGCCGAGGGTAAGTTACGCAACTTGGAAGAGGTCATCCGTCTAAAACCGCTCGACGGAACCTATGGCATCGGACACACTCGCTGGGCGACCCACGGCCGGCCGACGGAAGAGAATGCCCATCCTCATCGCGACTGCAGCGGCAAGGTTGTGGTGGTACACAACGGGATCATCGAGAACTACGTTTCTCTGAAGCGCAAGCTTGCCGAAGAAGGCCATCGTTTCACGACTGAGACCGATACCGAAGTGATCGCCCACATGATTGAGAAGCATTACCTGCATGGGGGAAACGGTCATCGCCCGTCGCTGGAAGAGGCCGTGCGCAAGACGGTGACACAATTGACCGGGGTGTTTGCGCTGGCGGTGATTTCGGTTGACGAGCCCAACAAGATTGTCGCTGCCCGTAATGGGCCCCCGGCGGTTATAGGTCTTGGCAAAGACGAATATTTTGTGGCATCAGATGTTCCCGCGATTCTTTATCACACGCGCGATCTTTTCTTTCTCGCAGACGGTGATCTGGCAGTTATCACTCCAGAAGGTGTGCGCCTCACCGATTTCAATGGACAGCCTATTACTCGCCAGGTACAGCACGTGACCTGGGACCCGATCATGGCCGAAAAGGGCGGCTTCAAACATTTCATGCTCAAGGAAATCTATGAGCAGCCGCGTTCCGTCCGCGATACAACGCTGGGCAGGATCTCGCAGGAAACCGGCCACGTTTTCCTTGATGAAATGGAGATCACCGAAGCCGAATTTAAAGCCGCGAAGAAAATCAACATCGCCGCTTGCGGAACCAGTTGGCATGCAGCTCAGGCGGGCAAGTTCATAATCGAGCGCATGGCGCGCATTCCAGTCGAGGTCGATTACGCCAGCGAGTGGCGTTATCGGGATCCGATCGTTCCTTCCGAGACGATCACCATCGTGATTTCACAGTCAGGCGAGACTGCAGACACCATCGCCGCGCAGCGGGAAGCAAAAGCTAAAGGATCAAAGACGCTCGCTATCTGCAACGTCGTGGGCTCCATGATCACCCGCGAAGCGGCAGGAACGATCTATACGCATGCCGGCCCGGAGATTGGTGTGGCCTCGACCAAGGCGTTTACGGCGCAACTTACTGCCCTGTATCTTTTCGCTTTGTATCTGGGCCAGGTGCGTGGCACGATTTCTTCGGAGCAGGCCAAGGATTGCGTTCATCAATTGACGCGCATTCCGGGAAAGCTCGAGCACCTGCTCACGCACGAAGAAGATTGCGAAGATCTGGCGAAACAGTACGTTCGGTCGCAGGATTTTCTATTCCTCGGACGGGGCATCCACTATCCAATCGCGCTCGAAGGCGCGCTCAAGCTGAAGGAAATTTCATACATTCATGCCGAAGGCTATCCTGCGGGTGAAATGAAGCATGGGCCGAACGCGCTGATTGATGAGAATCTTCCGGTCGTTATCATTGCAACGCGTGATCCCAAAGATGCGCTTTCAATGGTTCGTTACGAGAAGACCAGCTCGAACTTGAAAGAAGTTAAAGCGCGTTCGGGTGTGGTGATTGCGCTGGCCACTGAAGGCGACCACGAGATCAAAGAAGCTGCCGACCATGTGATTTACATTCCCGAAGCCCCGGAAGAGCTGCTGCCAATCCTGGAAATCGTTCCACTGCAACTGCTGGCGTATCACATTGCGGTGCGGCGGGGCTGCGATGTAGACCAACCGAGAAATCTGGCGAAGTCAGTAACGGTGGAGTAGGGAGCGGGCTTTAGGCTTGGCGGCTTTTGGTGGCTCGGCGTATTTTCGCCAGCAAAGGAACGAGTGCGGCAATTTCTGCGTACCAAATAAGGAACGAAGTATCCACGACCCAACTGGGCGCGGCACCAATCCGGCGCAGCACAAACGGCAAAAAATTCCAGCAGGTGATGTGCTGGTAATCCCACTGGTCGTATCCCATAGCGTCGGTGTTCAGGCCCCACGCGTCCATCTTGCCGAGAGCAAATGCGACGATATTTTTGAAGCGCAGCCAGATCACGAATCGCGAGCCCAAATCTTCGATCTGGTAAATTTCGAGCGGCAGCCAGAAGGCAAGCGATGCCAGTTGAATGATCAGGCTTGCGGCTACGAGAAAGATTCCGACCATCCACACCGGCTTACCCAAGCGCTCGCGAAACTTCAGCAGCAATGGAACAGAGATGAACGCCACCATCTCTGCCGCAGTTGAGACATAGCGGTCGCCCCAGGCAAAGTTTCCGCTCCAGACGGTGTAGCGCGCGTACAGGCAAATGTAACCAAGAACGAGAAGAAACGCTGTAATCACATAGGCCTTCACGGGCCCACTGAGGCTTCTCCACGCCAATGCCGCGATAAGAATGGTGAGGATGATGAGAGGATCGAAAAGAAAGATCGACTTTTCCGGCGAGATCAGCGGGCCAAAAAATCCAACATGAAATGGTGTTTCCCACGGATACTTTGCCGGCAATGTCGGGTCCTGCAATCTATGCTCGATGGTGAAGTAGTGAACATACGTTGTCGTCCAGTTGCCGAACCGGTAGAACTGGTAAAGGCGATCGAGAAACAGGAAGCCAACATAGACGGGTACCGCAACTTCCAGGTATGTGCGCGCGGTCGCTGTCGAACTGGATTCGACCGGGCGGGCGAGGGCGCCCGTCCCCACACGGGCATTGCCATTTCTCTTCCGTTCCCCAAACCATAACACCAGAGCCAGAAACCCGGCTACCGCCAGCAAATCCAGCCCAGTCGTCAACCTCGTCAGCAGATTCAAACCGAGTGCACTCGATCCGATCAGCAATGCGCGTCTGCTCCCGCTCCGGAGCCACTCATATTGAAAACAGAAACCGGTCATCGTCAGCAGCATGATGTAGTTGTTTTCCATCATGTTCTGCGTGTAGTGGAGATGCGTGGTGCAGAAGAGGAGCGCGAGCACGCCGGCGATCGCCTCGGCTTCTGCGAATGCGAGCAGGAGAAGAAAGCGGTAACAAACCAGAGCCGTCAGAACGCTGATGAGCGTATTGACCGATTCAGTGACGAAAATATTTCGAACCGTTGGGTCAGTATCGCCATAATCAGAAAAGATCGGCAGTTTCGAAATGCCGGTGCCAATTATGTCGAAAGGCAGAAGCAACAGAGGCTGTCCGATTCCGTACCAGTCGTAAAGCCTTCCGCCTCGGCCATGAACGCCGAACTCGGGGTATTCGTTCGGAAAGACAGCGGGTTGAGAGGTCCAGAATGAGTGCGCCGTCTGCAGCCGATGCATGGTATCGGCGGAGCCAAGTTCTCCCGACTGGATACAGACGGCCAGAAGACCGGCGCAAAGGGCAAGCCAGAAAACAGGTTTTTTCAGGGTGCGTCGAGGTTGCGCCACCATCAGAATTGAATGTTACGGCAGAGATGGCCGGGGCGCGAACACTTCACCCGCCGCTTCAACTGTATTGCAGTGAATCGTGACCGTGTCCTCTACTTTTCTCGCATAGCCGCCGGCGTAGGTGACCATCACCGGAACACTTTGTGCTTTCGCGACGCGGAAGACTAGTTCATCCCGGCGCTTCAATCCTTCGATGGTCAGCGCGAGCCCACCGAGTTGGTCTTCGCGGTAAGGATCGGCGCCGGCAATGTAGCAGAGCAGGTCGGGCGTGAACTGGCGCAGGCCGGAACTGAGCGCGTTGTCGAGCCAGGCAAGATAGTCGTCATCCGTAATGCCGTCGGGGAGGTCGATATCAATTGAAGACGGCGGCTTTTGCGCCGGGTAATTGTTCTCCTGATGCAGCGAAATGGTGAATACGTCGCCCGCATGAGTGCCACGCATCAGCGGTTTTCTCCCCAGCACAGCCGGACCGCTCGAAGGTAGAGGCTCGCTCACGGTCCGCGTGCCCGCGAAGATTGCCGCAGTGCCGTTGCCATGGTGCACGTCGCAGTCAATCGTCATGGCAGTGCGAATTTTGCTGTCGCGCTGCATGCGGCGGATGGCGACGGCTACGTCATTGATCATGCAGAAGCCCTCGCCGTGATCGGGAAAGGCGTGGTGAAATCCGCCGCCGATGTTTAGCGCGACGCCATTTTTCAGTGCATGCTGCGCGGCGAGAATTGATCCGCCGGCCGCGAGCCAGAAAGCATGTACGAGTTCGGGTGAATACGGAATCTCGAGCTGCATTTCTTCCCGAGCGGAAAGCGTCCCGGCTTTCAACTTCTCAACGTAATGAGGGGTGTGGACGAGAAGGATGTCTTGATCCGATGCAGGTTGCGGCGTGACGAAGTCGGAACGATCGGCAATTCCAGATTCGATCAATTGCCGGTGCACGCGCCGATATTTCTCTGCCGGGAAAACATGCTGGCCGATCGGCAGATAATATTCATCGCTGTAGATAAGCTTGAAAGGGAGCATGAAGAACTAATCATAATCAATGATTGTCATCCCGAACTCGCGCGCTGAAAGCGGCGAGAGAGGACCTTACGAGACGCTTACATTATCGCGGACCTGTGAGGGATCGCCACCAGTGCTGGAATCGACCCTCGAACAGCATCGACAACTCCTGCTGACGTAAGGTCCCTCTGCCGATCTCCTCCGGAGTTCGGCTTCGGGATGACAATCCGATTATTGCTTCTTGCGAGGGACTGGGGCGGGCGGCATAGGCCGGCGTATGGGCACGATGGCCCCGCGCGCCGGGTCGGCGTTCATGTTCGCTCGTGACATCACTTCCTGCTGGATAGCCTGTACGAAATCCTGTATCTGGCGCTGCATCTCTTCCATGCGCTCGCGCATTTGCAGGATGATGGCAATCCCGCTGATGTTGACGCCCAGGTCGCGGGCGAGGTTCAGGATGAACTCGAGCCGTAGCAGGTCTTCATCGGTGTAGAGGCGAGTGTTGCCCTCCGTACGTGAAGGCTTCAGCAGTCCTTCGCGTTCGTACAGGCGCAGCGTTTGCGGATGAATTCCATACATCTCGGCGACCGCCGAGATCATGTACGCGCCTTTGGAGCGGCGTTTAGTCATTGTCCGAAGTTTACAACAACAATGCGGATTGCTCGCTTCACTTCGGAGGCAGTGAATACCAGAGGGCGAGCAATGCAATACCTATGGCCACGAAGGACACTCGCGATTATTTGGTTCTCGAAAGCTTCTCCCGAACGCCGGCGAATACCAGGTTTTTGGTAAGGTCGCGCACAATATCCAGAGTATTGCAAAAGCAAGCAAGAACGGCTCTTTGATGT
>Ga0157373_10002685_pt1 | contig 13481 bp, 14 predicted proteins | sample C65metaG_FD_113460 | JGI IMG/M metagenome (GOLD analysis project Ga0157373, IMG submission 113460) | Corn rhizosphere microbial communities from Kellogg Biological Station, Michigan, USA - C6-5 metaG | ecosystem: Host-associated > Plants > Roots > Rhizosphere > Soil | place: USA: Michigan... | reverse complement strand
TTTTCGCCATTCTGGTCGATCAGCAGAACGCGGGGAACTCGGATCTCGTCGTTGATGCGCGGACCGTCCTTGACGGGTGGCGCTTGCATGGGGCGGCGAATAGGCGGTGCTCCTGGAGCCGTTGGTACGAAAACCGCCGCTCGGGCCGGGCCCGGCGAAGGCTGGGCGGAATATGACCAAGGCGCAGTCCCCGATCAAGGCGCGCTGAGCGATTAACAAAAGGAACCGTGTCGCCGGGGCGATGGTTTGCCGTGGGCGGCGGGGCGAACCCGCCTGAACCCATCACATCCGGAGGAACGATCATGGCCGACGACAACAGGTGGAACGATCGGGAACGCGACTGGCGCGATGATCGGGGCCGCAGCCCGCGCAACGGCGATTTCGGGCGCGGCGGCCAGGGCAATCGCGGCTACGAAGCCGGAGGTTCGGCTGACGAGCGCTGGCGCCAGATGCACCAGGACCGGCGCTACGAAGGCCCGGCCGGCTACAACGACAGCGGCCCGGTCCAGGGCGGCTGGGAATTTGGCGACGAGGCTCAGGGCGGCGAACGCGGCCAGGGCTATCAGCGCTATGGCTACGGCCGCGGCGGCCAGCCGGACCGGCCTGACGAATATCGTGCGGCCCGGCAATATGGTCAGAGCGGTTCCCCGCGATGGCGCGCTGAATCGCGGACGGCCTATGGCGCCCACACGCCCTACGGCTATCGCGGCCGCAACGAGTTCGACGACCGTGGACGCGGCGGTGACTACGCCGACACGCGTCCCGACAGCGAAGGGCGCAGCTGGCTGGAACGGGCGGGCGAGCGCGTCTCGGCGTTCTTCGGCGCCGATGACGCCGGCTCGCATCGCGGACGAGGACCGAAGGGCTATCGGCGCTCGGACGACCGCATCCGCGAGGACATCAACGACCGCCTGACCGATGACGCCTGGCTCGATGCTTCCGACATTGAGGTGCAGGTCCGCGAGACCGAGGTGACCCTGAGCGGCGCCGTCAACAGCCGCGAGGACAAGCGCCGCGCCGAAGACATCGCCGAAAGCGTCAGCGGCGTGCGCAACGTGCTCAACAACCTGCGCGTCGAAGGCCAGGACGCACAGGCGACGGGCCGCACGACCTCCTCGACCGTCCAGGACGTCGCCTCCGGCAAGGACCAGAAGAACTTGGGCACAGGCCGTCAGGCCTCGACCGACTAACCGCTTCCTGATTGAGCATCGACTTGCGCCCTCACCGAAAGGTGGGGGCGTTTTTCTATGAACCTCAAATCCCGCTCATCCCGGCGAAAGCCGGGACCCAGTCCTGTCCAGCGGAGTGCTGACTGGAAAGACCTGGGCCCCGGCTTTCGCCGGGGTGAGCGGATTAAGAGGAAAGCAGGTCATCCGTCGCATCCGCGACCGCGCTAACCGGGAGGTCAGCGAGGTTCGCGCTCTGCAGCACCCGCACCTTGCCGCGGGGTGCGCAGAGCGCCGGGTCGGAGGCGTTGGAGAAGAGCGCGATGGTCGGGGCCCCGGCCGCGGCGATCAGGTGCAGCGGGCCGGTGTCGTTGCCGACGGCCAGCGATGCCTTGGCGCCCAGCGAGGCGATCTGGCCGAAGTCGGTCTTGCCGGTCAGGTCGCGGATGTCTCCCGCCGCCTCGGCGATCTCGGCGGCGAGCGGCGTCTCCTGCGGGCCGCCGATGACCATGACGTCCAAACCCCGTTCGCGCAGGAGCCGGGCCAGGTCGCCGAACCGCTCGATTGGCCAGCGCTTGTCCAGCCGGTGCGCCGAGCCGCCTGGGACGAGCAGGGCGTAGGGACGCTCGGACGCTGCGCCTCGGGCAAGGAACGACAGATCCGGCGCGGGCGCGTTCCCGGGGTCGGTCGGCGCATCGGGCCAGATGCCTGCGAACTTCAGCTGGTCGGCCTGGCGCTCCAGCGTGTGCATGAGGTCGCGGTGCGGGTTGGCGTGGGGCAGGGCGCACCCCTTGGCGATCCCCGACCATGGCGGCGGATTGGGCCGCAGGAACTGGAAGTAGCCCGAAGAGCGGCTCGAGGTCTGCAGGTCATAGATCCGGTCATACTTCGTTCGCCGAAGCCGCCGCAGCATGCGCAGGTTGGCGAACCAGCCGTCCGGTCGCCCGTCCATCTCGATCACGTCGAACCAGCCGGTCGCCTCGGCCAGCGCCTTGAACGGTGGCGTGGTCAGCAGGGTGATGCGCGCGTTCGGGTGGGCCTCGCGGATGTGCTTCATCGCGGCTGTAGCGAGCACGAAGTCGCCGAGCGCGCCCAGCTTGATCACGAGAACCTTCACCGCCGCGCCTCCAGCACCCGCGTATAGACGGCCAGCGTCGCCGCGCACATGGCCTCGACGGAGTAGAGGCGGCAGGCGCGCTCGCGGGCGGCGGCGCCCATCGCGGCACGCTTCTTTGCGGTGGTCTTGATCGCAGTGCGGAGCGCCTCGGCCCAGGCATCCGGATCGCCCGGCGCGACGAGCCAGCCGGTTTTGCCGTCCACCACGGTCTCGGTCGCGCCTCCGTGGGCGGCGGCGATTACCGGACGCCCCATCACCTGCGGCTCGACGGCCGTGCGCCCGAAGGCTTCCGGGTCGAGCGACGGCGCGGCCGCGACATCGGCCAGCAGGTAGGCGGCCGGCATGTCCTCGCAGTGGCCGATGATCCTGACGTTGTCGCGCAGGTTTCCGCCGCCGATGGCCTGCTCCAGCTCGGCGCGGTAGGCGGCGCGGCCCTGATCGTCGCCGGCCAGCAGGATGAGGAAGCGGTCCTCGCCGGAGGCCTTCAGCCGCGCCGCCGCGTCGATCAGCAGCTTCTGGCCCTTCCAGCGGGTCAGTCGTCCGGCCAGCAGCACCTTGAGCCGCGTATCGGCCGGATCGAGCCCCCACGCGGAGCGCAGCGCCTCAAGCCGCTCGGTCCCGACGCGCTCTGGATCGAAACGGGCAAGGTCCACGCCGCGCGGGATCGCCACCACCCGCTCGGGATCGATCCCGTGCTCCTCGATCACATGGCGACGCGTGTATTCGGAGTTGGCGATGACCACTTCGCCGCGCGTCATCACCGCGTTGTACCAGCGCTTCAGGCGGCCTTTGGCGTTGTAGACGCCGTGGTAGGTGGCCACGAACGGGATGCCTGTCGCCTTGGCAGCCCAGAGCGCCGAGAAGGCTGGGGCACGCGAGCGGGCGTGGATCAGGCTCACGCCTTCGCCGCGGATCAGGCCAATCAGCCGGATGGCGTTGTCGAGCAGACGCAGCGGGTTCTTCGAGTGCGCCGGCATTTCGATCAGCACCCCGCCGGCCTCCGCCAGCGCCGGAGACATCCGCCCGCCGCGCGAGGCGACCAGCGCCTGACCGCCCGCGCGCACCACCGCGCGCGCCACATCGACGGTCGTCTGCTCCGCCCCGCCGGTTTCCAGCTCGGGCGTCACCTGCAGGAGGGTGAAGTTGGGCGGCAGAGTCGACACAGTCTCGACATAGCCCATCAACCTTGGGCACACATCCCTCATGACCAAGGAAGAGATCGGCCGCCTCGATCGCGGTGACGGCGTGCAGCTGGCGTGGCGGCGGGTGAAGGGGCCCGGGCCGACGGTGGTGTGGCTCGGCGGTTTCATGTCCGACATGGCCGGGACGAAGGCGCAAGCGCTGGCCGACTGGGCGATGGAGGAGGGGCGTAGCTACCTGCGCTTTGACTACTCCGGGCACGGCGAATCCGAGGGGCGATTCGAGGAGAGCACCATCACCCAATGGCGCGAGGACTCGCTGACGATGATCCAGGCGCTGACCGAAGGGCCACTGGTGTTGGTCGGCTCATCGATGGGCGGCTGGCTGGCGTGCCTGGTCGCTGCGGCTATCCCCGAGCGCATCGGCACCATGGTGCTGATCGCGCCAGCCGCCGATTTCACCGAAAAGCTGATGGCGCCCAACCTGCCAGCCGAAGCGGTGAAGGCGCTGAAGGAGGAGGGGGTCTGGTATCGGCCATCCGAGTACGGCGACGGCCCTTACCCGATCACCCGCGCCCTGATCGAGGACGGCGCGCGCTGGTCGATCCTGCAGGGCTCCGTGCCGGTCGAAGCGCCGGTGCGCATCCTGCAGGGCGGGCAGGATCCCGACGTGCCGTGGGCCCACGCGCTGGAACTGGCCAACCAGATCAAGGGCGAGGACGTGGTCTTCACCCTCATCCGCGACGGCGACCACCGCCTGTCGCGCCCTCAGGACATTGAGCGCCTGCTAGGGGCGGTGGAGGAAGCCTGCGGCCTGGCCGATGGCGGTTAGGCCTTCGCGGTAGGTTGGATACGTCGGCAACCAGCCGAGCTCGGCCTTGGCCAGCGCATTCGAGACCCGCTTGTTCTCGGCGTAGAAGCGTCGGGCGGCTTCCGGCAGGTTCGCGTCCTCGAATGCGACCTCCGGCGGTGGTTCGACGCCCATCAGCCGCGCCGCGTACGCGATGACGTCCTGCGGCGGCGCCGGCTCGTCGTCGCAGAGATTGTAGATCCCCCCCGCCCTCGGCCGCGCGATGGAGGCGGCCAGGCCGGAGGCGATATCGTCGACGTGGACGCGCGAGAAGACCTGGCCGGGTTTGACGATCCGCCGCGCCTTGCCCTCGGCCAGCCGTTCGAAGGCCGAGCGGCCGGGGCCGTAGATGCCGGGCAGCCGGAAGACCTGCACCGTCAGCCCCATGCCGCGTCCAACCTCCAGCCAGTCCCGCTCGGCGCTCACCCGGCGGGCCCCTTCGATCGAACGGGCCGAGAGGGAAGTGCTCTCGAACACCCAGCGGCCCTCGCGGTCGCCATAGACGCCGGTGGTGGAGAGATATCCGATCCAGTCCGGAAAGGCGCCGGAGCTCGCCAGCGCCGGGACCAGCGCCTCAAGCCCCGGACAGCCGTGATCGTCCGGCGGAGCGGTGACGAGGATGGCGCTCACGTCGCTCAGCGCCTCGGCCAGCGCCGTCTTGTCGCCCGGATCGATGGCCGTGACGCCCTGCGCCCGTAGCGCCTCGGCGGCCTCAGCGTTCCGCGCCGTCGCGGCCACGTCCCACCCGAGCCGCCGCGCCAGCGCCTGCCCGGTATAGCCGTAGCCGAAGACGAAGAGCTTCATGCGCTGAAGGCTACAGCAGTTCCTTGATTGCCGCCCGCGCCGCCGCGCCGATCTCGGGGTGCTTCAGCGCATAGGCGACGTTGGCGCGCAGCAGGCCGACCTTGTCGCCGCAGTCGTAGGTGGTCCCCTCGTACTCGTAGGCGTGGAAGTCCTGCAGCGCCATCAGCCGGGCCATGGCGTCGGTCAGCTGGATCTCGCCGCCCGCGCCGCGCTCCTGCGCCGCCAGCAGGGAGAAGATCTCCGGCTGAAGGATGTAGCGACCCGAAATGAAGAGGTTGGAGGGCTCGGTCCCCGGCGCCGGTTTTTCGACCATGCCCGTCATCCGGTTCAGCCGCCCGTCCTGCCCGTCGAGCGAGACGATGCCGTACTTGTGGGCCTCGCCCTCCGGCGCGGGCTCCACGACCACGACGTTGCCGCCGACGCGCTGGTAGGCGTCCACCGCCTGGGCCAGCGCCGGGACCGCCGCGTCCATCAGCATGTCGGGCAGGATCACCGCGAAGGGCTCGTCGCCCACGATGTCCCTCGCGCACCAGACCGCGTGGCCGAGACCCAGCGGCGCCATCTGGCGCACGAAGCTCATTTCGCCGGGCTTGGGCAGCTCGGCGCGGATCGTCTCCAGCATCGCCGTCTTGCCCTTGGCCTCCAGCTGGGCCTCAAGCTCTGGATGATGGTCGAAGTAGTCCTCGATCGCGCCCTTGCCGCGTCCGGTCACGAAGACGAAGTGCTCGATCCCCGCCGCCCGCGCCTCGGCGACGATGTAGGACAGGATCGGCCGATCCACGATGTTGAGCATTTCCTTGGGCGTGGTCTTCGCCCCCGGCAGCACACGCGTGCCCAGCCCAGCGACGGGGAGGACGGCCTTTCGGACAGGTCTCATCGGCTAACGCCCCTCAAAGCAGCCCCCATTCGGTAACGGGCGCGCGACGTGATTTCCACAAGAGATCACGGAACCTTTATCCGGACGATTGGTTCACGCGGTCGGGGGGCCTCATCGGGAGGCCTCGTCTCCGGGAGAGCACCCATGCACAAGACCCTTCCCGCCGTGGCCATCCTGGCCGTGGCCGCCCTGTCCATCGCTGCCTGCAGCAAGAAGGACGACAACGCCGCCTACAACGACAACGCCGCCGCCACCATGCCGGCCGACACCAACACGACCGCGGCGACGACGGACATGAACACCGTCTCCAACACGACCGTGAACGGCACGACGGGTGAAACCAGCACCACGACGACCAACACGGCGACGGGCAACACGACCACCACGACGACGAATACGACGCCGTAAGCGCGTCTACTCGACCGTTACGGACTTCGCGAGATTGCGCGGCTGATCGACGTCCGCGCCCTTCTGGACGGCCACGTGATAGGCCAGCATCTGGATGGGGGCGGCGAAGACCAGCGGCGCAATCATCGCATCGCAGGTGGGCGCCACGATGACGTGCGCGCCCGCCGGCGCATGCGCGGCTCCCTGCGCATCGGTGATCATCACCACCTTGCCGCCGCGCGCCATGACCTCGCTCATGTTGGAGGCGGTCTTCTCGAACAGCGCGTCGCTGGGCGCGATGACGATGATCGGCGTGTGCTCGTCGACCAGCGCGATCGGCCCATGCTTCAGCTCACCTGCCGCATAACCTTCCGCATGGATATAGCTGATTTCCTTGAGCTTTAGAGCGCCTTCATAGGCCAGTGCACACATCGTGCCGCGGCCCAGGTAGAGCACGTCCCGAGCCTTGGCGATCTCGGGCGCGAGCTTGGCGATCGCGTCCTCCGCCTCAAGGGACTCACCGACCAGCCGAGGAGCCTCGACCAGCACCCGGGCGAGCCGCGCCTGCTCCGCGTCGTCGATCTTCCCGCGCGCCGCCGCCGCCGCGATGGCCAGCGCCGTCAGGGCCGTGACCTGGCTGGTGAAGGCCTTGGTGGAGGCCACCCCGATCTCCGGGCCGGCGTGGGTAGGCCACAGCACTTCGGCCTCGCGGGCCATGGTGCTCTCGTGGGCGTTGACGATGGCGGCTGTCTTCAGGCCCCGCTCCTTGCACCAGCGAAGCGCGGCGAGGGTGTCGGCGGTCTCGCCGGACTGGGAGACCGCTATGGCCAGCGTGCCGGGCGTTACCGCCGGCTGGCGGTAGCGGAACTCCGAGGCGATCTCGACGTCGCAGGGCAGGCCGGCCAGCTGCTCGAACAGGTAACGGGCGATCAGACCCGCATAGAAGGCCGTGCCGCAGGCCACGATCTGCAGCCGGTCGACCTTGGCGAAGTCGACCTCGCCGGGCACGCGGACGCGGTTGGTGGTGGGATCCAGATAGGCCGACAGGGTGCGGGCGCACGCCTCCGGCTGCTCGTAGATCTCCTTTTCCATGAAGTGGCGGTGGTTGCCCTTTTCGACGATCGCGGCCGAGCCGGACACCACGGTCACCGGCCGCTCCACCGCCGCGCCGCTACGATCAAAGATGCGGACCCCGCGATGGTCGATGGAGACGTAATCGCCTTCGTTCAGATAGGTGACGCGGCTGGTGAAGGGGCCGACCGCCAGTGCGTCCGAGCCAATGAACATTTCCCCGTCGCCATGGCCGACCACCAGCGGGCTGCCGTGGCGGGCGCCCATCACCAGGTCGTCGTGACCCTCTACCAACACCGCCAGCGCGTAGGCGCCGGTCAGTCGGTCGAGCGCGGCCTTGAAGGCGACCAGCGGCTCGTCGCCCTTCTCCAGCCGCTCGTCGATCAGCTGGGCGATGACTTCGGTGTCGGTATCGCTCTCGAAGGCGCGGCCCTTGGCCATCAGCTCGGCCTTCAGTTCGGCGAAGTTCTCGATGATGCCGTTGTGGACGAGGCTGACGCGGCCGGACTTGTGGGGGTGGGCGTTGGATTCGGTCGGCGCGCCGTGGGTGGCCCAGCGGGTGTGGCCGATGCCGACGGTTCCCTTCACCGGCGCGGCGGCCAGCACATCTTCCAGCGCCTTGATCTTCCCGGCGGCCCGACGGCGCTCGATGTGGCCGTTCTCGCCCACGACCGCCACGCCGGCGGAGTCATAGCCGCGGTATTCGAGGCGCTTGAGGCTCTCGATCAGACGGGCGGTGACGGGCTTGTCGCCCACGATGCCGATGATGCCGCACATGCTTTGCCGCTACTCCTTCGCGGCTTGCGGGCCGCGCGATTTTACGCAACGTCGCGCGAGGACTAGATTGCCGCCGCGCTTCGCCGCCGCCTTTAACGCGCGCGGAAGGCGCGTGCGACAAAAAGTGCGTTTCAAAGTGTTGCCCGGGGACATCCATGAGCAAGCGTTCGTACTTCGGCACCGACGGCATTCGGGGCAGGGCCAACAGCCACCCGATGACGGCCGAGGTCGCGCTGCGCGTGGGGCTGGCGGCGGGCAAGCTGTTCCGCTCGGGGTCGGACCGGCGCCAGCTGGTGGTGATCGGCAAGGACACGCGGCTGTCGGGCTACATGATCGAGCCCGCGCTGGTGGCGGGCTTCACCTCGATGGGCATGGATGTGCGCCTGTTCGGGCCGCTGCCAACGCCGGCCGTCGCCATGATGACCCGCTCGATGCGCGCCGACCTCGGCGTGATGATCAGCGCCTCGCACAACGCCTTCCACGACAACGGCATCAAGCTGTTCGGCCCTGACGGCTACAAGCTCTCCGACGAGCGCGAGGCCGAGATCGAGGCCCACATGGATGAGGGCCTTCAGGAAGGGCTGGTGGGTCCGTCCGAGCTCGGCCGCGTCAAACGGATCGACGACGCCCAGGCCCGCTATGTCGAGATCATCAAGGCGACCTTCCCGCGCGACCTGAACCTCAACGGCCTGCGCGTGGTGATCGATTGCGCCAACGGGGCCGCCTACAAGGTCGCGCCGACGGTGCTCTATGAGCTGGGCGCCGAGGTGAAGCCCATCGGCGTCTCGCCCGACGGCTTCAACATCAACGAGGAATGCGGCTCGACCCACACCGCGACCCTGAAGCGGGCGGTCAAGGAATACCGCGCCGACATCGGCATCGCGCTCGACGGCGACGCCGACCGAGTGATCATCTGCGACGAGAACGGCCACATCGTCGACGGCGACCAGCTCATGGCCATCATCGCCTGCGCCTTCGCCGAGAAGGACCGGCTGAAGGGCGGCGGCGTGGTGGCGACGGTGATGTCGAACCTCGGCCTCGAACGGTTCCTGGGCGCCAAGGGCATCAAGCTGGAGCGCACCGCGGTCGGCGACCGCTATGTGATGGCCAGGATGCGCGAGGGCGGCTTCAACGTCGGCGGCGAACAGTCGGGCCATCTGATCCTGTCGGACTTCTCCACCACCGGCGACGGCATGATCGCCGCGCTTCAGGTGCTGGCGGTGATGCGCCGGACCGGCAAGCCGATGAGCGCGCTTGCGAAACAGTTCGAGCCGGTGCCGCAGAAGCTCGAGAACGTAAAGTTCGCCAAGGGCGGCGAGCCTCTGAAGAACGAGAAAGTCCAGTCGGTGATCGCCGACGCCGAAGCGCGCCTCAACGGCTCGGGCCGCATCCTCGTGCGCCCGTCAGGCACCGAACCCCTGATCCGCATCATGGCCGAGGGCGACGATGAGGCTCTCGTCAATCAGCTGGTCAGCGAGATCGCGGGAGCGGTGAAACAGGCGGCGGCGTAGTTCATGTCAACCACGTCTCGCAGGCACTGGCTCAGACAGAGCGTGAGGCCCTACCTAGGCCAGCTGATAATCATCGGATTTGTGGGCGCCTTCTCGGTCATCATTGCATCGAGGACCGGTGAGTGGGGGTTGGCGCGGGTACAGCCTCTCATTTGGCTGTTTTTTGCGCCCATCGTCTGGCTGGGCCGTCAGTACCGCATCGCCTACGACGAAGATGGCATCTATCAACGAGCAAGCGGCGGTCTGGAGCTGTTCATCCCGTACTCGCACCTCGCTAAGGCCGAGTACGAAACGTCCACTGTGTCAGAACTCATTCGCGCCGCCAGGCCTTTCCGCCGCCTTGTGTTTTACGCCGCCGGCGGAGGCGCCCGAATAGACGTCTCGCTGAAGCATTTTGCTCGTGAGGACATCGATGTTTTACTAGCGGTCATTCAACGGCGGTGCCCGAAACTGACCATGCCAGTGGTGGTGTAGCAAACGGCGTCCTAGCCCCCCAACCCCGCTCATCCCGGCGAAAGCCGGGACCCAAGCGGCCTATCGGTTGTCAAAAACAACTTGCCTTAAGCGCCTGTCTCTCTGAAGCTCAGTTTGGGTCCCGGCTTTCGCCGGGATGAGCGGGGGTTCAAAATGACTCAAGAAACCATCTTTCTGCCGATGCTGGCGCTCGCCGCGCTGACGTTCATCGTGCTCAGCTTCATTCCGCTGCGCCGCTTCCGGGCCGCGTTCGCCGGCCAGGTGACGCCGCAGGATTTCGCAACGGGCGAGAGCGCCAATGTCCCGGCTCAGGTGAGCCTGGCCAACCGCAACTACATGAACCTGCTGGAGCTGCCGGTTCTGTTCTACGCGGTCTGCGTGGCGCTCTACGTGACGCACAACGTCGATGCGCTGACGGTCAACCTGGCCTGGGGCTTCGTGGCGTTGCGCGCGTTGCACAGCATCGTGCATCTCAGCGTCAACCACGTCATGACGCGCCTGAGCTTCTTTGCGATCAGCAACTTCGTGCTGATGGCGATCTGGATCGTGTTTGCGATGCGGATCTGGGGCGCCGCCGCCTAGATTTCCTGGTTGTAGGCGCCCACTTCCGGGCGCTTGGCCAGCCGGGGTTTGACCTCGTCGCGGAAGAGGGCGCGCATGTCGTCCTCTGACCGCGTGCTTTCGACCACGACCACCAGCTCAGGCTTGTTGGACGAGGCGCGGACGAGGACCCAGGAGCCGTCCTCCAGCGCCACGCGTACGCCGTTGACGGTGATGACCTCGGCTATTCTGCGCCCGCCGATGGTCCCGCCGTTTGCGGCCAGCTGCTGGTAGTCGCGCACGATATCCTCGACGACGCCGTACTTGGTCTCGTCGGCGCAGTGGGGGCTCATGGTCAGCGAGGTCCAGGCGACCGGCAGCGCCTTCTTCATGTCCGAGAGGTTCTTGCCCGGGTTGCGGTCGAGCATGGCCAGGATCGCCGCGGCCGCCACCAGCCCGTCGTCGTAACCCCGGCCCAGCGGCCCGCCGAGGAAGAAGTGGCCGGACTTCTCGAAGCCGGCGAGCGCGCCGAGCTCGGCGCTCTTCCTTTTGATGTAGCTGTGGCCGGTCTTCCAATAGACGGTGGTGCAGCCGTTCTCGGCCAGCACCGGGTCGGTGGCGAAGAGGCCGGTCGACTTCACATCCACCACGAAGGTCGAATTCGGATAGAGCGGCGCCAGATCGCGGGCCAGCATCAGCCCGATCTTGTCGGCGAAGATCTCCTCGCCCTCGTCGTCGACCACGCCGCACCGGTCGCCGTCGCCGTCGAAGCCGAGCGCCAGGTCGGCGCCATGCTCGCGCACGGCATGCGCCATGGCGTGCATCATCTCCTGGTCCTCGGGGTTGGGGTTGTACTTGGGGAAGGTCCAGTCGAGCTCGCAGTCCATCTCGATCAGCTCGGCGACGCCCATCTGGCGCAGGGCCTGGGGCGCAAACGCGCCCGCCGTGCCGTTGCCGCAGGCCGCGACCACCTTCAGCGGGCGCTTCAGCGAGGCGCGCGAGGCGACATCGGCGATGTAGCGGTCGCGCACGCCGTCGATGCGCTTGAGCGCGCCGCCCGGACGTTCCTTGAACTGGCCCTTCAGCACGATGTCCTTCAGCCGCCCCATCTCGTCGGGCCCAAAGGTCAGCGGCCGCGCGGCGCCCATTTTCACGCCGGTCCAGCCGTTCTCGTTGTGGCTGGCGGTCACCATGGCCACACACGGCGCATCCAGGTCGTACTGCGCGAAGTAGGCGACGGGCGAGAGCGCCAGCCCGATGTCCAAGACCTCGCATCCGGCCGCGATCAGCCCCAGCGACAGCGCCTGCTTCACCGACAGCGAATAGGAGCGGAAGTCGTGGCCGACCACGATCTTCGAGTGGCCAAGCTCCTGGATATAGGTCCCCAGGCCCAGCCCCAGCGCCTGGATGCCGAGGAGGTTGATCTCCTTCTCCAGCACCCAGCGCGCGTCGTACTCGCGGAACCCGGTCGCCTTCACCAGCGGCTCGGTCTCATAGGCGTAGGTGTTGGGCAGAAGGTCGGCGCGAGGCGTAAGCGGCATGCGGGCTCCGTGGGCGCGCCTAGACGACGCCGGCGCGCAGGATGTCGTGGATGTGCAGGATTCCGGCCGGGCGGCCGTGCTCGATGACGAACAGCACCGTAATGCGCCGGTCCTCCATGAGTTTCAGCGCCTCGGCGGCCAGCATGTCGGGCGTGGCGGTCTGAGGCGAAGCGGTCATCACCTCGCCCGCGGTATGATCCATCAGCCCGTCCATGTGACGGCGCAGGTCCCCGTCGGTGATGACGCCGGCCAGCTTGCCGTCCGCGCCCTCAACGCCGACGCAGCCGAAGCGCTTTTCGGTCATCACCAGCAGGGCCTGGGGCATGGGCGCATCGGGCGCCACGATCGGCAGCTCGTCGCCCTTGTGCATCAGGTCGCCGACCGTTTGCAGCTGCGCGCCCAGCTTGCCGCCGGGGTGGAAGACCTTGAAGTCGGAGGCCGTGAATCCGCGCCGCTCCAGCAGCGCGACGGCCAGCGCATCGCCCAGCGCCATCTGCAGCGTCGTCGAGGTGGTCGGCGCGCCGACGTAGGCCGTGGCCTCCGGCGCGTCGGGCAGCAGCAGCAGGATGGTCGAGGCCTTGCCGAGCGCGCTGTCGGCCGCAGCGGTAATGCCGATCAGCGGGATGGTGAAGCGGCCGGTGTAGGCCAGGATGTCCGCCAGTTCACGGACCTCGCCGGATTTGGAGAGCGCCAGCACCACATCATCCGGCCCCACCATGCCAAGGTCGCCGTGGCTTGCCTCGGCCGCGTGGACGAACATGGCCGGCGTGCCGGTGGACGCCAGCGTGGCGGCGATCTTGCGCGCCACGTGCCCGGACTTGCCGATGCCGGTGCAGACGACGCGACCCTTGGCCTTGACGATGGCCTCGACGGCCTCGCTGAACGGCGCGCCGAGCGACTGCGACAGCTGACCCAGGGCCTCGGCTTCGACCGACAGCACCCGCCTGCCGACCTCTATGGCGTTGAAGCCGCTCACAGCGACTGCTCGTGTCCGAACGGCGGCGGGGAGGGCGCGCCCTGGCCCTGCGGCCACACCAGCGCCAGCGCCACCATCGCAATGGTGATCGCCGCCATCAGGGGAAAGAAAACCCGGTCGCGCATAGCGCCCGTATAGCAGGGCCTTCACGGAAACGAACCCCTCCGCTAGGACGGCGCAGCACTCAAGGAGACCTCATGCCGACCCTCGTCCTGCTTCGTCACGGCCAGAGCCAGTGGAACCTGGAAAAC
>Ga0157373_10002675_pt1 | contig 13513 bp, 16 predicted proteins | sample C65metaG_FD_113460 | JGI IMG/M metagenome (GOLD analysis project Ga0157373, IMG submission 113460) | Corn rhizosphere microbial communities from Kellogg Biological Station, Michigan, USA - C6-5 metaG | ecosystem: Host-associated > Plants > Roots > Rhizosphere > Soil | place: USA: Michigan... | reverse complement strand
CAGCCATTCGCAAATAAAACCTTCATCATTACTTGTCCTGTCATCCTGAAGGAGCAAACGGCTGCTTTTCGAAAGTCAAATCATAAAGCGACTGAAGGATCTCAGTCCGATGAAAGACGCAGTTTCTCCATCGTCATTTTAGACCATCAATCCTGGATGTATTATCAATACTTTTCGTATTCAGCCATTATGATTGCCGCATTTACACCACAACCGCACCATCTTTATTAACGAGATTTGTATCCTGACACAAAAGCTTTTTAAAAATCAAAGGAGGCGAACCATGAGAAAAATAATCGTCTTATCAATGATCACCTTAGATGGAGTAATGCAGGCGCCAGGCGCCCCAGAGGAAGATACATCAGGTGGTTTTGAATACGGCGGCTGGACTGCACCGTATGGTGACGAAGCTGCCGGCAGAATTATGGCAAAGCTGATGCAACCTGCAGATTATCTTTTGGGCAGAAAAACATTTGAGATCTGGGAAGGCTACTGGCCGCAGCATGCAGATGTTTGGCCGGCTATCAATGAAGGCACAAAATATGTGTTGTCCACCACCAGGAAAAACTCGGATTGGAAGAATTCAGTTTTCTTCGACAGCCTGCCGGATATCGAAAAGCTTAAAGCATCAACAGGTTTCGATATCCAGGTTTGGGGTAGCAGTAAGCTTATTCAACTGTTGCTTACAAATGACCTGGTGGACGAACTCTGGCTCATGATTCACCCATTGACTCTTGGACAGGGAAAGAAATTGTTTACAGATGGCCCTATACCGGCTGCATTTACAGTAGCAGAAAATACAGTTACAGCAGATGGAGTTATTATTGCCAATTACAAACGGAGCGGGGAAGTTAAAACAGGTACTGTGGGAGCTTAAAGTGAAATAAATCGCGGGAAAATAATTGTTCTGAAACAAATTGATATGAAAAAGGGAGCTTTGCTATTTCTTCTATTCATTCCATCTTTTCTTATGGCACAATCAAAAAAGAAGATCACGGAAGATTTTCTCCAGTCTTTTGCCGACGCCTTCAATGCACATGACGTTAAAGCCATCATGACCCACATGACGGATGACTGTGTGTTTGAAGCATCGGCGGGACCAGATGCTGACGGAGAAAAATTTATCGGGCAGGAGCAGGTTAAAAAAGCGTCCGAAAATGTATTTGCAACCTTCCGCGATGCGCATTGGGGAAATCCCAGGCATTTCATTAAAGGCGACAGGGGTTTTTCGGAATGGATTTTTACAGGAACAAAAGCAGACGGCACTAAAGTTGAAGTGACGGGATGTGATTTATTTACTTTCAGGGACGGCAAAATAGCGGTCAAAAATTCTTACAGAAAGAACGGCACCGCCGGCAGGTAAAAAAATACCGGCAGGAACATTTGCAAAATCATTGTTTTATTTTTTGTCTACCGGTCAATGTACAAGCGTCAACTAAAAACTATTTACAGCAACTTTCATGATCAATTAATTTTGAAACTAACAAGAACGAAAAATGGATAATACAAGAGTGTACAGAATGACCTTTGCCAGCGTTTATCCTTTATACATCCAAAAGGCAGAAAAAAAGGGACGTACCAAATCAGAAGTGGATGAAATTATTTTTTGGTTAACCGGATATGATGAAAAAGGTTTGAAGGAGCAATTAGATAAGAAAAATGATTTCGAAACATTTTTTAAACAAGCTCCTCAAATGAATTCCAATGTTTCATTGATAACAGGTGTTATTTGCGGTTACCGTGTAGAAGATATTGAAGATAAGCTGATGCAAAAGGTGCGCTATCTCGATAAACTGGTTGATGAATTGGCAAAGGGAAAAAAGATGGAGAAAATATTAAGGAAGCCGGTTAATAAATAACATGTCCTGCTTCGACCGATACCTGCCTCCGTTAGTCTCGTTCCCTTTTCCTTCGTAACAATTATTATCGGAGATGCTCACATGTATCGATACTATTGCATCACCTCCATCAATACCTCGTTCCTGTAAACAACCGTCGCAGCAATGCCATGATCAATGTAAACAGCGCAGAACCGATCACGGCCCATACGATAGGGAAAGGCTTTCCCTGTATGTTAATGGTAAAGAATTCCGGCAGCCCCATCTTTCCTGCAATCCACAAGCCAAGATAAGCGCCGATAAAACCAACAATAATAGAAACCAAACATCCTCCAAGATCATAACCTGCCAGCGATTGTCCTATTGCGCCGCAAATAGCAGCGATCAGCAGGAGCACCAAAAATCCAAACAGTGTCATAACTAAAATTTTATTTACTCCCTGCATTTAATATGCCAGCCTTGCTGAGCTTAGTAGCCCGATAAAGGATGCCTACCTTCATAGCATGAAAAGCGAAAAAGAAAAAATGGTGGCAGGCGAACTTTATGACCCTCTTGACAAGCAACTTTCAGAAGAAAGACTACGGGCCAGGTTGCTTATTAAAGACCTCAATGAGTCATCCGAAGACCAGCCGGAGGAAAGAAGCCGTATTCTAAAAGCACTCCTTCCCCACTCAAACCCCGATGTGTGGATACAGCCGCCCTTTTATTGCGACTATGGATACAACATACAAATAGGTGCTAAAGTTTTTTTCAATTTCAATTGCGTGGTATTGGATGTAGCGCAGGTAACCATTGGCAGCAGAACAATGTTTGGTCCCAATGTTCAAATTTACACGGCCACTCACCCAATGGATCATAAACTGAGAGCATCAGGATTGGAAAATGCAAAGCCCATTGATATTGGCGAAGATGTTTGGGTTGGCGGCAGCGCCGTTATTTGTCCCGGCGTAACCATTGGCGACAGGAGTGTAATTGGCGCCGGCAGCGTAGTAACAAAAAATATACCGGCAGATGTTTTTGCAGCAGGCAATCCATGCAGGGTGATCCGGTCTTTGAAGGAGGAATGACCCTGGAAATGAGCAGCGTTTCAATATCCAAAAACGAAACAATTATTTTTTGATCATTGCCTGAATTTCTTTCTCCAGTTTTTCCTTGCTTAACTGTTCTTCAAAAAACTTGCGGTAACCGGTTTTGTTATTCACAAACAGGCTTGCAGGAATGGCGCCGCTCCAGCTTTCATCTACCGCAGGACAAAAAAGATCGGCGTTGGTTTCAGCTAAAAATTTTATGGGAGAAGTGAATTTATATTTTGCAGCGAAAGACGAGATCTGTTTGGGATACGCTTCGGACAAATCCAGACTGATCAGCACGAGTTGAACACCTTCTTTTTCGTATTTCTTAGCCAACTGCTGGAAGTAAGGTATTTCCGCAACGCAGGGTTTGCAAAATGTTGCCCAGAAATTAAAAATAGTAGGCTTATCGGCCTTACTGATGGCAACTTTTAAATCATCAAGCTTCCATTTTGGAATGGCTTGTGCATTTGCATTGGTGAATGCGAATGAGAAAATCAAGATTGCAGTTAAAATAAGTTTATTCATTGTTTAATTCCCACCGGTTAAATAAAGTTGAATAGACGTCAGCAGCCAGTTTTTGCTGCTCGTAATGTCCTGCCTCCTGTTTTTGCCGGAACGCTTCGTAGAGGCTAACAGCACAAGCCACGCTGATGTTGAGAGACCGGATCATTCCCATCTGCGGAATAATAAAATTGCCATCGGCTAATTCTATAATCTCATCACTCACTCCTGAATGTTCATTCCCGAATACAAGCGCCACTGATTGTGTCAAATCCAACTGGTATAAACTTACGGCATCTGTTGATAAATGAGTGGTTAAAATAGTTGAATATTTTTTTCGCAAGGTTGCAAAGCATTCTTCTATGTTTTCAAACTGATGAACGGTTAGCCATTTGGCTGCACTGCTGCTGCTTCGTGCCCCCCATTTTTTATGGCGGGGAATTTTTGTGTTCAATACATAAATTTCCTGTATACCCACGGCATCACAACTGCGCATCACTGCCGAAATATTATGCGGATCAAAAACATTTTCTAAAACGATAGTAAGATCGTTTTGCCGTTTTGATAAAACCGATTCTATTTTCTGGCGTCGTTCGTTTGTCATGAATGAATAATTACAAAACAGGCCGTGAATTTACAACTGCATTATTATTAGCTGCGCTCCCATTTTTTGATGTCCTCTGAAATGGAAACGAGGAAACCACTATTGGCCATGTACAAAAGCATCAACGGAAATATTTTAAGCAAGCCTCTTTTAGTGGAATGATCGAGATCATACAGGGGAAACAAAAAGCCGATCAATGAAATGCCAATGAAAATGATGAATATTGCCCAGAGCCAGTTCAGTGAGACTTGGTTCCATGAATTTTTTCGGAATGCATCTGCGCAAAGAACAATTACAAAAATGAAAGTAAAATATCCATAGTGATCCAAAATATTACCGGCTAAAAGATACTTTCCCGCCACATCGCTTATTCTCTGGTAAAACAGGTTTAGATTAGCAAGATTAGTATTTAACAACGAATCGATCTTATAAAGAGTGGGCAAATAATAATTGATGTAAATGGTTATGGATAAAAGATAGATCAATACAGAAGGAAGAAAAAAGCAGGCAGCGGTTTTAAAAAACTTTGAAAAATTATTCTTGCGCCAATGATGAAATAAAATTACCGGGAGAACCAGGCCAGCCAGTATCAACGTTTCGGAACGAACATAAACGGCAATTGCCATGAGAACTCCTGAAAGAATAATGTAGCCGCTTTTTCCGTTGGCAAAATATTCGATCAAAAAATACACAGACAGGCAAAAGAAAACAGCATTGCTGTAATCAAACAAAGCCATGATGGTATACCCATACATTTCAGGAATGGCAATGAACATCACGAGTAACAAGCCCGTAATGATCTTATGAAGCTTTTCATTCAGAGCACTGTAAAGAAAGAGAGTAAAAAAAATAAAGACTCCGCTCAGCCAGACCTGTCCAAATGGAAAGCCTGCGTATTTGTAAATGATCTGCAGGCAGGTAAGGAAAGGCGGCTTGAATTGATTATTGGTAGTGGAAAGATCAACCGTAAAAACAGAATTGATCATGGTTTTTTCCTTCACTGCGTATTCAGCAATGACCTCTGCGCCGGAAGTAAGATCTCTTGGCGTAGGTGGATAATAATAGCAACGCCACACACTTACAAATACCATGAACAGTATGAGAAATAAAGAAGGGATTTCGTAAAGCCTCCACTGAAAACGATAGCTCCTTAATGATTGAACAAGATATACGAATCCATTTTTCGATTTAAGATTTAAAAGAAAACTTACGGCAATAAGGGCAGCAAAAACATTGAAGGCGGTTAAAGTGATATAGGCTAATTGCAAGGCAAAAGGAACAAAAGAAAAAACTGCAACTCCGATCAATACCGACAACGAAATGAACAATCCTGGTTTCAAATAAATTTTTAGCAAACACAAAACTCCGAAGCCTGCGATAAACTGTAGAATAAGAAGCGATATGGCAATCAATAATTGCATCATAAGTCCACAGGATATTTTTTGAAAGCATTGATGCTGTCCAGCAAAATTTTTTGATCGCTAACCGGAACAAGTTTTAAAGAACCATTATCCGCAGTAACCATCCAATTTGCTTTGAGGGCTTCAGCGCTGTTGATCCATGTTGTTTTAAGTCCGGTGTAATAGTAAAACACAGCCGGTTCGGGAACATGATAATTGATCTTCCTTTCTTTAAAATAAGCGGAAGGGGGAAGTAACACAAGGACTTTGCTGCTATCTGTTCCCTCAGGCAAAAGGTTCGTTATTTGTTTTGAAACAGTATAGCTCTCTTCCCACCGCTTTACTTTTCTATGTTCTATAGTAAGATCGTTTTTTTGAATGAGAAAATCATTCCAGTAACCGATGATCCTTTGATTAAACCATTGACGGTTGTGCGGCAAAAAGCAAAACCAAAGAAGAAGCAGGACGCTTGCAAATGTCAGGACTATAGAGTTTCTCATGATGTAAACCAATGCAAGAAAAGATGGAATGAGGAGAAAAACAAACGATTGCCATCCTGCTCAATGAGCTTAGCTTTTTTTGAATAGACTTTATAGACTTAAATTCGCAGCTCTTTCGGGATGTAGCGCAGCCCGGTAGCGCACCACGTTCGGGACGTGGGGGCCGCTGGTTCGAATCCAGTCATCCCGACTTTTTTAGGTCAGTTATTTAGAACTTTTTTCTCTTACATTTGCAGCCCTCATATTCGGGTGGTGGCGCAGCCCGGTAGCGCACTTGTATGGGGTGCAAGGGGTCGCTGGTTCGAATCCAGTCCACCCGACAAAAGGACAATCATTTGAGATTGTCCTTTCCCTTTTTTAAAAAAGCTCTTCACCTGTTTAATTCCTCAATAGATCCTTTAAGTTGTCCTATTCTTTTCAACCACATACCTGATAAAGCGATCAGCTGCACCACCAATATGGCAATGATGCCTGCGAGTATCCAATACTTGTTTGCATTAAATGTAATAACGGAAGTAAAGAAAAGCAGCAGGCAGCCAGCCATCAACGCACGGCCCGCAACGGACAAAACTGCGTATAATTTCACTTTAGAGAGATATTCATTCAGCGACTGTTTAATATTATCACCCCTCATGCTTCGCTTCGCCAGCATGTAGCCGGTGATGTTAAGTGCAATTACCAGCAGCATACTGACTATGATGAGCATATTTGTATAGATTGGCTTGCGATCACCATCGAAAAAATCGTAGTACACAAAAAGAAACACAATAAAAGTCAGGGTTTCTATAAGCAATTGTTTCCGCATGCGTTTGAATACACGTTGTCTGCGTTGCTGAATTATGGAATTCAATTCCGTATTCTTTTTTGGTGCAGCATCCACGGCTTGCCAGGCTGATATTAAATCTTTCTGATCCATCATTTTATTTTTAAAAGTTGCTGAATTTTATTTTTTATTCTGTTCAGCCGAACTCCTACATTGTTCTCTGTAATACCTGTGATTTCTGCAATTTCCTTATAGCTTACTTCTTCGAGATACAGGGTAATGAGAGCCTTGTCCCCATCATTCAGCTTTTTTAACGCTTCAAACAATTGCTCTGTTTGGGGTTTGGAATTTTGCATCACTTCCGGTGTATCAGGCAGCAGAGGTGTATAGACGATATTAGGTTTCTTTTTGCGAAAGCTGACAATGGCAGTACTAAGGGCTACCCGGTACATCCATGTGCTGAAATTTGCTTTGCCGCTGAATGTTGGCGCCGACTTCCAGAGTTCAAATACAATTTCCTGGAACAGATCTTCGCGGTCCTCTCTCGTGTCTCTGTACAACCGGCATATTTTGTGAATGATCCCCTGGTGCTGCTCAATCAACTGTAAAAATTGTTTTTCCTCCATGACTACTCTCTATTAAACTGTTGTATCTGCCCATCTTTTAATATTGCCTCCAGCACAGTGATATTCCCTCCATCATCTGCCTTAAAACTAAAGTATATGTTCACTTTTTTGCCGTAAAAAGAATACCTGTTTTCCGGATAGATCTCAAAAGCAGGGTTAGACCCGGATCTGGCATACAGCTTATCATTAATTACCTGAATGTTTACTACCTGCTTTTCGTGTACATAGCGGCCTGCCAATTTTTGTAATTCTGCCACGCTTATTTTTATGTCTTTAGTAATTCCCGGCATTTCAAAATGCCTTTTAGAAATGATCTTTTCAATATCGCTCCATATCTCGTTTACCGGCAGTAAGGATACGTTGCTTAAGATAACAATGGATAATTGCTCATCCGGGTACCAGGCAGAAAGAGCCGAGCAACCGAAGTTACCTCCCCCATGATAATAAGCAGGTTTGGTTCCCAAACGGAGAAACCATCCATAACCATAATAAGGTGCTTTTGGAGTGTAGTTTGTAAAAATCATTTTTTTCAGATGATCACTCCATATTGCATTCTTAGAAAAGCTGTTGTTCCATTTCATCAGGTCTTCTGCACTGGCATACAAATCGCCCGAGCCTTTCATTAGTGAAAAATCTCTGTGCGGCGCTGCAATCAGGCTATCGTCTAAAAAATGATAGCCAGGTACCATGCCGGGAACTATCCTTCCCGTAACAAATACGCCGGTATGTTTCATCTTCAACGAGTGCAATATTTTCTCCTCAAGAATTTCTGCATACGAATGCTTGTAAGTTGTTTCAAGAATGCATGCAAGCAGGAAATAACCAGGACTGGAATATTTCATACTCTTGCCCGGCTCAAATAAAAGATTCATTGAAAATATTTCGGCCAGAGCCTGTTCTTTTGATAAAGGCAGGCGGGATTTCAATAACCAATAATCTTTAATGCCTTCATTGTGAGGGATGCCCGATGTATGTGATAGCAACTGGTGCAAACTGATCCTGCGCCATTGAGGATTTTTTATCAAAGGAAAGTACATAGCGAGGGAATCATTCAAATGGAGCCTGCCTTCTTCTGCGGCCAATGCTACCAACAGCGCTGTAAATTGCTTGCTTATAGATGCCACTTTGAATAAAGCATGCTGACTAAATGGAACATCCAGTTCCTGTGACGCCTTCCCGACATTTACCCGGTGAAGCACTTTGTTATTTTTTGATATCAGAACCGTACCGTTTAATCCTATTTTTTGATGCTGAAGTTCCAGGTAGTTGTGCAGCTTTTTGGACTGGCCTGTACCAACCAGTGAAAAAGTGAACACAAATGGTATGAATGCTATGCGTTTCATATTTGACTTGTTTACAGGTTTGTTGCAACAAGGGACAAAAACTTACAGCAACGGAGGGAAATATTTTGTTCAAAAGGATTTTCATATGCTGACTTCAAAAACGAATCGTAAATAATCGGACGGCCAAACCGGGAAACAATGTCAATTCATTTTTCTGTTCTTTGCCCTATCTTCGCCCCTTAATGGAAATCCTCTTAAGGCAAGTCAGAATAATTGATCCCTCCTCGCCTTTTCATCAGCAAACGATTGATATTTTAGTTGATCATGGAATCATTAAAGAAGTTGGAAAAGTAGACAGTTCAACGGACCGGCAAATCAGCATTGATGGTTTGCATGTGTCTCAGGGTTGGCTGGATGTATTTTCCAGTTTTTGCGATCCGGGTTTTGAATTCAAGGAAACCCTGCAAACCGGTTCCGATGCAGCAGCAGCAGGTGGTTACGCCGATGTAATGATCCTGCCAAATACAAGTCCTGTTGTACACAACAAGGCAGGCATCGAGTACATTGTTCAGCGGAGTAAAGATTTTGTTACAAACATTCATCCCATCGCAGCTATAACAAAAAACACCGAAGGGAAAGAACTGGCGGAGATGTATGATATGCATCAAAGCGGCGCAGTGGCATTTAGTGACGGGACCTGTTCCATTCAATCTTCGGGACTTTTATTAAAAGCCCTGCAATATTTAAAAGCGATTGATAAAGCAGTGATCCAGGTCCCTGATGACAAGTCCGTGAATCCATCAGGACTGATGAATGAAGGAATTGTTTCAACGCGATTAGGTTTACCCGGCAAACCTGCCGTTGCCGAAGAATTAATGATTGCAAGAGATATTGAATTAGTAAAGTACACGAATTCAAAGATCCATTTTACAGGAATTTCTACTGCCAAATCGGTTGAATTGATAAGGCAGGCAAAAAAAGAAGGATTGGCCGTTACCTGTTCGGTTACTCCCTATCATTTGTGTTTTACCGACGAAGACCTTGTACAGTACGACACCAATTTGAAAGTAAATCCTCCACTTCGTACCAAAGAAGATTTGAAGGCTTTGAAGCAGGCATTACTTGATGGCACCATTGATTGCATAGCCACACATCATTTGCCCCAGGATATTGATCATAAGATCGTAGAGTTTGAATATGCTCATTTTGGGATGGTAGGTTTGGAAACAAGCTTCGCCGTGATCAGAACTTGTTTTCCTGAATTAGGACTGGAAAAAACAATTGAGCTTTTATCGAACAAGCCCAGATCGATCTTTGATCTGTCAATTAATTCCATCGATAAAAATTCTCCGGCTTGTTTAACGCTTTTCCTGCCTGAAAAACAATGGACGGTTGAAGAGTTGCATTCCAAATCAAAAAATTCTCCTTTCATTGGAAAGCAGCTAACCGGCAAGCCGGTAGGCATCATTAATAAAGACAAAGTATTTTTGAATCAATAAATGATCATGGAGACGTATAACCAGGAAACGAGACCGGTAAATTTCATCAGGGAAGGTTTGAAAATTGGTTTGATCAATGGGGCCATTGCTTTGCTCTTAATGTATGGAAGCTATTTTGCGGGAATGGATGCCTTTGTGAGTGAACAATTCATTTCGAAATTTATTCCATACATGATGATCATTTTAATCATCTATGGATTTCAGTTAAGAAAAAGGAATGGCGGCTATCTTGCTTTTAAAGAGGGCTTGCAATACAGTTTCATGTCGTACGTGATAGTAGCCTTGCTGATGGCAATTGGCACTTATGTTTTGTTCAATGTTATAGATAAAGAACTTACCAAAAAAGTGTACGACGCTATGATGGTAAAAATGACAAACATGGGAATGAAAACAGAGGAGCTTGAAAAGGTAATGGGTAAAAGAGAAGATCAGCAAACCGGTGTAAGAACTATAATTTTCGGAACGGGCACCGGACTGATTTGGGATTTTGTAGTAAGCCTGATCGTTGCTTTAATTATTCGCCGCGAAAAACCAGCTTTTTAATCAATATGGACCTGTCAATTGTTATTCCATTAAAAGATGAAGAAGAATCGCTGCCGGAGCTTGCAGACTGGATCAAAAAAGTTTGTGAAACCAATGGTTATTCTTATGAAATGGTGATGGTGGATGATGGAAGTACAGATCATTCCTGGCAGGTTATCGAACAATTAAGCAAAGCAAATCCGGCTATAAAAGGAATTCGCTTTCAAAGGAATTATGGAAAATCGGCAGCATTGAATGAAGCCTTTAAGGCTGCCATTGGCGAGGTGGTCATTACAATGGATGCCGACCTTCAGGATAGTCCTGATGAAATTCCCGAATTAAGAAGAATGGTACTTGAAGATGGGTATGACCTGGTAAGTGGATGGAAGAAAAAACGTTACGACAATACATTCACAAAAAATATCCCTTCCAAATTTTTCAATGCCGTCACCAGAAAAATGTCGAAGATCAGGCTGCATGATTTTAATTGCGGATTAAAAGCCTATCGCAAAAAAGTAGTAAAGAGCATTGAAGTGTATGGAGAAATGCATCGCTACATTCCCGTTCTGGCAAAATGGGCGGGCTTCAGAAAGATCGGTGAGAAAGTTGTTGAGCATCGTGCAAGAAAATATGGCGTTACCAAATTCGGATGGAACCGCTTTATCAACGGCTTCCTCGATTTAATATCGATCATGTTCGTTGGAAAGTTTTCCAAAAGGCCGATGCACTTTTTTGGACTATGGGGAACTTTGTTTTTTTTAGTGGGTCTTGGCATCACTCTTTATCTTGTTATCGCAAAAATTATTGACCCGTTCAATTTTGCGTTGACCAACCGTCCGGGCTTTTATCTTGCTCTGACCAGTCTTATCGTTGGCATGCAATTATTTCTTGCGGGCTTTGTCTCTGAACTCGTTTCCCGCAATGCTCCAGGCCGCAATACCTATTTGATTGAAGATAAAATCGGATTGTGATGACAAAGGTTGTGATCATAGGGCCGGCACACCCGCTGCGGGGAGGATTGGCTACATTCAATCAACGATTGGCCAAACAATTTATGGATGAAGGACACGAGTGTTCGATTGTTTCTTTCTCTTTACAATATCCATCATTTTTGTTTCCGGGAACTACACAATACTCCAGTGATCCGCCACCGTCTGATGTTACCATCCATACTTTGATTAATTCTGTCAATCCATTGAGTTGGTTGAGTGTTGGAAACAAGTTGAGAAAATGGAAACCTGACCTTATTGTTGTTCGCTACTGGCTTCCCTTTATGGGACCTGCTTTGGGAACTATTTTACGAAGAGTCAAGAAAAACAAGCATACCAAAATTGTTTGTATTGCCGACAATGTTATTCCGCATGAGAAAAGAATCGGCGACGTTTCTTTCACCAAATATTTTTTAAAAGCGCCACATGCTTTCGTAACCATGAGTGAAAAAGTATGGAGCGATTTAAGAAAATTTACGGACAAGCCTGCCCAACTGGTTCAGCATCCTTTGTATGACAATTTCGGAGAACCTGTGTCAAAAGAAGAAGCGAGAAATTTTTTAGAATTGAATCCATCTGATAAGATCATTTTATTTTTTGGATTTATTCGTCAGTACAAAGGATTGGACTTGTTATTAAAAGCAATGGCTGATGAAAGGATCAGGAAGAAAAATATCAAACTGCTTGTGGCGGGAGAGTTTTATGAAGATGATAAACCCTATCTACAGTTGATTAAAGAAAACAATCTGGAACAACAGGTCATTCTTAAAACCAATTTCATTCCCGACAGCGAAGTAAAATATTATTTATGCAGCGGTGATTGTGTAATTCAACCTTACAAAAACGCAACGCAGAGCGGGGTTACTCCCCTCGCCTATCATTTTGAAAAACCGATGGTGGTTACTAATGTAGGCGGGCTGCCTTCTTTGGTGCCTCATGAAAAAGTCGGACTGGTTTGCGAGCCGCAACCAGAATCGATTGCCGATGCCATTTTAAGATTTTACCAATTAGGCGAACAGTATTTTATTCCTCATCTTCGCAGCGAAAAACAAAAATATTCATGGAGTAAGTTGACGAAAACAATCTTCAATCTTGCTGAACAAAGTTCTATAAGCTGAAGAGTGCGACGCAACAGAAGCTTCATCGGGAAAATTAGCTAAGTACAAAATGATTTATCGCAGCAAAGCACCATTACGTATAGGATTAGCAGGCGGAGGCACGGATGTAAGTCCCTACAGCGATTTGTACGGCGGTGCAATATTAAACGCCACCATTTCGCTTTATGCCAATGCAAGCATTGAGCTTTTACAGGAAAGCAAAATTTTTTTAGAAACAAACGACCGCGGCGAAACCGAAGAATTTGAACTAACAAATGAATTGCCGGTCAATAATCATTTGGATTTACTGAAAGGTGTTTACAATTGCGTGGTTCGCGATTATGGTTCTATCAAATCGGGTTTCAGGCTGTCAACCTTTGTGGATGCACCCGCAGGTTCAGGACTGGGAACATCTTCAACTTTAGTGGTAGCAATTATTGGTGCATTTGCCGAAATGCTTCGTTTACCACTTGGTGAGTACGACATTGCTCACTATGCTTATGAAATTGAAAGAAAGTACCTGAATCTTGCCGGGGGAAAGCAAGATCAGTATGCAGCAACATTTGGCGGTGTTAACTACATGGAGTTTTATGAAGGCGACAAGGTGATTGTGAATCCTCTTCGCATCAAACAACAATATTTGTTTGAGCTGGAAAATAATCTTGTCCTTTACTACACTTCAACAAGTCGCGAATCAGCAAAGATCATTGAACAGCAATCAAAAAATGTTGTTTCAAAAAAGGAAACATCCATCGAAGCTATGCACCAACTCAAGCAACAGGCTCAAATGCTGAAAGAAGCTTTACTCAAAGGCCGAT
>Ga0157373_10002672_pt1 | contig 13519 bp, 9 predicted proteins | sample C65metaG_FD_113460 | JGI IMG/M metagenome (GOLD analysis project Ga0157373, IMG submission 113460) | Corn rhizosphere microbial communities from Kellogg Biological Station, Michigan, USA - C6-5 metaG | ecosystem: Host-associated > Plants > Roots > Rhizosphere > Soil | place: USA: Michigan... | reverse complement strand
CGGCGGTGGTCACGATCTGGTCGCGGCCGGTGCCATCCATTCGTCAACGCTGCGCCCCGGACAGGCGCGTATACTGCTTGCGGCGCTGATTGCCGCCAACAGCCCGGCGGAAAAGATCGTTTCCGCGTTCAAAGACGGCTCGCTCTCTTAAGCATCGGCTGCAATGCCCGCATTGGCGGGCATCGAAATTCCTATGAGATTCCTATTTTATTCCATCTGCCGCCGTCTCGAACCTTTATGCGGTTCGGGTGCATTCTTCTGTGCGGGAAGGGATGGTGTTTCTTCCCAGCCAGAAAGAATGAAAAGCGACGTCCCACATGACGGCGCTTTTCTTCCTGTCCGGCTCCTCGGTTAAAAAAGGAGTCCCATCGATGATGGACGTTATTCTGATCGGCGCAGCCACGGTGTTTTTCGCGCTCTGCTTTGCCTATACGCGCGCCTGCGACCGGCTTTAGGCGGAGGTCGAGATGTTATTCGACTATGTTTTGAGCGGTGCCGTCACCGTCTTTATCGCCGCCTACCTCACCTATGCTCTCATTCGCCCCGAACGCTTCTGATCGGGAAGCGGCGGCTATTGAAAGTTCAATACCATGACCCTCAATGGATGGTTTCAGATCCTGCTTTTCTGCGGGATCGTTGTCGCGCTGGTGAAGCCTCTCGGCTTCTATATGGCGCGAGTCTTCAATGGCGAACGCACCCTGCTTTCGCCGGTTCTCGCACCCGTCGAGCGCGGCCTTTATGCCCTTGCCGGGACAAGCGAGCGCGAAGAACAGCACTGGACGACCTATGCGTTTTCCATGCTCCTCTTCAACCTCTTCGGTTTTGCCCTGCTTTACGCCCTGATGCGTTTTCAGGGTATGTTGCCATACAATCCGGAAGGAATGGCAGCAGTCGGGCCGGAACTCTCTTTCAACACGGCAGTTAGCTTCGTCACCAACACCAACTGGCAGAACTATGGTGGCGAAAGCACCATGTCCTATCTGACCCAGATGGCTGGTTTCACCGTGCAGAACTTTGTTTCTGCCGCGACGGGCATGGCGATTGCAATCGGGCTAATCCGCGCCTTCGCGCGCGCTTCCGGCAAGGCCATCGGCAATTTCTGGGTGGATATGGTGCGCTCGACGCTCTACATCCTGCTGCCTGCCTGTATCGTGCTTACCCTGGTTTACGTATGGCTCGGCGTGCCGCAGACGCTTGGCGCTTATGTCGGCGCCCAGACGCTTGAAGGCGCGCGGCAGACGATCGCAGTCGGCCCGGTAGCGTCGCAGCTGGCGATCAAGATGCTCGGCACCAATGGCGGCGGTTTCTTCAATGCCAATTCCGCGCATCCGTTCGAAAACCCTGATGCCATCTCCAACATGATCCAGATGGTGTCGATCTTCGCGATCGGTGCTGCCTTCACCAACGTCTTCGGCCGTATGGTCGGCAACACCCGTCAGGGCTGGGCAATCCTTGCTGCCATGGGTGTTCTGTTCATCGCCGGTGTTGCAGTGACCTATTGGGCGGAAGCAGCCGGAAATCCGCTGATGCACAGCTTCGGCCTTGCCGGAAGCAACATGGAAGGCAAGGAAGCTCGCTTCGGCGTGGCACTCTCGTCGCTCTTTGCGGTCATCACCACCGCTGCCTCCTGCGGTGCGGTCAACGCCATGCATGGCAGCTTCACGGCGCTCGGTGGTCTCATTCCGCTCATCAACATGCAACTGGGTGAGGTAATCGTCGGCGGCGTTGGCGCGGGTTTCTATGGCATTCTTCTCTTCATCATCATCGCCATTTTCGTGGCGGGGCTGATGGTCGGGCGCACGCCGGAGTATCTCGGCAAGAAGATAGAGGCCAAAGAGATGAAGATGGCGGTTCTGGCCATTCTCTGCCTGCCGCTCGCCATGCTGGTTTTCACAGCCACCGCCACCATCCTGCCCTCGGCGGTCGCGTCGGTCGGCACAGCCGGACCGCACGGGTTCTCCGAGATTCTTTATGCCTATACCTCGGCTGCTGCCAACAACGGCTCTGCCTTCGGCGGCCTCACGGGCAACACGACCTGGTACAACATCACGCTTGGTTTTGGCATGTTGATGGGACGTTTTCTGGTGATCATCCCGGCGTTGGCGATTGCCGGCTCGCTGGTTACCAAAAAGACCGTTCCGGCATCAGCCGGCACCTTCCCCACGGACGGCCCGCTCTTCGTCGGTCTGCTCGTCGGCACGATCGTGGTCGTCGGTGGCCTCACCTTCCTGCCGGCCCTGGCGCTTGGTCCGGTCGTGGAACATCTGGTCATGGCCGCCGGCCAGGTATTTTGAGGTGGTGCCATGACGAAGGATACTCCCCGACGTAACCGCACCCTTCCTGTCCGCACTGGCGCTCCTGTTCGCGGGAGCGCCGGCCCGGGCGGCTGGTGCGCATCCAATCTCATTCTTGCAATGATGGCGGCTCTGTTCGCCGCCGTCTGCGCTCTCGAAGTTCTCACGGGCTGATCGACCCTCATCGGTCGCCCTGTTTCAAACGCTGGAGTCTCTTCATGAGCCAGTCCAAACAAGCGAGCATCCTTGATTCTCGCATTCTCGTTCCGGCAATTGCCGACGCATTCAAAAAGCTCAATCCGCGCACGCTTGCGCGCAATCCGGTCATGTTCGTCGTGGCAACGGTATCGGTGCTGACAACCGTGCTGTTCGTTCGCGATCTCATCATCGGCAATGCAAATCTCGGCTTTTCCTTCCAGATCAATCTGTGGCTTTGGTTCACCGTTCTCTTCGCCAATTTTGCCGAGGCCGTAGCCGAAGGGCGCGGCAAGGCGCAGGCGGATTCGCTGCGGAAAACCCGCACGGAAACCCAGGCGAAACTTCTGACAGGTGATGATCGTAGCCAATACACGATGGTAGCTGGCGCTGGCCTCAAGGTGAACGATGTCGTTCTCGTCGAGGCTGGCGACATCATTCCGTCCGACGGTGAAGTCATCGAAGGTGTTGCCTCAGTCAATGAAGCGGCAATAACGGGCGAATCCGCCCCTGTTATCCGCGAATCCGGCGGCGATCGCTCGGCTGTCACCGGTGGTACGCAGGTGCTGTCGGACTGGATAAGGGTTCGCATCACCGCTGCTGCCGGCTCCACCTTCCTCGACCGGATGATTTCGCTCGTTGAAGGCGCCGAGCGCCAGAAGACGCCGAACGAAATCGCGCTCAACATTCTGCTTGCGGGCATGACGCTCATCTTCGTTCTGGCCACCGCGACCATTCCGAGCTTTGCGGCCTATGCCGGTGGCTCCATCCCGATCATCGTGCTGGTGGCGCTGTTCGTGACGCTCATCCCGACGACCATCGGCGCTCTCTTGTCGGCGATCGGCATTGCCGGCATGGACAGGCTGGTGCGTTTCAACGTGCTTGCCATGTCCGGCCGCGCGGTGGAAGCCGCCGGCGACGTCGACACGCTGCTGCTCGACAAGACCGGCACGATAACGCTCGGCAACCGCCAGGCAACCGAATTCCGCCCCGTCACCGGTGTTTCCGAACAGGAACTGGCCGATGCGGCGCAGCTTGCATCGCTTGCCGACGAAACGCCGGAAGGCCGTTCCATCGTCGTTCTCGCCAAGGAAAAATACGGCATCCGTGCCCGCGACATGCAGAAACTGCACGCCACTTTCGTGCCCTTCACCGCCCAGACCCGCATGAGCGGTGTGGATTTCGAAGGCTCTTCCATTCGCAAGGGGGCTGTCGATGCCGTTCTTTCCTATGTCGATGGCGGTGTTACGCAGCAAGGCAATACGGCGCTTGCCGTTAAAACCGAAACGGATGTAACGCGCGACATCCGCACGATCGCGGAAGAGATAGCCAAGACAGGCGGCACACCGCTTGCCGTCGTGCGCGACGGAAAGCTGCTCGGCGTCGTGCAGCTGAAGGATATCGTCAAGGGCGGCATACGCGAGCGTTTCGCCGAAATTCGCCGCATGGGCATCCGCACGGTGATGATCACCGGCGACAATCCCATGACGGCCGCTGCCATCGCGGCGGAAGCAGGGGTGGACGATTTCCTCGCCCAGGCGACCCCGGAAAACAAGCTGGAGCTTATCCGCGAGGAACAGGCCAAGGGCAAGCTCGTCGCCATGTGCGGTGACGGCACGAACGATGCGCCCGCACTTGCGCAGGCCGATGTGGGTGTCGCCATGAACACCGGCACGGTCGCAGCGCGCGAGGCTGGCAACATGGTCGATCTCGACAGCGATCCGACCAAGCTCATCGAAATCGTCGAAATCGGCAAGCAATTGCTGATGACGCGCGGCGCGCTAACCACATTCTCCATCGCCAACGACATCGCCAAATATTTCGCCATCATCCCGGCAATGTTCCTGGCCTTCTATCCGCAGCTTGGCCTGCTGAATGTCATGGGTCTTTCGACACCGCAAAGTGCGATCCTGTCTGCCATCATCTTCAACGCGCTCATCATCATCGCGCTCATCCCGCTCTCGCTGAAGGGCGTCAAATACCGCCCGATCGGGGCCGGGGCGCTGCTGTCGCGCAATCTCGTCATCTATGGTCTGGGCGGCATCATCGTGCCCTTCATCGGCATCAAGGCCATCGACCTCGCCATTACGGCGCTTGGTCTCGCCTGAGGAGTATGGAAATGTTGAAACAGCTACGTCCCGCACTGGTGCTGATCCTTGCCACCACCGCAATCACCGGCCTTGCCTATCCTCTTGGAATGACGGGCCTCGCACAGGCTATCTTTCCCTTCCAGGCAAATGGCAGTCTGATCGAGAAGAATGGGACTTTTGTCGGGTCGCAATTGATAGGGCAGGCCTTCACCGGCGAGAAATATTTCCACGGCAGGCCGTCGGCTGCCGGCGACCGCTACAATGCCGCGTCGTCTTCCGGCTCCAACCTGGGACCGACGAGCGCAAAGCTTATCGACCGGGTGAAGCAGGACTACGAGGCTGCTAAAGCCGAAAATTCGGCAGCCGAGGTTCCCATTGATCTGGTGACGGCATCGGGCAGCGGTCTTGACCCGCATGTGTCGCCTGAGGCCGCCTATTTTCAGGTCTCGCGTGTCGCCAAGGCAAGGGGCATGAACGAAGCGTCACTGCGCGCCGTCGTCGACGCCCATGTGGAGGCGCCTGAATTGGGCTTCATGGGCGAGCCCGTTGTAAATGTGCTGGCTCTCAACATGGCTCTTGACGCAGCCGGCTCATGAACTGAAATGGCTATGGCTTCTTTGGAAGCCATAGCTTGTCCACTGGTGGGTTAAATGCCTGACGATAATCGTGATATGCCGAGCAGACCATCGCCGGATGCGCTGCTTGAAAACGCCCGGCGCGAGGCGCGAGGGCGGCTGAAGATTTTTCTGGGCGCAGCTCCCGGTGTCGGCAAGACCTATGAAATGCTGATGTCCGGCCGGGCAAAACTCGCAGATGGTGTCGATACCATTATCGGTGTCGTGGAAACGCACGGCCGCAAGGAAACCGAAACACTTGTGCAGGGTTTCGAGATCATTGCGCGCCGGAACATTGATTATCGCGGCCAGGCGCTGAACGAGATGGATCTCGACGCCATTCTCGCCCGTCGACCGGCGCTGGTTCTGGTCGATGAGCTGGCCCACACCAATGCTGCCGGCAGCCGGCATCCCAAGCGCTATATGGATGTTCAGGAAATTCTCGCGCAGGGCATCGATGTCTATACGACATTGAACATTCAGCATGTGGAAAGCCTGAACGATGTGGTGGCGCAGATCACCCGTATCCGCGTGCGCGAAACGGTGCCGGACAGCATCATTGACCGGGCTGACGATGTTGAGATCATCGATATCACCCCCGACGATCTGATCAAGCGCCTGCAGGACGGCAAGGTCTATATGCCCCGCACCGCGCGGCGCGCCATCGAGAACTATTTTTCGCGCGGCAATCTGACGGCCCTGCGCGAGCTTGCGCTACGGCGCACAGCGCAGCGGGTGGACGAGCAATTGCTCAACCACATGCAGTCGCACGCCATCTCCGGGCCGTGGGCTGCGGGAGACCGTGTTCTGGTCTGTCTGGACCACGGCGGCAACGGCCCCGGTCTGGTGCGTTATGCCCGAAGGCAGGCCGATCGCCTGCGCGCGCCGTGGACGGCACTGCATCTGGACACGCCTCGCTCTCAGCAATTGTCGGAGGCGGAGAAGGATCGGCTGGCCGGCACCATGCGGCTCGCGCAGCAGTTGGGCGGCGAGACAGTAACCCTGCCGGCGCTCGACCTGACGCACGAAATCATATCCTATGCCAACGCCAATAACTTTACCCACATCATCATCGGCCGTCCCAGAAGGTCGTGGTGGCAGAGAATTCTGCAGCGTTCGCTGACGCATGATCTGATAGACCATGCCGGCGATATCAGCGTGCATGTCATTTCCGGCGACAAAAACGTGGAGAAGCCGGTCCAGACCGTGAAGCCGGCAACGGCTCAATCGCGGTTTTCGATACTGCCCTATCTCAACAGCACCCTGTTTGTCGGACTGGCGATCGTGGCCGGCATCGTGCTTGACCAAGCCCTTGATGTTCAAAATCTGGCGCTGGTGTTCCTGATGGCGGTTTTCGCAGCAGCCGTGCGCGGAGGGCTGGGGCCTGGCCTTTATGCTTCCCTGCTTGGTGCCTTTGCGTTCAATTTTTTCTTTCTTGAACCGCGTTATACCCTGACTGTCCGCGATCCCGAAAGCGTCGTGGCGCTGCTGTTCTATCTGGGTGTGGCGCTTGTCGCATCAAATCTGACTGCGGCGGTGCAGCGGCAGGCCGCAGCTGCACGGATGCGTGCGCGAACCACGGAAGATTTGTACCTTTTTTCCAAAAAACTCGCGGTTACCGGCACGCTGGATGACGTATTGTGGGCAACCGCGTTCCAGATGGCGTCGATGCTGAAAGTCAGGGTCGTCCTGCTTCTGCCCGAAAACAATTCGATCACCGTAAAGGCGGGCTATCCGCCCGATGACACGCTCGTGGATGCGGACATTGCGGCCGCACACTGGGCCTGGGAACACAACAAGGCTGCAGGCCGGGGCGCCGATACGCTCCCGGGTGCCAAACGCCTTTATCTGCCGCTGCGCACCGGCAGCGGCGCCGTCGGGGTGGTGGGGCTGGACGACGACCGGCTTGGCCCTCTTTTCACACCTGAGCAGCAGCGGCTTTTCGATGCGCTGGCGGATCAGGCGGCACTTGCCATCGAGCGCATCCAGCTGGTTTCGGATGTCGATCGGGCAAGGCTTGCGGCGGAAACCGACCGGCTGCGCACCGCGCTTTTGACCTCCATCTCCCACGACCTGAAAACGCCGCTCGCCGCCATTCTGGGTTCCGCCGGAACGCTGAAGGATTTCGCCGACGACATTCCGCTCGAGGCGCGCACCGAACTGCTTCTAACCATCGTCGAGGAATCCGAAAGGCTGAACCGCTTCATTTCCAACCTGCTCGATATGACGAGGATCGGTTCGGGCGCGATGGAGCCGAATTACGGATTGCATTTTGTTGGCGATATGGTCGGAACAGCGCTTTCACGCGCGGCGAAAATCGTTGTCAGGCACGAGATCGTTCTGGACATTCCCTCCGATCTGCCGATGCTGAAGGTCGATCCGGTGCTTTTTGAGCAGGTTCTGTTCAATCTGATCGACAATGCCGCCAAATACGCGCCCGAACAAACCGTAATCCAGATTCGCGGGTGGCGGCAGGGCAGGCATGTCTTCCTGTGCGTTGCCGACGAGGGGCCGGGTATTCCCCCTGATGATTTCGAGCGGGTGTTCGACAGTTTCTACCGTGTGCGCAAGGCGGACCATGTGCAGGCCGGGACCGGCCTCGGGTTATCCATCTGCAAGGGGTTTATCGAGGCCATGGGTGGATCTATCCGCGCTGAAAACAGATCAGGTCGCACGGGCGCGCAATTTACCATAAGCCTGCCCGTTCCCGCCGAAGTGCCGGTGCTGAACCATGACTAGGGCTGAAGGAGATCGGCAATGACCAATTCCGCCGTTCGCATTCTGATCGTCGACGATGAACCGCCGATCCGCAAACTTTTGCGGGTCGGTCTCTCGACGCAGGACTATGCGGTCAGCGAGGCGATGAATGCCCGCGTCGCGATGGAGTTGATGAACGAGGACAAGCCCGATCTCGTGGTCCTTGATCTCGGTCTTCCGGATATGTCGGGACACGAGCTTCTGGAGAAATGGCGGGGTGAGGGGCTTTCCCTACCCGTCATCATTCTTTCCAGCCGCACTGATGAGGCGGGTATCGTCAAGGCACTGGAGCTGGGTGCCGACGATTACATCACCAAGCCTTTCGGCATGAACGAGCTTGTTGCCCGCATTCGTGTCGCCCTGCGCCATCGCCTTCAGAGCCAGGGTGAGAGACCGGTGTTTCATACCGGCGATCTTTCGGTCGATCTCGTCAGACGCATCGTCAAGGTGGAGGACCGGGAGGTGAAACTCTCGCCCAAGGAATATGATATTCTGCGGGTTCTGGTCCAGCATGCGGGCAAGGTGCTGACGCACCGTTTCCTGCTGGAGCATGTGTGGGACGAGTTGACCGACGTGCAATATTTGCGCGTTTATGTACGCCAGCTTCGCCAGAAGATCGAAAAAATTCCGGATCAGCCGCGCTATATCCTCACGGAAACCGGTGTCGGCTACCGGCTGCAGGAGGTTTGAGGGCGCCGTTAAGAAACGGCGCCCTCGAATGTTTTGTCAGACGGCGGCGCAGATCGACAGGAAGTCGTCGACATCAGTCTCGGTCGTTGCGAAGCTGGTGACCATGCGGATCAGCACCTCGTCCTTTCCAACCTTTTCCGGCATATCGCGGGGCACCAGCCAGTCGTAGAACTTCGCGCCTTTCTCCGTTGCCGCTTCAGCGGCGGCCTTCGGCAGAATGGCGAAAACCTCGTTTGCAGTGGTCGGCCATGCCAGACGGGCACTGTTAAGCGAGGCGAAGCCGGCGCGCAGCCGATTGGCCATGGCATTGGCGTGGCTTGCGAGACCCAACCAGAGATCGTCCTGCAGATAGGCTTCGAATTGTGCGGCGATGAAGCGCGACTTCGAAAAAAGCTGGGCGGTGCGCTTGCGCAGGAAGGCGAAGTCTTTGGCGAGCGCGGGGTCGAAAAACACGATCGCTTCCGCGCACCAGCAGCCGTTTTTCGTGCCACCGAAAGAGAGCACATCAACGCCGCGTTTCCAGGTCATTTCGGCGGGCGTGGTGCCGAGTGCGGCAAGCGCATTGGCAAAGCGCGCGCCGTCCATATGCAGCGGCAGGCCGTTCTCCTTGGCAATTTTGGCAATCGCGTCGATTTCATCGAGCGTATAGACAGTACCGGCCTCGGTTGCCTGTGTCATCGTAACCGCTGCGGCGCGTCCGTGATGAACGGCGTCCTGCGGATAGCGCGAAATGCGCTCGATCAGATTTTCCGGCAGCATCTTGCCGTTCGGTCCCTCGACGGCAACCATGCGCATGCCGGAGAAGAAATCCGGCGCTCCACATTCATCCTCGATCACATGGGCTTCGGAATGACAGAAGGTCAGGCCGCCGGGGCGGGCAATGCTTGCCAGCGAAAGAGAATTGGCCGCCGTACCTGTGGCGACGAAAAACACCGCCACTTCGCGTTCGAATATTTCATTGAAGCGCTTTTCTATGGAAAGGTCGAGGGCGCTGGTGCCATAGGCAGCCGCAAATCGGGTGGATTCCCGCGAAAGGCGCTCGTTGATGGCAGGGTGGGCGCCGGCCCAATTGTCTGAGGCAAAAAACATCTCTGAAAGCTTTCCGATGGCTGTTGTGCTGGTGTTGGGAATGCGTTGACGATGACCCGCAAAGTTCTAAGACCTAACCTCGCGGTTGGCAAATCCGGCAATGAAAGCAACGGCCCGAAGCGTTTTGTGACAAGAAAGTTTCGCGCAATGGGTCAGTATCGAAACTTCGCTGCCAATCGGGACTGCGACTAATTGGATTCGCACCCTTGCTAAACCCGCGGGTTTCTGCCAAAATTCTCTCGAATTGAGACAGCTTTGCTGTCCTAAATTTGGTCGAGCCGGATTGAATGCGGATTTTTCGGAAAGCGAAATTCGTGTCGAGCCGGATCTTCGCATGAAACCATGCAAGTAATTTTGCAGGAGGGACGAAAATGACAAACAAGCTGCAGGCAGACAACGTCGCCGCAACCCTGACCACAGACTGTCCCACCGCGGCTGCGGCCGCACCCGTTTCTGCGAAGGGGCGTTTCGCGGGCGGCCTGCCGGAAAAGCAGGGTCTTTACGATCCGCGCAATGAGCACGATGCCTGCGGCGTCGGCTTTGTTGCCCATATGAAGGGTCAGAAGTCGCACCAGATCGTCAAGGACGGCCTGTTCATTCTTGAAAACCTGACGCATCGCGGTGCTGTCGGCGCCGATCCGCTGATGGGCGATGGTGCGGGCATTCTCGTGCAGATCCCCGACCGCTTTTTCCGCGAGGAAATGGCGAGCCAGGGTGTGACGCTGCCGAAAGCTGGCGAATATGCCGTTGGCCACATCTTCATGCCGCGCGATCCGTCCCGTATTGATCACTACAAGAAGGTCATTGTCGACGTGATCGGCGAGGAGGGACAGCAGTTCCTCGGCTTCCGCGACGTGCCAGTCGACAATTCTTCCCTTTCCAAGGCACCCGATATCGCTGGCACCGAACCGCACCATGTTCAGGTTTTCATCGGCGCCGGCCGCGATGCCGCGACCAATCATGACTTCGAGCGCAAGCTGTTCCTGATCCGCAAGGTTCTCTCCAACCGCATCTACGACGAGGGCGGCGGTAAGGAAACGCAGGATTTCTATCCCGTCTCGCTGTCCTCCTCCACCATCGTCTACAAGGGCATGTTCCTCGCCTATCAGGTTGGAGCCTATTACAAGGATCTGGCGGACCCGCGTTTCGAATCCGCGGTTGCGCTGGTGCACCAGCGTTTCTCCACCAACACCTTCCCGTCCTGGAAGCTCGCGCATCCCTATCGCATGGTCGCCCATAACGGCGAGATCAACACGCTGCGCGGCAACGTCAACTGGATGGCGGCGCGTCAGGCGTCTGTTTCGTCGGCGCTGTTCGGTGACGATATCTCCAAGCTCTGGCCGATTTCCTATGAAGGCCAGTCGGACACCGCCTGCTTCGACAACGCGCTCGAATTCCTCGTGCGCGGCGGTTACTCCATGGCCCATGCCGTGATGATGCTGATCCCGGAAGCCTGGTCGGGCAACTTGTCCATGTCGGCTGAACGCAAGGCTTTCTACGAATATCATGCCGCGCTTATGGAGCCCTGGGATGGCCCGGCCGCCGTTGCCTTCACCGACGGCAAGCAGATCGGCGCAACCCTCGACCGTAACGGTCTGCGTCCGGCGCGCTATCTCGTCACCGACGACGACCGCGTCATCATGGCGTCGGAAGCCGGCACGCTGCCGGTGCCGGAGGAACGCATCATCAAGAAGTGGCGCTTGCAGCCGGGCAAGATGCTGCTGATCGACATGGAAAAGGGCTCGATCATTTCCGACGAGGATGTGAAGCACGAGCTTGCTGCCAAGCACCCCTATCGCACCTGGCTAGACCGCACCCAGCTCATTCTTGAGGATCTGAAGCCGGTGGAGCCCCGGGCGCTGCGGCGTGACGTGTCGTTGCTCGATCGCCAGCAGGCCTTCGGTTACACCAGCGAAGATACCAAGCTCCTGATGTCGCCGATGGCAACAACGGGCCAGGAAGCCATCGGCTCGATGGGCACCGATACGCCGATTTCGGCCATGTCGGACAAGTCCAAGCTGCTTTACACCTATTTCAAGCAGAACTTCGCGCAGGTCACCAACCCGCCGATCGATCCGATCCGCGAAGAACTGGTGATGAGCCTCGTTTCGTTCATTGGCCCACGCCCGAACCTTCTCGATCACGAGGGCGCGGCCCGTGCCAAGCGTCTGGAAGTGCGCCAGCCGATCCTCACCAATGGTGATCTGGAAAAGATCCGCTCCATCGGCCACACCGAAGACCGTTTCGATACCAAGACGCTCGACTTCACCTATGATGTGGAGCGCGGCGCCGAAGGCATGCCTGACATGCTCGACCGCCTGTGCGAGCGGGCTGAATCCGCTGTTCGTGGTGGTTACAACATCATCGTTCTGTCCGACCGTCAGCTCGGCCCGGACCGGATTGCGATCCCCGCGCTGCTGGCGACGGCTGCCGTGCATCACCACCTGATCCGCAAGGGTCTGCGCACCTCGGTCGGCCTCGTCGTTGAAACCGGCGAACCGCGCGAAATCCATCATTTCTGTCTGCTCGCTGGCTATGGCGCGGAGGCCATCAACCCCTACCTCGCCTTCGACACGCTGCTCGACATGCACAAGCACGGCGCCTTCCCGAAGGAAGTGTCGGACGACGAAGTCGTCTATCGCTACATCAAGGCGGTGGGTAAGGGCATCCTCAAGGTCATGTCCAAAATGGGCATTTCCACCTACCAGTCCTATTGCGGCGCGCAGATTTTCGACGCCATCGGCCTGTCGTCGGAATTCGTCGAGAAGTATTTCTTCGGCACCGCCACCTCCATCGAGGGCGTGGGTCTGACCGAGATCGCCGAAGAAACCGTAACGCGTCACACGGCGGCTTTCGGCAAGGATCCGATCCTTGCCAACACGCTCGATATCGGCGGCGAATATGCCTATCGCATGCGCGGCGAAAGCCACGCCTGGACGCCGGATGCCGTCGCCTCGCTGCAACACGCCGTGCGCGGCAACAGCCAGGAGCGCTACCGTGAATTTGCCGACATGGTGAATGAGACGGCGCTGCGCATGAACACCATTCGCGGCCTGTTCAAGGTCAAATCGGCGGAAGCGCTCGGCCGCAAGCCGGTTTCCATCGATGACGTCGAACCGGCGGTCGATATCGTCAAGCGCTTCTCGACGGGCGCCATGTCCTTCGGCTCGATCAGCCGCGAGGCGCATACGACGCTTGCGATTGCGATGAACCGCATCGGCGGCAAGTCCAACACCGGCGAAGGCGGCGAAGAATCCGACCGTTACATGCCGCTTCTGAACGGCAAGCCGAACCCCGAGCGTTCCGCCATCAAGCAGATCGCATCCGGCCGCTTTGGTGTGACGACGGAATATCTCGTCAATGCCGACATGTTGCAGATCAAGGTCGCGCAGGGTGCCAAGCCCGGCGAAGGCGGCCAGCTGCCCGGCCACAAGGTGGATGCCACGGTTGCAAAGACCCGTCACTCCACGCCGGGCGTCGGCCTCATTTCGCCGCCGCCACACCACGATATCTATTCCATCGAAGATCTGGCGCAGCTGATCTACGACCTGAAGAACGTCAACCCGGAAGCAGATGTTTCTGTGAAGCTCGTGTCGGAAGTGGGCGTTGGCACGGTTGCGGCGGGTGTCGCCAAGGCGCGCGCCGACCATATCACCATCGCCGGTTTCGATGGCGGCACCGGTGCTTCACCGCTGACGTCGCTGAAGCATGCCGGTTCGCCCTGGGAAATCGGCCTTGCCGAAACGCAGCAGACGCTGGTGCTGAACGGCCTTCGTTCGCGCATCGCGCT
>Ga0157373_10002668_pt1 | contig 13529 bp, 15 predicted proteins | sample C65metaG_FD_113460 | JGI IMG/M metagenome (GOLD analysis project Ga0157373, IMG submission 113460) | Corn rhizosphere microbial communities from Kellogg Biological Station, Michigan, USA - C6-5 metaG | ecosystem: Host-associated > Plants > Roots > Rhizosphere > Soil | place: USA: Michigan... | reverse complement strand
TAAATTTCTAATCCTAAATATAACAAATTATGTCGCGGAAATGCAAATTTACTGGATCTGCCGCTGCGCCTGTAATTTATGATAAGTGACATAAGAGATGATCAGCAGAACAAAGAAGACAACAGGGAAATACCACATTGATGCAAGCCCGTCAACGGCAAGATGGGCAATAGCGGCAGAGATAAAATCGATCCCGAATGCCACATATACCCATTCCTTGATCATTCTTGGAAAAAAAGGAAGGATGAGGATAATGCCCCCGATAAATTTCCCAATACTCAGCTCATAATGAAACCATAGCGGAAGACCCAGATGTGAAGTGCCTTCCAGGGCCATTTTACTGCCAATGTAAAAGATTCCAGGTAGGATAAATGCAGCAATAATACCCGTGCTGACCCAATAAAGGATTTTTGTGCTTTTGTTTGTTGAACTCATAAAAGATTATTTAAGGTTTGATAAATATAATCCGTCATCACACGATTACAGCGGTGCAGAAAAGCCAATGAAGAGGGTGGAATGAGACAATTTTTAACACTTTTTAACATATATATCTGACATTATTTTATTGAAAAATGGATATACTTTATAAGTTTGCCGTATCTAAAAAGTAAAGGATTAATGGAAGAATTAAATTCACCGTATACAACGGATATCAGGGCTGTGAATGAAATGATACAGCGTGAGAGTGCTTTTGTGGATCTTTTGAAAATGGAGATGGACAAGGTGATTGTCGGTCAGAAATATATGGTAGAACGCCTGCTGATCGGTTTACTTGCCGATGGGCATATCCTGCTGGAAGGTGTCCCGGGGCTCGCGAAAACTCTCGCTATCAATACTTTGTCGAAAGCGATACAGGCCGATTTCAGCAGAATTCAGTTTACGCCAGACCTGCTGCCGGCGGATGTGATCGGAACGATGATCTACAACCAGAAGAAAGAAGAATTTGTGGTAAGACAGGGGCCGATATTCTCGAACTTTATTCTTGCCGATGAGATCAACCGTGCTCCGGCCAAGGTTCAGAGTGCTTTGCTCGAAGCCATGCAGGAAAGACAGGTGACCATTGGCGACCAGACTTTTCCGCTGCCTGCGCCCTTCCTGGTGCTGGCCACGCAAAACCCGATTGAGCAGGAGGGAACTTACCCTTTGCCTGAAGCACAGGTAGACCGTTTCATGCTGAAGGTGGTGATCGGTTATCCAACCAAAGAAGATGAGAAAAGAATTGTAAGGGCAAATATCGCCCCTGGCGGAATGCTGAAACCTAATGCCATTGTACACCCCGATGATATTATCAGGGCACGTAAGGTCGTGAAAGAGGTATACATGGACGAAAAGATAGAACAGTATATCATAGATATCGTTTTTGCCACGCGTTTCCCGGATCAGTATAAACTGGAGAACTATAAAAACCTGATCAGTTTCGGGGCCTCCCCAAGGGCAAGTATCAACCTGGCATTGGCGGCGAAGGCTTATGCTTTTATCAAGCGAAGAGGTTATGTGATCCCTGAAGATGTAAGGGCAATCTGTCATGACGTACTGAGACACCGTATCGGGCTGACATATGAGGCCGAAGCGGAGAACATGACTACTGAAGATATCATTACCGGTATTTTAAATGCAGTAGAAGTACCTTAACCGTCATTCCTGTAATCCATTATGGCAAGAGACACCAAAGAGCTGCTAAAAAAAGTACGCAAGATTGAGATCAAAACCCGCGGACTGAGCAACCACCTGTTTTCTGGAGAGTACCACTCTGCCTTTAAGGGTAGAGGTATGGCTTTCAACGAAGTGAGAGAGTACCAGGCGGGAGATGAAATCAGGACGATCGACTGGAATGTGACGGCGCGTTTTAACCACCCTTATGTGAAGGTGTTCGACGAAGAGCGGGAGCTGACAGTGATGATCCTGATGGATGTGAGCGGATCTGAAAATTTTGGTACGCAAAATCAGCAGAAACAGGATCTTGCTACAGAACTTTGTGCAGTACTGGCATTTTCTGCGATTCAGAATAATGATAAGGTAGGGGTAATATTTTTTTCTGACCGTATTGAAAAGTTTATCCCTCCAAAAAAAGGACGCAGCCATATTCTGATGATTATCAGGGAGCTGATCGATTTCAGGCCGGAGAGTAAGGGTACGGATGTTGCCGAAGCGCTGCGCTATTTTACTGGTGCTATCAGGAAGAAATGTACAGCCTTTATTTTGTCGGATTTTATGAGTCCTGCATTTGAGCAGCAACTGAAACTAGCCAATAAGAAACACGACGTGATCGCTTTACGCCTGTACGATAAAACAGAAGAGGAGTTTCCGGACCTGGGACTGATCCCGGTGAAGGACGAAGAATCGGGACTGCTGTCCTGGGTGAATACCAGCGATAAAAAGGTCCGGGATGCTTTCCGGGCCGAGGCAGGGAAAAGAAATGCCTTGCTGAAAGATATATTCACCAAATCTGGTGTAGACTTTACTTCAATAGGCACACATGAATCTTACATAAGCCCATTGAGATCACTATTTAAAAAGCGGGAACGCAAACGTTAACAGAATATATGACCAAGCATTTTAAATATATCCTGGTATTCCTGGTTGTCTTTGGTATAAAGGCAGCTGCACAGGATATCCGTGCGGTTGCCAAACTGGATCAGTCGGCCATTCGTATTGGCGACCAGACGAAGTTGCACCTGACGATTTACCAGCAGGCAAAGGATCAGTTTAGCTTTCCTGCACTGGCCGATACCCTTGCGGGAAAACTGCAGATCGTAAGCACTGCTGCGCAGGATACGATCCGCGATCAGAACAATCCTGAGAAAATTACGGTGACCAAAAGTTTTGTAATCACTGGTTTTGATGCCGGAACCTATACGATTCCTTCGTATGAGTTTAAGGGCAAGGCAGGATTGCTGAGAACAGAACCGTTGCAAATGGTGGTGCAAACAGTGAAGGTGGATACTACAAAAGCAATTTTTGATATCAAGCAACCGCTAGCTGTATCCTATACTTTTGGCGACTGGCTGAAAGACAACTGGCAGCTGGTGTTGTTCCCTTTCCTGGGGATACTGCTGATTGTCGCTGCGGTGTATTACTGGATGAAGCGTAAGAAAGAAATACCGGTAAAAACTGTCACTAAACCAGGTTTGCCTGCACATACAGTGGCGCTGGATCAGTTGAAGGCGCTGAAGGAGAAAAAATTATGGCAGCAGGAGCAGGTTAAGGAGTATTACAGTGAGCTTAGTGATGTGCTGCGTGAATATATCGAGAAAAGATATGCGATCAAAACGTATGAAAAAACTACTGATGAGATCCTATCCGGGTTGAAATATGCTGATATCACAGCTGAAAACAAAGCTACGGTACAGGACTTGCTTACCATGGCTGATTTGGTGAAGTTTGCAAAACAGAAACCTGTAGCGGTAGAAAACGAACGCAGCATCGAAGATGCCATGCTTTTTGTATCAGCAACCAGGAAAATCATTACAGAGGGAGGTGCCGGTGTTTAGGGAGACAGAATTTGCTAATCCTGGTTTTTTCTGGCTGTTGCTGCTGATTCCGGTAATGGTGGCTTATTACATCTGGAGGGAGCAAAAGTTACAGGGAAGTCTGAGTATTTCTGCCGTAAGCGGGTTTTCGCTGGCCAATAAGAGTATCATTCCGCGGTTGCGCCACCTCGGACTGGTGCTGAGGTCGCTGGCATTGCTGGCACTGATCATTGCTTTGGCCCGTCCACAGTCGGCCTTAAGCTGGCAAAATTCCACTACACAGGGCATCGACATTGTAATCGCTTCCGATATCTCCGGCAGTATGCTGGCTGAAGATTTTAAGCCCAACAGGCTGGAAGCGGGGAAGAATATTGCTATAGATTTTATCAAGGACAGACCTGACGACAGGATCGGCCTGGTGGTATTCAGTGGTGAGGCTTTTACACAATGTCCGCTAACGATCGACCATGATGTGCTGATCAATGTGTTTTCTGCGGTTAAAAACGGAATGGTAGATGACGGAACGGCCATAGGTATGGGATTGGCGACGGCGGTTAACAGGCTGAAAGACAGTGAAGCAAAAAGCAAGGTGGTGATTCTGTTAACTGACGGTTCAAATAACGTAGGCTCTATCCCCCCGGTAACGGCCGCGGAAATTGCAAAACAGTTTAATATCAGAGTATATACAGTGGGTATTGGTACTAGGGGATATGCGCCATATCCGGTGCAAAACTCAGAGGGTATCCGCTACCAGAATATGCCTGTAGATGTTGATGAAGGAACGCTGACTAAAATTGCCCGTACCACGGGAGGAAAATATTTCAGGGCTACCGACAATCAAAAATTGAAAAACATTTATGAACAGATCGATAAATTGGAAAAGGCGAAGATCGACGTGACACAGTATCATAAAAAAACTGAGGTATTTTTGCCCTTTGCACTAATTGCACTGGTTCTTCTACTCTCGGAGTTTATACTTAAAAATACTTTGCTGAAGGGGGCTTTAACATAATAGGATGTTACGTTTTGCACATATAGAATTCTTGTGGGGGCTGGCGGCTATCCCATTGCTGGTTATTCTTTTTCTGGTTGTCAGCAGATGGAAAAAGAAAGCTCTTGCGCGACTGGGAGACCGTAAGGTAGTAGATATGATTATCCCTGAGGTATCATTCTCAAGGCCCTGGCTCAAGTTTATTCTTTTTATTATCGCTTATGTGCTGCTGGTGATAGGTATCGCCGATCCGCGGATTGGTTCCAGGGTGGAGGAGGTTAAACAGAAGAGTGCAGACCTGATGATACTGCTGGATGTTTCCAACAGTATGCTGGCCCAGGATATCGCGCCCAGCAGGCTGGAAAATGCGAAACGCTCCATCGCACAGCTGATCGACAATCTGCATAATGACCGTATAGGAATTATTGTCTTTGCCGGCGAAGCTTATGTACAGCTGCCTGTAACGACGGATTATTCTGCTGCCAAATTGTTTCTAAATACCATTACTCCGGATATGGTGCCCACGCAGGGAACGGCGATAGGTGCAGCAATAGATCTGGGAATGCGGTCGCTTGATTTCAAGAATGGGACGGGTAAAGCAATGATCGTAATTACAGATGGTGAGAACCATGAAGATGATGCTGTGGCAGCTGCTAAAAATGCCGCGGATAAAGACGTGATGATCAATGTGATCGGGATTGGCTCCCTGCAAGGAGCGCCGATGCCTGTCTATGAGAACGGAAAGGAGAAAGGTTTCCGTACAGACAGCCTGGGCAAAACTGTGCTGAGCAAGCTGAATGAAGAGATGGGCAAAGAGGTGGCTATCGCTGGAAAAGGTGCTTATGTGAGGGCCACCAATGCCAATGGTGGTATGGAGATCGTGCGTGACCAGATAGCCAGGGTGCAGCGTAAAACAGTGGATTCACGGAATTACAAGGATTATGAAGACCGCTTCCAGTTCTTCCTGGGCCTGGCCCTGATCGTTTTATTGGCAGAGTTTTTTATCTCTGCCCGCAAAAGCCAGCGTCTCAGCAAGGTGAAGCTGTTTGAAGTGAAGTCGCCTACACCGGCTGCAGGAATGGGACCAAGTCAGAACAGGATCAACACGGGAAGGGGCAGATAAATTGATAAACATGAAGTATTTACTGATCATATCATTGTTTTTATTACAGGCTCCCCGGCTGTTTGCACAGCAGGGGAAACGCTATATCAAAAAGGGCAATGACCTGTATAAACAGCAGAATTATGCCGAAGCAGAGGCTAACTATCGTAAATCTGTGTTGCAGAAAACTCAGAATCCCCAGAAAGGACAAGCGATTGAAGGAAATTTCAATTTAGGAGATGCCCTGTATAAACAAAAGAAATTTGCAGATGCAAGGGAACAGTTCAGCCAGATTGCCGGCGCTCCGGAACAGAGCAGGGATGTAAAAGCACAGGCATATCACAATCTCGGAAATTCCTTTGTCAATGATAAAAAGCTGGAAGAAGGGATAGCTGCTTATAAAAAAGCACTGCTTAACAATCCAAAGGATGAGCAAACACGCTATAATCTTGCCTATGCGCAGGAAATGCTGAAAAAACAGCAGCAGCAGAACAAGGATAATAAGGACCAGAACAAGGATCAGAAGAATAAGGATAACAAAGATAAAGAAGAGCGGGATCAGAAGAATCAGGACAAAAAAGATCAGGATAAGGACAAAAAGGATCAGCAAAATAAAGATAAGGATCAAAAGGACCAGAAACAGGAGCCAAAACCTCAGCCCGGTCAATTGTCTAAGGAGGATGCCCAGCGCATGCTGGATGCGATGAATAACAATGAGAAGCAGACGCAGGATAAATTGAAGAACAAGAAATTCAAAGGAGAAAAAGTACGTATCGCTAAAGACTGGTAATACTGTTATGTGTCAAAAAATGAAATATATCCTGGTGCTGCTGCTTTTTTGTACAAACCTTTCGTTTGCACAGGATCTGAAATTTACAGCAGCGGTAAGTTCAGCGCAGGTGGCTACCGGAGAGCAGTTTGAAGTGCAATTTGCAGTAAATGGAAATGGTGATCGATTTACTCCGCCCAGCTTTGATGGTTTCCAGGTGCTTTCCGGACCCAATGTGTCAAACAGTATGACCTCCATTAACGGCAACACGACAATCAGTATAGCTTACAGTTATATTCTTGCTGCGATCAAAGAGGGCAGTATCACCATTGGTTCTGCCAGCATGACCGTTAATGGCAAACGCCTGCAGACAAATCCCATACGCATGACTGTAGTTAAAGGGCAGCCTGTCCAGCAAAATCAGGGTCGGAATCCAGCCGATAACACTATTACTGATGGAAGTACTGCAGATCTTTCCAAATCCTTGTTTCTCCGTGCTGTGGCTGATCAGACGACTGTATATCAGGGGCAGCAGGTGCTGCTCAGTTATCGCCTGTACACGCGTGTAGGTATTGTCGACAGCAGACTGGATAAATTGCCGGATCTCACAGGTTTCTGGAGCCAGGATGTGAAAGAAAACCAGCAGCAGGCGCAGTGGCGGGTAGAAACTTACAAAGGTCAGAAATATAATGTTGCAGATGTGCGCCAAAGTATTCTGTTCCCGGAGCATTCGGGTGATATCAAGATCGCTCCCTTTGAGATGACTTTTATAGCAAGGGTGGCGGAACCTTCCAATGATATCATGGACCAGTTTTTCGGAAGCCCGTACAAGGATGTCAAACACAACACGAAAAGTGCGCCGCTGGTGATTCATGTGAAACCCCTGCCGGAAAGTGCTAAGCCTGCAGGATTTACCGGTGCCGTAGGGAAGTTTAGTATGACGGCAGATCTGGATAAAACTGAACTGAAAGCCAATGAATCGCTCACGTATAAGGTAAAAGTTACCGGCTCCGGAAATATCAAATTGCTGAAAGACCTGGGTGTGAATTTTCCGCCTGATTTTGAGAAGTATGATCCCAAGATTACTGATACGGTTACCGAGACTGCAAAGGGTGTTTCGGGTAGCCGTCTATATACTTTCCTGGTTATTCCGCGGCATCAGGGTGAGTATACGATTGATCCGGTACAGTTTTCTTATTTTAATCCCTCAACCGGTAAATATGTAGTGCTTGCCGGCAGTCCCTTTAAAGTGAAAGTAAATAAAGGAACAGCAGAAAGCAATGTGACGGCTCTCGCTGCTACGGGTAAGGAAGAAGTAAAAGTGCTGGATAAAGATATCAGGTATATCAAGACTGGCGATGCTGGGTTAAGCGATATCGGAGATGGTTTTTACAAATCTTTCTGGTATATACTATTGCTTGCTGCAGGACCAGCAGCCTGCGTAGCTGCATTTATTTACAGGAACAAGCAACGTTTAGCAAACAGTGACATTGTCAAGCTGAGAAGCCGCAAAGCAGGAAAGGTAGCCGCCCGCCATTTGGCCAGTGCTGAGAAAAATCTTGGTGACAGGAACGAATTTTATGAAGCTGTCTTCAAAGGTTTGTATGGTTATCTAAGTGATAAGCTGAATATCTCTGTAGCAGAACTCAACAGGGAAAACATCGCTGATGAACTCCATGTACGAAAGCTTGATCCACTGCTGACTGCGGAACTTCTCACTACATTGGATACTTGCGAAATGGCACGTTATTCGCCTGTGACCTCTATGTCTGAGCAGGAAATTCTGCAAAAATCAAAAAATATTATCAATCGCATTGAAGATGAAATCTAAACGCAGCTCAGGGACATTAATTTTTTGGATCGCGCTGTTGCTGCCCATGCTTACTTACGCCGGCGGACAACCTGACAGTCTGTTTAAGCAGGCCAATGCGCAATATGCAAAAGCGCAGTACACTGAGGCACTAAACAATTATCAAAAGATCATTGCCGGTGGAAAGCATTCTGCAGCAGTATATTTCAATATGGGTAATGCCAGCTATAAACTGGCGGATCTTCCATCGGCGCTCCTGTATTATGAAAAGGCTCATCAGCTTGCGCCCAACGACGAAGATATCAATGCGAATATCAGGCTGGCCAATTCGAAAATCCGGGATAAAATTGAAGAGGTGCCGGAGTTTTTCATGAGCCGCTGGTGGACTTCCATTTACCTGAGTTACACTGCCAATACGATAGCGTTAATCAGCTTGTTATTCGCCTTTGCAGGCTCAGCCTTATTAATAGTTTACTTCTTTGCGCATCGCAGAGGGATCAAAAAGACCGCTTTTTTTTCCAGTCTGACTTGTTTTGCTCTGGGGCTCTTTGCAATGTTTATTCTGAGCCGTCAGGTTAGTTATTTTGAACAGCAGTACGGAATCGTATTCCATAGTCCGGTTTATGTGAAAAGTGAGCCTGCTGAAGGTTCCCGTTCACTGGTGCTGATCCATGAGGGATTGAAGGTACGAATTATCGATGTTGGACAAAACTGGGTAAAAGTAAGGCTGGCAAACGGGAGCGAAGGCTGGATCAAATCTGCAGATCTCAGAGAGATCTAAGGTTTTTCTGGTAAAACTTTCATGTTCAATATACTTTGTGCAAAGTCCTGTGTTTCCCTTTCTACAGATGGAATATCTCCCGATAATAACGCTGAAGCAATGGGATGAACTCTTGTTTTCGGCAGGCTGAGTTTTCTCTTTAATGCTGCAGGGGTCCCCAATTGTTCAAACATATCCAGCATCGCATCTACCCTTACTGTTTTGTCCTGATGCGCTTCATCCTTGTAGTAGTAGAGCATCAGTACTGGCTGCTTAATTTTCGCGAAGATATCAGGTCTGCTGGTAGTTTCCACAAATTCTTCAAGTTGAGGCAGCGCCTCCACCCGGTATTGGTTATACCAGTATTTTAACACTTCAGGGGCTTTATCATTGTTCCTGACATAATCTCCACCCTTCACCAGTCTGGCAATCTGCAGGCCCCAGGGGTCATTGAGCAGCCAGGCTGCGCTGTTATTGATTCGGATATTGGGAGAATAGAGCACAAGCGCATTTACTTCAGGATATGTTGCGGCAAGCCGGAGTGCCAGAAGTGCGCCGTTGGAAGTACCCATCAGGATTACCTTTTTTCCGATTTTTCTACCGATGGCATAAGCCTCACGTGCCGAAGTCCATATATGATCCGGTGTAAAATCCAGCATGGCATCTTTATTCTTAAGTCCGCTGCCGGCCAGACGCGCGAGATACAGGTTGCAACCAAATTTCTTTGCAAAGTTACGGTGTACCGGCTCTGCTTCGCCCTGACTGGCGCCAAAACCATGGATGTAGACTACTGCATATTCTGTTTGCCCTTTGTTTAAGCTGTCTGCCCACACGATCCTAGCCTGATTATCTGGTTTGACGGGAAGGGCGGCCTCATTTGAGCTGATATGTTTCTCCAGTTTATCAATGTCCTCAGGTAGTGCCGGCAGTGATTGGTCGTAAACTGGGGTTGTAGGTTTTGGCCCTGCAACATAAGCCATAAGAAGCAGAATTACCGCAATAGCATAATAAGCCTTTTTATTTTTCATAAACTAAAGGTCTGCAAAAGGAAATATATGTAACATAGCCGAAGGTGGTGATAATCAGGTGCTGTGTTTATCTCTGAAAAACAGCGATTTTTTCTCGATACCCAGTTTTTTCATTCTTGAACTGAGTGTAGATGAGTTGATCTCCAGGATCTCTGCCGCGCCGCCCTGTCCGTATATTTTCCAGTCGCAGCGCTCCAGTACGGCCAGGATATGATCTCTTTCGTTTTCTGTAATGGTTTTCATGCTACCATGCTGTTGTTGCTGCATGCCGGAATGATGATGGGGAGAGAGTTGCAGCGAACAGATGGTATTGCCGGTAGCCAGGAGGACACTCCTTGCCATCAGGTTTTCCAGTTCCCTTACATTGCCGGGCCAGTCGTAACTGATCATCTCCCGTAATACCTCCTCAGAGATTGCAGTGATCTGCTTTCCTTCTCTGCTGGCGTGTGCTCGCAGAAAGTAATTGGCGAGCAGGGGAATATCTTCCCTGCGTTTCCGCAGCGGTGGCAGGGTAACCGGGAAAACGTTGAGCCTGTAGTACAGATCCATCCTAAATCTGCCCGAGGCTATCTCTTCTTCCAGATTACGGTTGGTGGCAGCGATGATACGTACATCAATATTTTTCTTTTTACCGCCTATAGGTTCTATCTCTTTCTCCTGTAGTACCCTGAGAAACTTGACCTGCAGATCCAGTGGCAGTTCGCCCACTTCGTCGAGGAATATTGTTCCCTGATCTGCCTGTTCAAACTTTCCCGTTCGTTTGTCGGTAGCACCCGTAAAAGCACCGCGTTCATGCCCAAATAACTCTGATTCGATCAGGCTCGCCGGAAGTGCCGCACAATTGACTACAATGAAGGGCTTCTTTTTACGTGGGGAAAGCTGATGTATGCAATGTGCCACCAATTCCTTTCCTGTACCGCTCTCTCCTAAAATCAAGGCGGAGGTGTCTGAGGGAGCAATGATCTTCACATTTTCCAGCAGCTCCTGCATGGGCTTGCTATTTCCGACAATTCCTTGAAACTCCTGTCCCATTGAGGAGGAGGGTGATTTGGATTGTACAATCTTCAGGTATTCAGCTTCTCTTTTCTGCTGATGGAGGTACCAGGCCACATCCAGCATGACCAGGACATCCTTTTCACGAAAAGGTTTTACGAGAAAACCGTATGGCCTGGTAGATTTTGCCGCATTGAGTACTTGCTTATCGGAGTTGGCGGATAAAAATACGAAGGCTATATTTCTATCATTCAATATTTTCGCGAGGTCGATACCTGTCAGTCGCCCCTTCAGCTGTATATCGAGCAAAACCAGGTCTGGCTGTCCGCGGTCGATGACTTCCAGTGCTTCTGCAACAGAGCCTGCGATAGGGCAGACCTGATATCCTGACTTCTTTAAAATAATCTTTAAATTATTGGCTTCAATAAACTGATCTTCTACAATAAGAATTTTAGCTTGCATTCAACCTCCTTTTCTGAAAATGAAAAATATGGGTTTTGCGACACCTGTGCAAAATCCTATCAAATATAATCGTTCTTATCAAATATAGAGTACAGTTGTAAAATGATATTTTCGTAAGCGATAAATCGTTTAATGTTTATATTGCCGACATACCTGAAAACTATGAAATTATACACATCTGTACTGCTGCTGGCATTGGCCTTTTCGGGCTGTAAGCATAAAGAAGAAGGAAAAATCTATACGCCCAGGGGTCTAAAAGAGAAAGAAAATTTTAACGAATTCCATAAGGGAGCTGAAAAATCCCTGGCTATTTATACGTATACGGATAAGGAAAGTTCCGGCGAAAGCCCTGACAAGGAATTGTTTGGTCTAAAATTCAGAGATACCACTGTTCGCATACAGATTCATCCATCAGATAAAGAAGCCGTTTCGGATCATTTTGCGATGGCTGAATTTCTGAATACCCAGAAAACTGCCGTGTTGGTACAGATTGCTGACCAGTCGGGATTGGTGGCGCCATTCTATCTGATTTCGGTGAAGGATGGCGGTCTGGATGTAGTCAGCGTTTACCGGCCATCCAGCGGGAAAGGTGATAAGCGCTTTACAAAAGGACTCAGCAGAATTGGCCGTTCCGGTTATCTGATCAACAATGATTTCTTTATCACGACAGTAGATGCCAGAGTTTATCCCCTGACGAGGCAGAATCCGGACGAAAGAATCCAGGGTATCCACTTGTTAAATTCAGCTGATAAGAAGACGCTGGTATTTCTCGTATCTTCTTCGCTATACCAGATTCATTACCCAACCGGGGAGGTATATACACAGAAACTTTCTGCTGACCTGCCAAAAACACCTGAACAGGTATTTCCCTGGATACAGAATAATTACAGCTGGCAAACCAATGCCAAAGGGATCTCTTTTCTGAAGAAAAATAAAGATGACGAGAGGATCATAGACATCAGAGAGTTTAAAAAGTCGTAAATTGGCAAAGCTGGGGCTTGATTTTTGACGCCAGTAATTTTGTGGTTATTTGAGTCATTTGTGAGGACTTCGGGAATTATTTCTCCCATAGTGGGGTATTTTATCTCTTGATAGTCGTTTTCATCAAACATTTTAATTATCATTGTAATTAAAATTTAATGAGATGGATTACGGCCTCTTACTTCGGAATATAGCCAGATATATAAAACTTGATAAAGACGAGGAAGAATACCTTATTCCCTTGTTAATGTCCAAAAAAGTACGGGCAAACGAAGTATTACTGGAAGCCGGTGATGTAAATCAAATGGTAATTTTCGTAACCGGAGGTTGTTTGAGAAGTTATGCGCTGGATAATAATGGTTTTGAACATATTCTTCAGTTTGCACCTCCCGGATGGTGGATCGTTGATATGCTGAGTTTTATTACTCAGGAACCATCGAGATTAAACATAGATGCGATTGAAGACAGTGAGATCATCTATCTTTCCAAATCTGATTTTGATACCATCTACCTGGAAGTTCCCAAATTTGAACGTTTCGGAAGGATACTCACGATGAACGGAATGGCTACTTTCCAACACAGGCAAATTGACAATGTGAGCCTGAGCCCGGCAGAGCGCTACATCAAATTTTGTAAATTATATCCATCCCTGATAAGGGACCTGCCCTTACAACAGATTGCATCCTATATTGGGGTATCCACAGATTTTCTGAGCAAAATGCTCAGTACTGCTGAATTTAAATAGCAACTTAATTACTGATCTTCTTTGAATACCAGCAAAGGCAGGTGTGTGCGGTAAGCCAGATTCCTGGTGAGGCTGCGGTGAAATATACGCTCAAAAAAACCATATTCTTTTGGTACGGTAATGAGCAGGTCCATCGTGTTCTCATCAGCAAAGTCAAGGATACCTTCTTCCACATTTTCATGGTCAGTATAGTAGTACTTCACCTCTTTTTCGCTCCAGATCTGATGGAGTTCTTTCAGTTCTTCCCTGGCCTCAGGATCAGGTTCTTCCTCAACTCTGTTGACATATAATATGGAAAGGGCTGCTTTCAGCTGGCTGACGAAAGTATTGATCGGGAAAACCGGAATGGTTTTCGTCACATTTTTCAGGTCGCACGCAAAAACTGCATTCTTGATTTTTTTGTATACGGCCTGCTGAG
>Ga0157373_10002666_pt1 | contig 13532 bp, 13 predicted proteins | sample C65metaG_FD_113460 | JGI IMG/M metagenome (GOLD analysis project Ga0157373, IMG submission 113460) | Corn rhizosphere microbial communities from Kellogg Biological Station, Michigan, USA - C6-5 metaG | ecosystem: Host-associated > Plants > Roots > Rhizosphere > Soil | place: USA: Michigan... | reverse complement strand
CGTTGGAAGAATTTTTGCAGGACTTTCCGGGTTGCATTTTAATCGTAAGCCATGATCGTTATTTTATGGACAGATTGGTTGATCATCTTTTTGCGTTTGAAGGAAATGGCGTGATCAGAGATTTTCCAGGAAATTATTCTCAATACAGATTGTGGAAACAGTTGGAAGAAAATAAGCCGGAAAATGCAGAGGTCAGAAAGCAAAAGGCAGGAAGCGAAGAGCAGTCCGGCGAAAGCAAAATGCAAAATGCGCAGGGTGTGGAAAAGCAAAAACTTTCTTTCAAAGAAAAAACAGAGTTTGATAAATTAGAAAAAGAAATTGCTGACCTGGAAAAAGAAAAAAAATTGCTGGAAGTGAAGCTGAACAATGGTTCTATGGATTTTGAAAAGCTGCAGGAAGCGTCGGAAAGAATCAGCGAGATCATTGTTCTTTTAGATCAGAAAGAATTGAGATGGCTTGAATTGAGTGAAAGAATATAGTGAAGTAACAAGTAATAAGTAATAAGTTTTAAGAAAAAAAATCGCATTATTTATTTGTTTACTCCCTCATACCTAAAACCTCATCTGTATTTCAAATGAAAAATTGGTTTGCTTCAGATAAAATTTTTAATTCACTTTATCCAAAACCTATCCAGGAAGTGGCAGAAAAACATTGGACACCACTTGCTGTTGCAGAAAAAGCTGCTGCATTTTTAGCCGCTTCTCCTGATGCAAAAGTTTTAGATATCGGAAGTGGTTCAGGAAAATTTTGTTTGACGGCTGCTCATTTTCATCCGCTGAATATGTTTTATGGAATAGAACAAAGAGCTAACCTGGTAGCGCTTTCCAGTGAACTTGCAGAAAGATTACAACTCGAAAACGTAAATTTTATCTGCGACAATATCACGAATATTGACTTTAAAAATTATAACAATTTTTATTTCTATAATTCTTTTTATGAAAATATAACCGGCACACAGAAAATTGATTTTAGCGTTACTTATTCCGAGGAGTTATACAATTATTATAACCGTTATTTATTCAAACAACTTGCTAAAAAGCCTGCAGGAACAAGGCTGGTAACGTATCACAGTTTTGGTAGTGAAATTCCTTCTGATTATGAAATCGTTCATACGGATTATGGAGAGTTTTTAAAATTCTGGGTGAAGGTTTAAAAAATGTAAATCCATTTATGAAATTTCGGCGAAAAATAATGGTATTGATTTATCCTTTGATGATGAAGATCTTAAAGGTAACAGGCAAGGGTATGCGAATTTTAAAAAATGAAAATAATGTTTCGCCACCTGAAAGTTTTTACTCTTTAAAAGCGGTATTAAATGATGGCGAAGAAATTTCTTTTGAAGCGTTTAGAAACAAAAAAATATTAGTCGTAAATCTTGCCAGTGAATGCGGTTTTACGCCTCAATATAAAGAGCTTGAGCTTTTAAATAGATCGGGTAAGAATCTTATTATTCTTGGCTTTCCTTCTAATGATTTTAAAAAACAAGAACCAGGAAATGATGAAGAAATTTTAAATTTTTGCAGGGAAAAATATGGAGTTGCTTTCCCTTTATTTCAAAAAAATCAAGTAAGAGGAAATTTAAAACAACCGATTTATCAATGGCTCAGCGATAAAAATAAAAACGGTTGGAATGAAGAAGAACCAAAATGGAATTTTTATAAATATCTGATAGATGAAGAGGGAAAATTGTCCGCAGTTTTTTCAAGCCCAGTTTCACCTTTGGATATAAAGATCTGAAAAATTACACCGGACATTTTTCATGATAATTAATCAGTTCAATTGGAATTTTTTCAAACTCATATCCTGAATACTGATCAACAATTTCGTCTAAAACCTCTAAAATTTCATCCATTTCTTTTAACACAACCAGTTTTCCGCGATATTCTTTTATGTTAGGCATTCCCTTCAAATAATTGGCGTAATGCCTCCTCATTTCATTAATGCCTACAACCGGTCCCTTCCATTCAAAAGATTTGATCAAGTGCTTTTTACAAACTGCTACTCTTTCTTCAACAGTAGGTGGAGCAAGCATTTCACCGGTTTTTACATAATGAGAAATTTCTTTGAAGATCCACGGATATCCAATTGCGGCGCGTCCAATCATGATACCATCAACACCATATTTATTTTTATATTCCAAAGCTTTTTGAGGAGAATCAATATCGCCATTGCCAAAAACCGGAATCGTAATTCTTGGATTTTCTTTGACTTTCGCGATCAGCTCCCAATTGGCGCTTCCCTTATACATTTGCACACGGGTTCTTCCATGAATTGAAAGCGCCTGAATTCCTACATCCTGTAAACGTTCAGCAACTTCTTCAATATTTTTAGTGTCTTCATCCCATCCTAATCTTGTTTTCACCGTCACAGGCAAAGACGTGCTTTTTACAACAGCATCCGTCAAACGAATCATTAAAGGAACATCTCTTAAAACCCCGGCACCCGCACCACGACAAGCCACTTTTTTTACAGGACAACCATAATTAATATCTAACAAATCAGGATTGGTGGCATCTACAATTTTTGCTGCAAGCGATAAGCTTTCTTCGTCGCCACCAAATATTTGAATGCCGACTGGTTTTTCGTAATCAAAAATGTCAAGCTTCTTTTTGCTTTTAATCGCATCACGAATCAATCCTTCGCTGCTGATAAATTCAGTATACATCAGATGCGCTCCGTTATCTTTGCACACTGCCCGAAATGGAGGATCGCTTACGTCTTCCATTGGCGCAAGCAATAAAGGAAATTCCGGAAGATTTATGTTACCTATGTTGATCACCTTAATTTTGAAAATTAAAAATTTAAAAATTGAAACCACATTCTCCATCAGTACTTTCCCAATACATTTCACCTCATACCTGATACCAAAAAATGGCTGTAAATTTACGCACTTAAAAATTGCGAATGGAGAAGATTGATAGAAATTCAAGAAATTTTAGCTTTCCTGGCCAACTGGGAATTTTCCTTGCTTTTATCGGCGCCGGTTTAATTATCGGCACTATTGTTTCTGTCATTCTGTGGCTCACTATGACCGGCAGACCTGTTTTATCAATGGCTCAGGACATGTTTGATCCGAAATATTATAACGCCATCATGATGATGCAGGTCGTTTCCACCTTCTTTATGTTTTTTTTGCCTGTTTATTTTACCGCGCTTATTTGCTATCGAAATCCTTCGAGGTTTCTTGGTTTAAAAACGCGCATTAATTTTCAGCAGGTGCTGCTGGTATTGGCGATTCTAATTATTACTTTTCCTTTATCAGGAGCATTGGCAGAATTAAATAAAATAATCCTGATTCCTAAATCCTGGGAAATATATTTTAAAGCAAAAGAGGCTGAACGCGCCGCGCAGGAAGCAGCACTCATTAATATTAATTCATTCGGACGCTATGTACTTTCGATGATAATTATTGCTTTACTACCCGCAGTTTTTGAAGAATTTTGTTTTCGTGGTGGATTGCAAAACATTTTGACAAGATGGTTCAAGGGTCCGTGGGTAGCCATCATTCTGACATCGATTGTGTTTAGCGCTGTCCATGCTTCTTATTATGGATTTCTTGTCCGGTTTGCTTTAGGCGTTGCTCTTGGCCTCATCTTTTATTACAGCGGCAGTTTATGGCTCTCAGTACTTTTACATTTCTTATACAACGGGTTGCAGGTTACGGCTCTTTATTTTGCAACAATGAATGGGAAACCCTCTTCAAAAGAAATAGAAGATAATTTTCCACTATGGGCAGGAATCGTAGCTCTTGCATTCATCATTTTTGCTTTCCTAAAATTCAGGCAAATTTCTTTGCAACAACAAGAAAAATTTGTAATGCCCGAAATAGACGACCCTAATGATTATCACAACTGGATTACCAAAGAATCTTAAAATCTTTCAATGGCTTTTGATACCAAAACTTTTCAAACAAGAACACTTACTGCAATCTTTTTTGCAGCTGCAATGCTCGTTGGATTATTGTGGAATCAATGGAGTTTTATTATTTTGTTTACCATCATTCACTTTGGTTGCTGGCATGAATTCATAAAGCTTTTAAAAAGAATTGATCCTGATCATTATCGTCTGAAAGGTTTATTGGGCTTGTTTTATATCACTTTGCCTGTAGTTTTAATGATAATAATCCGGACAGAAAATCTGAGAGGAGTAAGTGATAATTTATTAAAAGTAATTCCCTGCGGAATTGTTTTTTCAATCTGGATTAATGATACAATGGCTTACATCGTTGGTTCTTTTATTGGCAAAACGCCTTTATCAAAAGTGTCTCCGAAAAAAACGCGCGAAGGAACGTTTGGGGGAATTATTCTTTGTGTGGTCGTGATCACTTTGATCGGTTATTTTACAAAATATTATTCTGCTGTTGATTGGATAGTGATCAGTTTATTTTGTGCAGTTTTTGGAACACTCGGCGATCTTTTGGAAAGCAAATTAAAGCGGATGGCCAATGTAAAAGACAGTGGCACATTGATGCCAGGGCACGGAGGATTTTTAGATCGTTTCGATTCAATGCTTGTGGCGATTCCATTTGTATTTGTTTATTATTTTTTATTTATCCGCTGAGAAAATTAAAATTGTATCTGCCCGTATATTTGTAGTTTAAATTTTGTTGATGAATATTCATAAAGAAGGCTATAGGACTATTGCATTGTGTGCGTTGATCTTCGGGGCCATTAATATTATTTTCTTTTATTTTTTTAGTGCAACGATGCCACTGGTTTCGTGGATTGTATTCAGTGTCAGCCTGATCATGTTGTTGTTTATTATCTCTTTTTTCAGATCACCGAGAAGAAACTTTACAGTGGCTCATCACCAGGTGATTTGCCCGGCCGATGGAAAAGTAGTAGTAATCGAAGAGATGACAGACAGTGAATATTTTAAAGACAAACGCCTGCAGGTTTCCATTTTTATGAGCCCCGCAAATGTGCATATCAACAGGATTCCAATGTCGGGCAAAGTGGAATATTCAAAGTATCATAAAGGGAAATATCTTGTTGCATGGAGTCCAAAATCTTCTACTGAAAATGAGCGTCATTCTGTCGTAATAAAAAGTGATACTGCAGAAATTTTAGTGAAACAAATTGCCGGCGCTTTGGCAAAACGCATTGTAAATTATCTGAAAGTTGGACAAACAGTTTCCCAGGGAAATGAAATGGGTTTTATAAAATTTGGAAGCCGTGTAGATGTGCTTTTGCCCGTCGGAACTCATTTGAATGTAAAATTAAATCAGCAGGTAAAAGGCGGCGTGACCGTTTTGGCAACTATTGATACATTGATTCCTATTGAAGATGCAACTTCAGATTTGCAAAATAACAGTGAAGCCACAAATAGTTAGGTTTTTTATTTTTCTCCTTTACGATTTACAGTAACCCCATAATTAAGTTTTATTTTTAAGTACTAATTTCAAAAAAGGAAGGAATGATGTTTTGATCTTAAGAATCAATAATTTCTAAAACAAATGCTATGGTTTCTTCCGTCCAAAAGTCAGCAGATGAATTAATCGTCACTAAAATTTATTTGATCAGAAATGTCAAAGTGATGCTTGACTTGATTTAGCCCAATTATATTCTGTTGAAACAAAACAACTGAAGAGGCACGTAAGGCGAAACATCCAGCCAAATTGCCACCTCAAGTTGGATATTCAGCTTATTTTTAAAGCACTTAAACAATTAATTAATCCTCCTGCCGAACCAAGAAGAAGAATTGGTTTTAAGCCCTAAATTTGGTTCTTAATTTTAACCTTCAAATATTTTTTTATGCCCTTTGATTATTTAGCAAGTGTGAAAAAACATTTCAATTCCTATAAATCGCTCGGCGATAAAACAATCGAACAATTGGATGAAGAAAATTTATTTTGGCAATACAATGAGCAAAGCAATTCTATCGCTGTGATTGTTCAGCACATGTGGGGAAATATGCTTTCGCGATGGACCAATTTCCTTACAGAAGATGGAGAAAAAGAATGGAGGCAACGCGATACCGAGTTTGAAAAAGTCATTAAAACAAAAGAGGAATTAATTCTGAAGTGGGATGCCGGATGGGATTGTCTTTTTGACGCGCTCAATTCTTTAACGAATGAAGATCTTGATAAAACAATTTATATCCGAAAAGAACCATTGAACGTCGGAGATGCGATCAATCGGCAATTGGCGCATTATTCCTATCATGTGGGGCAAATTGTTTATCTCGGAAAAATGCAACTGAATGAACGTTGGGTTTCTTTATCTATTCCAAAAGGAAATTCCCAGGAATTTAATGATAAAATGAGTGCTGACTTTTCTAAATGATCAGCAAATAATATCAATCTGAAATTTTATTTCAATGTGAAATCTCATTTGAACAGGTTTCATTTCTACAACAAACCCTCTTTAACCTTTATCTTTGCCGCTCAGAAAAAATAGCGAAAAAAATGTATAGAACACATACGTGCGGCGAGTTACGGCTGAAAGATGTAAATAAAGAAGTAAGGCTGGCAGGCTGGGTACAAACAATCAGAAAATTTGGAAGTATCACTTTTGTAGATCTGCGCGATAGATACGGGATTACACAATTGTTGTTTAATGAAAAACTGACCGAACAGTTAGAGGCAAATCCTTTAGGTCGTGAATTTGTGATTGAAGCAAAAGGAAAGGTTTCTGAAAGAAGCAATAAAAATCCAAATCTTGCTACCGGTGATATTGAAATTCTTGTTGAAAATTTTAAAGTTTTAAATAAATCGGCAGTTCCTCCTTTTACGATCCAGGATGATACAGATGGCGGCGATGATCTACGAATGAAATATCGTTATTTGGATTTAAGAAGAAATGTCGTGAAGAAAAATCTTGAGTTGAGATATGCAGTTGGTCGCGCTACAAGAGATTATTTATATCAGAATGGTTTTATCGATATTGAAACTCCCTTTCTCATCAAATCTACTCCCGAAGGCGCAAGAGATTTTGTGGTTCCGAGTCGCATGAATCCGGGAGAATTTTATGCGCTTCCTCAATCGCCGCAAACTTTCAAACAATTATTGATGGTAAGTGGTTATGATCGCTATTACCAAATTGTGAAGTGCTTTCGTGATGAGGATTTGCGCGCAGACCGTCAACCTGAATTTACACAAATAGATTGTGAAATGTCATTCGTAGAACAGGAAGATATTTTGCAAATGTTTGAAGGTTTAGTAAAATATATTTTTAAAGAAGTAAAGCATCTTGAGTACAAAGAACCTGTGCAAAGAATGAGTTGGGAAGATGCGATGTGGAATTATGGAAATGACAAACCAGATACAAGATTCGAAATGAAAATTTCGAATTTAAAGGTGGAAGGAAAAAATTATTTCGAAGAATTAAATCATACCGAGTTCCCAGCTTTTATGAACGCCGAAACTGTTTTGGCGATATCTGTTCCGGCTTGCAGCGATTATTCAAGAAAACAAACAGATGAATTAACGGAATGGGTAAAACGTCCGCAAATAGGAATGAGCGGTTTGGCATTTGTAAAATACAATTCTGATGGAAGTGTAAAAAGTAGTTTTGATAAATTCTTTAATCCTGATCAATTGAAATCACTGGCTGCTTTTACAAAAGCCAATCCCGGCGATCTTATTTTGATTTTAGCAGGAAGAGAAGAACGAACCAGAAAAGCGATCAGCGAACTGCGTTTACACATGGCGGATAAACTTGGCTTGCGTAAAGCTGATGAGTTTAAATTATTGTGGGTAACGGATTTCCCCTTATTTGAATATGACGAAGAAAGCAATCGTTGGGTAGCGCGTCATCATCCGTTTACTTCTCCAAAACCTGAAGATATTCCAGTGATGATCAACAACAGTCCCGTTATTGAAGATCCGGAAAAATATTTGGAACATCCTTATTCAAAGATCAAAGCAAATGCCTACGATATGGTGTTGAACGGTAACGAAATCGGTGGTGGTTCCATTAGAATTTTCCAGAGAGACTTGCAGGAAAAAATGTTTGCAGCGTTAGGAATGAGCAAAGAAGAATCACAACATAAATTTGGATTTTTGCTAGGCGCTTTTGAATATGGCGCTCCACCACATGGTGGTATTGCATTTGGATTTGACAGGCTTTGCGCCATTTTAGGAGGAAGCGAATCGATCCGCGATTTTATTGCATTTCCGAAAAATAACAGTGGCCGCGATGTGATGATTGATGCGCCTTCTACCATTGATGAAAAACAATTGGACGAATTGCATATAAAGTCGGATTTGAAATAAGCATTTAAAATTAATTCCATCATTTAACCAAACACTTGAATCATATCGGTGATTGCTGGCAAAAATTTATTCACGTAAATTGATGAAATTCGTTTCAAAAAAAATTCATGTACTCAACTTCTCAAATAAAGCATTTACAAAATCTTACGAATTTCCTTCTTAAAAATTCTGCAAGTGCAAATGACTTAAGAGACGTTCTTCGCTTTCACGAATACCGTTATTATATTTTAAATGATCCGTTGATCTCTGATGCAGAATATGATCAGCTCTTTAAAAAATTAGAAAAGCTTGAAAAGGAAGATCCTTCCATTATCACTGCTGATTCACCAACGCAAAGAGTAGGAAGCAGTTTGAATGCAGATTTCCAAACGGTTCCACATTTGGTTTCCATGTTGAGCCTTGAAAACAGTTATAATCCGGATGACCTGATTGCCTGGGACAACCGCTTGAAAACTTTAGCAGATCATCAGAAAATTACTTTTAGCGTTGAGCCTAAATACGACGGAGCAAGCATTTCATTGATCTATGAAAATGACATGTTGGTTCGCGGAGCTACACGCGGCGATGGTGCTGCAGGGGATGATATCACAACCAACATCCGACAGATCGGATCGATTCCTTTGTCAGCAAGATTTTCGGATTATGGAATTAAAAAAATTGAGATTCGCGGCGAAGTTTTACTGAATAAAGAAAATTTTAAGAAATACAACCAATCGCTTACCGAAGAAGGATTATCGCCTCTTGCCAACCCAAGAAATGCTGCTGCAGGCTCTTTAAGAATGAAAGATCCGGCAGCCGTAAGAAAAAGAAAACTGGAAGCGATTTTATATCATGTAAGTTTTATAGAGCTGAATCAAAAAGGATTGGAAAAATATCCTGAATTATTAAACACACATTCCGGAATCCTTCAAATGCTTGGTGAATGCGGCTTTCGCACTCCGGTAAAAGAAAAAAAAGTTTTACATCACATCCAGGACGTGGTTCAATTTTGTCTTGATTTTGAAAATAAAAGAGACGAGCTTCCTTATGAAATTGACGGAATGGTGGTGAAAGTAAATGAGATAGAAATTCAGCAACAGGTTGGAAGCACTACACATCATCCCCGTTGGGCAATTGCTTATAAATTCAAAGCGCGACAGGCAACTTCCAAACTGATGAATGTTGAATTCCAGGTTGGAAGAACCGGTTCAATCACGCCTGTTGCAAAGATAGAACCGGTGCATATTGGCGGCGTTACCGTTACTTCAGTTTCACTTTTTAATGAAGGCATTATTGAAGAAAAAGATTTACGTATAGGCGACACCGTTATAGTCGAAAGAGCAGGTGATGTGATTCCTTATATCGTTAAACCTTTGACAGAATTACGAACAGGTAATGAAAAGAAAATTGTGTTTCCAACTCATTGTCCGGTTTGTGGTGATGCGTTGATAAAACCTGAGGGCGAAGCCGTTTGCCGTTGTGTAAATATTAATTGCCCTGCTCAGGTTGTTGAACGAATTATTCATTTTGTAAGCAAAGATGCAATGGACATCAAAACCTTTGGTGAAGCAAATGTCAGAAGATTTTACTCGTTGGGGTTGATGAAAAATATTCCTTCGATTTATTCGATTGATTTTGAAAAAATTGCTGCTTTGGAAGGATTCAAACAAAAGTCTGTTGATAATTTGAAAACAGCAATTGAGAATTCAAAAAAGCAAAATCTAAACAGGTTAATTTACGGATTGGGAATAAGATATGTTGGCGAAACAACCGCGAAAACATTATCAAAAAGCGTTGATACCATTTTTGATCTGAAGGATTATTCTGTTGAAGATCTGCAGCAATTAAAAGATATTGGAGAAAAAGTTGCCGAAAGCATTTTTGATTTTTTCCATAATGAAGACAACATTAAAATCATTGAAGAGCTTGCTGACAAAGGATTAAACATCAATGGCGATAGAACCGCGCCCGTAACAGGCAAACTTTCCGGTTATACATTTTTATTCACGGGAACTTTACCAACATTAAAAAGAAGTGCCGCAGAAAAAATGGCAGAAGAGAATGGAGGGAAATTACTTTCTTCCGTAAGCGCCAATCTCAGTTATCTCGTTGCCGGAGAATCAGCAGGAAGCAAACTGGACAAAGCACGAAAAATAAAAACAGTGCAAATTATCACGGAAGAAGATTTTTTAAATCTCATCAAAAGTTAGTTAGTAACTTCATCGGTAAAACATTGAAGTCATGATCAAAAAAATTAACGGTGAAATCTGGAAGCCATTAAAATTTAAGGGATGGCAATCAATGAGAAATAAATATGCATTGTCTTCTCAGGGACGCGCTGCAAGTTATCGTGAAGATATTTATGAAGATGGAAAAGTTTTGGAAGGCTCAATGACTTCCGGATATAAAACGTTGAATCTTCGAATCCGCGGCAACAGTGGTACCATTTATCTTCATCGCGAAATTGCCAAGCTTTTCAATTCAAAAAATTCTCCCAAACAGAAATATGTGATCCATCTTAATCATGATAAAACTGACAATGGCAGCACTAATTTGCAATGGTCGTCACAAAAAGAAATGATCGATCACCAGCAACAAAGTCCGCAAAAATTAGCGTACAAAAAAATTCAAAACGCCCGCAGAAATGGTTTAAAATTAAATGCAGCGCAGGTAAAAGCAATCAAAACAATTCTTGCCAATCCAAACAGAAAATTGACATATCAGCAAATCGCTGAGAAGTATAATATAAGTCCGATGACAGTTTATAGAATAAAGAAGGGAGAGAATTGGAAAGCAGTTAATAGCTGATGTTTGATGTGTATCGTCTCTATTTTAAACTCGTTAAGAAATTAATTTTTTCAAAAAACATCGTACATCACACATTGAAATGATCCAGAAATCCACACTTGATTTTTTAAAAGCATTAAAAAAGAACAACAACAAAATTTGGTTCGATCAAAACAGAGAAAAGTATAACACAACGAAAAATAATTTCGACGAATTTGTTGCTTTACTGTTAGAGCAAATGATCTTGTTTGATGAAGATTTGAAAGAACTTTCTTCAAAGAATTGCACGTTCAGAATCAATCGTGACATTCGTTTTTCAAAAGATAAAACTCCTTATAAAATCAATCTGAGCGCATCCTTCAACAAAGGAGGAAAAAAATCGATTAATGCAGGGTATTACTTTCATCTTCAACCGAGAGGAAACAGTTTTGTTGGCGGCGGGCTTTGGATGCCGGAAGCAATTGAGCTAAAAAAATTACGCCAGGAAATTGATTATTGCTTTCCGGAATTCAAAAAAATTATTAACGCTTCGTCTTTTAAAAAGCACTATTCAGAATTAGAAAAAGATGAAAAGCAGATGCTGGTAAACCTTCCGAAAGGTTATGAAAAAGAAAATCCGGCTGCTGATTTTTTAAGAATGAAAAGTTTTATCGCAACAAAAAATCTTTCAGACGAGGAAGTTACTTCTGTTAATCTGGTGAAAGAAACGACTCAGGCTTTCAAAGCATTAATGCCTTTGATCAAATTTATAAACCGGTCTTTTGAATGAAAATATTTTTATAAAAAACTTTTAAAAATTCTTTTCTATGCAACAATCACCTGAAGAAATCTTTCAACAATCACATTTGATGTTGCCGCCGCCACCAAAGCCGGCTGGCGTTTATAAGCCTTTTCTGCAATCAGGAAATTTAATTTATGTTTCAGGTCATGGACCGGTATTGGAATCAGGTTCTTTAATAAAAGGAAAAGTTGGATTTGAGATAAACGCGGATGCAGCAAAGCTTGCAGCGCGTCAGACAGGATTGACGATCCTGAGTACTTTGAAAGCGAATTTGGGAAGCCTGGATAAAATAAAACGGGTGATCAAAGTCTTTGGAATGGTGAACTCCACACTGGATTTTGAACAACATCCTTTTGTGATCAATGGTTGCAGCCAATTGTTTGCAATGATCTGGGGCGAAGAAAATGGGATTGGCGTAAGAAGCGCCGTTGGCATGGGCTCTTTGCCTGATAACATTCCTGTAGAGATCGAAGCAATTTTTGAACTGGCGAATGAAACAGAAAATCTTGTAATTACCGAATCAGTAAAAGAAATACGCGTAGAAAATGAATGAAAGGAATTGGTATAAATTAAATGATCCGGAAGCAATTGATTCTCCCGCTTTACTCATTTATAAAGATCATGTTGCAGCGAATATTCAAACAATGATTGAGATTGCCGCCGATGCGAAAAGATTGATTCCCCATATCAAAACGCATAAAATGGCGGAGATTGTGAAAATGCAATTGGATGCAGGAATTTCACAATTCAAATGCGCTACCATCGCAGAAGCAGAAATGCTTTCCGAAGCAGGCGCGAAAAATATTTTGCTGGCATATCAATTGAATTTTACAAAAGCAAAGCGTTTTATTTCCCTCATTAAAAAATATCCTGACATTCATTTTGCTTCTTTGATTGATAATATTGATTCAGCAAAAAAGTTGAATGATTTATTTGAAAAAGAAAATCTGAAAGCAGCTATTCTTATTGATGTGGATGCCGGAATGCATCGGACCGGAGTTGCGCCGGAACAAATTTTAGATTTGTTTTTGCAAATTCAAAAGCTTCCCAATCTTCGATTTGAAGGTTTGCATGTTTATGACGGCCACATTCGTGAAGCAGATTTTGAATTGAGAAAAGAGCAATGCCAAAAAGGATTTGAAAAAGTAAATGCAGTAAAGCAACAAATAATGGCAAATTCCCATTTGCAAAATGTAAAAATTATTGCAGGAGGAACGCCGACTTTTACGGTTCACGCATTGAATAACGAAGTTGATTGCAGCCCGGGAACTTGTTTGCTTTGGGATTATGGATATGATCAATTATTAGCAGAACAACCGTTTGAATTTGCCGCGGTTTTAATGACAAGAATTATCTCAAAACCAGCGCCGGGGCTGGTTACAACCGACCTTGGACACAAATCTGTTGCTGCAGAAAATCCAATTAATAAAAGAATATTTTTTCTGAATTTATCTGATTATGAAGTGAAATCACAAAGCGAAGAACATTTGGTTGTGGAAGTAAAAGACTGGCAAAATCTTCATGTCGGTGCTGTGTTGTATGGAGTGCCTTATCATATTTGCCCGACAGTTGCTTTGTATGATGAAGCGGTTGTTGTGGAGAATGGAAAAGTGGTAGACAAGTGGAATGTTATTGCAAGAAAAAAGAAAATTACAATTTAATAAAGACCTGAATGTCTCAATTAATTTTAGACGCTCATCTCGATCTCAGTATGAATGCTATGGAATGGAATCGAGATTTGACGCGGCCTTTGGAAGAAATTCGTGACCG
>Ga0157373_10002664_pt1 | contig 13545 bp, 14 predicted proteins | sample C65metaG_FD_113460 | JGI IMG/M metagenome (GOLD analysis project Ga0157373, IMG submission 113460) | Corn rhizosphere microbial communities from Kellogg Biological Station, Michigan, USA - C6-5 metaG | ecosystem: Host-associated > Plants > Roots > Rhizosphere > Soil | place: USA: Michigan... | reverse complement strand
GCCGGATGAACTATCAACAAACAATAAATTATTTATACCATACACTGCCCATGTTCAGCCACATGGGCAGTGCCGCATTTAAGAAAGACCTGACCAATACCTTACTCCTTTGCGAACGATTGGGCAATCCCCAGAAAAAATTCAAAAGCATTCATGTTGCCGGAACCAATGGCAAAGGTTCCGTCAGTCACATGCTGGCTGCAATTTTTCAAACAGCGGATTACAAAACAGGACTGTACACTTCTCCGCACTTGTATGATTTCAGAGAAAGAATAAAACTGAACGGCGTCATGTGTGATGAAGATTTTGTGGTTGATTTTGTGGAAAGGGTAAAACCATTAATTGAAGAAATCCAGCCTTCTTTTTTTGAGATCACCGTTGCAATGGCTTTTGAATATTTTGCTCAACAAAAAGTTGACATAGCCATTATTGAAGTGGGTTTAGGCGGAAGACTGGACAGTACCAATGTGATCATTCCCGAATTATCGGTCATCACCAACATTGGCTGGGACCACATGAATTTGCTCGGGAATACTTTGGAGGAAATTGCATTTGAAAAAGCAGGCATCATTAAAGAAAATATTCCTGTGGTTATTGGAGAAAAGAAAAAAGAAACAGAAGGAGTTTTTAGGGAGATCGCTTCTCAAAAACATTCACCTCTGTTTTTTGCCGAAGAAAATTTTTCAGTGAAGAGCTATAAGCTTTTAAATGCTTCTATTGAAATTTCGGTTGCTGATAAAAATTCAACTGCTAAAAATTACCAACTAGATCTTCCGGGCATTTATCAAACAAAAAACATCCTTACAGCCCTTCAGGCTGTTGAAGTATTAAAAGAATGGAAACTCAATACCCGACAAATACAACAAGCATTAAAAAGCATAAAAAAGCTTACCGGCTTATATGGCAGATGGGAAACCATTCACGAAGAACCACTGGTGGTTTTGGAAGTAGCCCACAACAAAGATGGAATTGAGCAAATGTTAACGCATCTTCAAAACATTAAGTTTAACCAACTGCATATTATACTTGGAGTAGTGAAGGACAAAGATGTTGAACCCGTGTTACAGTTACTGCCCAGAAAAGCGAACTATTATTTTACGCAGGCGCACATACCCCGTGCTTTAGATGCGCAAGCACTGCAAACCAAAGCATCGGACTATTCATTAAATGGAAATTATTTTAGCGATGTAAATACCGCACTGCAACAAGCGTTGGTATCTTCTTCTAAAAATGATCTTATCATTGTTTGTGGAAGTATTTTTTTGGTAGCTGAAGTAAACCGCAGATTAACGGAATTGGCACAAGATTCACACAATGGTTAATGCCGGCAAGGTTAGCGAAGTGCCCGGTTGAATTAGGCAACTATGATAATTTTTCTAACTGCCGGAATACCGGTATCAAAGACTTACCTTTTTCTGACAGATTATACTCAATATGCAGCGGCTTTAGCTTTACAACTTTCTTTTCTAACAGCTCCTTCTCTTCCAGTTCCTTTAGAGCAATAGCAATGGACTGTTTGTTCGAACCTTCTATCTGGCGTAAAAGTGAATTGAAACGAATAGGGCCATCGAGGGCAAGACGAAAGATCTGCGGCTTCCATTTACCCGATAGCATCCTCAAAAGACCTTCCGCCTCGCAAATATTTTCACTTTTCATTTTGATCATTTAGGTAGTCATGTTTTTCTGACTAATTGTTTAAAGCATTATGCCGCGGGAACTTCGCATCACAAAAATAAACACTAAAAATAAGAAGTATGAAAAGTCAGGCATTAACAACAGTAGAAAAGATGTTCGCTGCTTTTGGCAATGGCGATTGGAAAATTCGGGGAAACCGTATCGGAAGATACAATCTGGATTTATCACGGAACACAGAAAATTCCAAAAGCAATCTTTGAAAGCAAAGGCAGAGCGGCCACCTTTCTTCGCAAGATTTTAACCCAAACAGGAGTGCTGAGCTTTGAACCGCAACAATTTATTTGCGAAGGGAATATGGTGGTTTTTACCGGCCAGGAACATGATCAAAGAGTTAAATCATCCGGGAAAGAACTTAAGCAAAAATGGGTGCGGGTATATGCTGTAGAAAACAATCTAATTACACGATGGAAGAATTTGCATCTTCTGAAGTTGTCAGCCAATAAAGCCGTTTAATAACAATAAAATTCATTTTGAAATAAGAGATACGTTATGGAAAACACAAATCAAAATAATCCTTTACTGTGCGATTTTGAAACCGGTATATGCGAGATGCCGTTTCCTACCGGCAAGGACATTTCGCAAATTGTTGCGAAAGAAAACAAACCGATAAAGGTGATTTACTATACCGACCCGATTTGCTCATCCTGCTGGGGCATTGAACCGCAATTACGGAAACTAAAATTGGAGTATGGTGATACTATAGATGTAGAATATAGAATGGGTGGCTTATTGCCTGACTGGAGCTACAATAGTGGAGGCATCAGCAACCCATCTGATGTAGCGCATCATTGGGATGAAGCGAGTGCTTATTACGATATGCCTATTGATGGAGATGTGTGGCTGGAAGATCCATTGTCTTCATCCTACCCGCCTTCCATCGCTTTTAAAGCAGCACAAATGCAGAACAAGGAAAAGGCCGTTCAGTTTTTGCGTGAATTGAGGGAATTGCTTTTCCTGCAAAAGAAGAACATTGCGAAATGGGAATACATCAGCCTGGCCGCTCAAAAGGCCGGATTGGATACGGTGCAATTAAAAAACGATTATGAAGGCGAAGCAAAAGAACTATTTATTGAAGATTTGGAATTAGCACAGAAGCTTGGGGTAAGAGGTTTTCCAACAATGTTCTTTGCAGACAGCTTAGGAAAACAGGAAAAAGTTTATGGTTCCAAACCGTACAGTGTTTATGAGCATGCCATTTCAAAACTACAACCATCAGTAACCAGGTACAGATACGAAAGAGATTGGAAAACTTTGTTTTCAAAATATCCGACACTTACTTCAAGAGAGTTCGCTGAACTTTCAGAAATACCAAGACATGAGGCAGATGCCTTTTTACAAAAACTGCATGAAGCGGGAGAATTGAATAAAGCAGAGACAAAAAATGGCGTTTTATGGCGGAGTAAAGAAGCCGTCCGTTGATCAATAACTCAACAAGCCTAATTTTTCCAAAGCATAAAAGGCTGTTGTGATGTGCAATGATTGAACAATTTTGTTCTCCCGAAGCAGTTGTTTGAATTCATCAATTGAATGAATTAAAACTTCTACATCTTCTGTTGCATCTAATTTTTGATTGGCTATTTTCTTTCCGCCTCTTGCGAGGAACATGTGCATATAATTGGTGCTGGTAGCAGGGTTTGGAGAGATTTTTCCCAGTTTTTCAATCGAATCAAACCGGTAGCCGGTTTCTTCCAGCAGTTCACGGGCAATGGCAGCTTCGGGCTTTTCGTTGTTATCAATCACTCCTCCCGGAAGTTCAGTACTGATAACACCTAAACCATGACGATACTGACGAACCATTACCACTTTGTTATCTTCAGTGAGAGCAAAGGCCGTTGCCCAATCCGGATATTCCAAAATATAATAGTCCGAATGTTTTCTTCCATCGGGTAGCTCACAAACATCCTTTCTGACATTTAACCAGGGTGCTGAAAATAATTTTTCCGAGCTTACAACTTTCCATTTCATTTTTAATTCTTCATTTTTATTACCACTTCATCCTCTCTCTTAAATTGGAGATATGCGCCACATGATGACGGCTATGCCATGAATACGATCCCAGCATATACCAAAGCGTAAATGGCTTTTGATGCTCAGGATGAAATAAAGTTTTTTGCCAGTCTTTATGAGAGAAGCTTTCTAAAAATTCATACCAGCGCTGATGCAAGGCATACAACAATGTTATCGAAACATTGATTGGAAGATTCTGTACATCGGCAGTTTTAGCCCATTCCTTTTCTTCATAAGGCTTAATGGTTGGATTTTCTTCTGTGTAACCAAGCTTAAAACGGATATAGGCGTTCATATGACTGTCTGCAACATGATGCACAACCTGATGAATTGTCCACCCTCCTTCTCTGTATGGCGTTTGTAATTGCTGCTCATCCAGATCATGCACAGCATTTTCAATAGCGTTGGGAAGGAATTTAATATCGGCAAGCCATTGTTTTTTTAATTCATCGGAATATTCCTGCGGAATGTATTTACCGATAGGATAGCGAAGATCGGATTCTATTTGCATGTGATTACACGAATTTTAATACACGAATTACACGAAATGTTCACCTCGAATTTCAAATCAAACATATCATTGGCCAGTGACTCAAACTTGTAACCTGAGGCTTGCCAATTTATTAATCCATCACTTGTAACAATTCCACATCAAACTGCAAGGTGGCTCCTCCGGGAATTCCTCCTGCTCCATTATCACCGTAAGCGAGATCGGATGGGATCCACAATCGCCATGTGCTTCCTTCCTTCATCATTGGAATCACTTCCTGCCATCCTTTAATGAGTTGCGTTAAACGTGCAGTAAAAGGCTGATTTCTTTTGTAAGAACTATCAAATTCTTTTCCATTTAAAAGACTGCCGCGATAATGTGCTTTAATATTGCTGTTTGGTTTGGGCTGTCTTCCCTCTCCTTCTTTAAGCACCTCGTATTGTATCCCATTCGGCAACTCTGTAACGCCAGACTTATTTTTATTCTCCTGAAGAAATTTTGCACCGGCTTCTTTTTCTGCTTTGATTTTTTCGGAACGAAAGCCGAATAATTTATCTTGTAATGACATGCTTTATTTATTTTGTTCAGGCAATGTTTTGCACAATTTCAAATGTCAAATGTCAATCTCAAATTCACTAATCTTCTCTCAATGATTTTCCTGTTAAATGAATGAACACGTCTTCAAGGTTTGCTTTCTTTACTTCCTTTGGACGCTCAAATCCTGTTGCCACCAATTCATCAATCAATTTATCCGGCGTGTTCAATGCAACAATCTTTCCGGAATCCACAATAGCAACCCTGTCGCACAAATATTCCGCTTCATCCATGTAGTGCGTTGTAATGATAACGGTGGTCCCTCCTGATTGGATTTGTTTCACCAGGTCCCATAAATTCCTTCTTGCCTGCGGGTCTAATCCTGTAGTAGGTTCATCGAGAAAAATAATTTTCGGATTATTGATCAAAGTTGTTGCAATAGAAAAGCGCTGCTTTTGCCCGCCACTTAATTCCTTCACTTTTGATTTTGCTTTATCGCGAAGGTTCACCATATCGAGCAATTCCATTGTATTCACCTTGCGGTTGTATAATCCTGCAAAAAGATTGATCAATTCAATAAGAGTGAGATTGGGATAATAACCGCTGGTCTGCAATTGCACGCCAATGATCTTTTTAATTTCCTGCGGATCTTTGTCAAGATCAATTCCATCAACTTTTATTTTGCCATCTGTTTTTGGGCGGAGAGTTTCAATAATTTCTAAGGTAGTCGATTTACCTGCACCGTTCGGACCTAACAAACCGAAAATTTCATTTTCATATACTTCAAAACTGATCCCCTTCACTGCTTCAAAATTTCCGTAGTTTTTTACCAGATGCTCAACCGAAATGATCACTCTGCCATCTTCCATGAAGCGAAATTTGGTGCAAATCTTCTATAAACGATTTAATCTGCAAAGTTTATTTTGATCGTGAATCGTTCCCTCCCGGCAGGATAAAACGTAAATTGAAGAGTTCTTCAGTTTTGTTTTTCAGTAGCGTATGCCGGTCAATTATTGATTGATCTGTTATTAGCCGGCTTTCAATGGCAAGTTTCATCAAATGATCAATAATTAATACTGAAAACGGATATGCACGACTCGCCGGATTCTCGATTGACGATTCACGTTTCATCCCCTATGCACTCTTCCAATTCAGCCATCATGTGTTCACTTCCCACAAAAAAAGGAGTTCGCTGATGGAGTTCCGTGGGCTGAATATCCAATATCGATTGTTTCCCATCAGTTGCTTTTCCTCCGGCTGCTTCTACAATAAATGCAAATGGATTACACTCATACAACAATCTTAGTTTTCCGTTTGGCCTATCAATGGTGCCGGGATACATAAAAATTCCGCCTTTAATAAGATTACGATGCACATCGGCAACCATGCTTCCAATATAGCGTTGCGTATAAGGGCCCCCGGTTTCTTTTGTTTTCTTCTGGCACCGGTCAATATATTTTTTCACCCCATCATTATACCGGAAAAAATTACCGTGATTCACCGAATATATATTTCCTGTTGAAGGACATTTGATATCAGGATGGCTCAGGCAAAATTCGCCAATGGAAGGATCCAGAGTAAAACCATTTACCCCGTGACGGGTTGCATACACCAGCATGGTCGATGATCCATAAACAATGTATCCGGCAGCCACCTGGTTCCTTCCTTTTTGTAAAAAATCTTCACGCCGGGCCAGCGTACCTCTGTCGGAAACGCGGCGATAAATTCCGAAAATAGTACCGATAGAAATATTCACATCAATATTTCCGCTGCCATCCAAAGGATCGAACAAGCAAACGTATTTGGAGTTTTTACTGACCTCATCATCGAAGGAAACAAATTCAGGCAATTCTTCGCTTCCTATGCCCGCGCAACTAATACCGTGCTGCAGTACGCCCATGAATTGATTGTTTGCAAACACGTCCAGCTTTTTTACATCTTCTCCCTGCACATTAATTGTTCCGGCATCACCTAAAATATCAACCAGTCCGGCTTTGTTTACCTCTACATTTACGCGTTTGGCAGCAAGACCGATATCACGAAGCAAGCTACTTAACTCGCCGGTGGCTTTCGGAAACTGCCGCAGTTGTTGAATGGTGAATTCATCGAGGGTAAGAATGTTACGGTTAATAGGGTTCATGAAACAATCGTTTTTGTTGCTGACAAATGTAAGGGATAAAGGGATGAATCAATAACTGCACTATGTTGAACATGCAAATGCAGTTTGATTTGAAAAAGTTTACTCTTCATTATACTTTTCAACTGCTTTCAATAGCTTTTTCCTGTCAGCAAGTTTCAATGCCTTCCCATTGTCCTTAACCATTTCTCTAACATTTGCTTCTGTAAGCGGCAGTATTGGCTTATCTACTCCTTTTTGAACGTAGGCAATCAGAGGATAATCGGTCTCGGATGTTACGCTGTAGGTATTGATCTTTCCAAATCCTGCGGAAAAAATCCAGCAACTGTCCATTGCTTTTCCACTGATCTTTTCTCCTCTTACCATCCGGTAAATTTCTTTAGTCTCAGAAGGTTTTATAATGATCTGGTTCTCTTTTTTGCCCCATTTAATGCAATGAACGGAATCGCTTAAATCAATTACAGCCTTTACAGTCATCGTGCTGTCGTTTAAAAAAACAATTGTGAATTCATGTCTTCTGTTCGAATTTTTATAATTAAAGTTGTTGTACATAGGGATATGAGACGGTGTGTAAATCGTAACATTTCCCCTGGGGGTAGAAATCGTAGTAGGCATGGGAATGCGTTGAGCAGAAGCATTCTGAAATAGATTTAATAAAATAAAGACGAAAAACACAATAAACCTTAAACGCATAAAACATTAGTTTGGTTCAGAAAAGTGTAGTGTCACCAATATAAAAAAAGATTCCCTCATATTGTATGATTTCATCAGAATCTTCGTTGTAGGATGGACAGACTGAATTTCATTCTTTCATTTTATCCATCTTTGCAGCCTATGAAAGTGTTCAAATTTGGTGGTGCATCGGTTAGCACAGCAGAAAGAATAAAAAATGTGGGTAAAATTTTAAAGAAGTACTCCGATGAAAAAATTTTAATAGTGGTTTCTGCCATGGGTAAAACCACAAATGCATTGGAGAAGGTAGTGGAAGCATTTTACAGTAGCGATCAGCAAAAAGCATTGGAACTCTTTCAAAAAATAAAAGAGGATCATTTATCTCTCGCCAGAGAACTTAGTGGCCATCCTGCGCCTGTCGAAGGACACCATTCACTGATTGATTTCTTCACCGAAGTGGAATGGCTGCTTCATGACAAACCTCTTCGCAATTTCGATTACTACTACGACCAGGTAGTCTGTATTGGCGAAATGCTTTCGTCAACAATTGTCGGTAACTATTTGAACAGTGCCGGCGTTTCCAATCAATGGATTGATGTAAGGGACATAATTCGTACCGATGATAATTTCCGCGATGCAAGAATCGACTGGAGCTTCACCAGGAAAAGAGTTGAAGAGAGTATTCTTCCTCTTTTTGAAAAAACCAATATGGTACTCACACAAGGCTTCATCGGCGCTACCGATGAAAATGAAAGCACTACCCTTGGCCGCGAAGGAAGTGATTACTCGGCTGCTGTTTTTGCCAACCTGCTTGATGCGGAAAGCCAGACCATTTGGAAAGACGTACAAGGCGTAATGAATGCCGATCCAAAGCAATACCAGGATGCGCAATGGATCAAAAAACTGAATTATCAGGAAGTGATTGAGATGGCTTATTACGGCGCACAGGTCATTCATCCCAAAACCATTAAACCGCTCCAAAACAAAAACATTCCCTTGTACGTTCGCTCATTTATACATCCTGATGAAGAAGGCACCTGCATTCAAAGCCAGAATTTCAATCACCTGCCTCCTATTATTGTTTATAAACACAACCAGGTATTGATTGAATTGAAGTCAAAGGATTTTTCTTTTGTTGGCGAAGGATTGACTGCTGAAGTGTATAAGATTTTTCAATCGATAAAATTCAAGCCCAATTTGATTCAGAGTGCGGCCATCAGTTTGCTTTGCGTAGTGGATGATTTTTCAGATAAAGTACAGGAGTTTGCATTAAAAGCCTCGGGTGTTTTTGATGTGAATGTTTCGAGGGATCTAATACTTCTCACTATTCGTCATTACAATGATCAGATTTTATCGGAGCTTGTTGGGGATAAGCAAACGGTCCTTCGTCAGCAAACTCCGGAGACGGTTCAGGTTTTGATGGGATAACAAAATCAGAAGTGGAAAGCAGAATGTCAGAATAACTATTGTTTGACAAAGAGCAAAATGAAAAACTTTTATTTTTACTTTTTTTATTTATTAACAAGCTTTACTAAAAAAATAAATAGAAGAAATTTTGATCCGGCATTTTCCGGAATTGCCTATTTAAGCGTGTTAATGGGTTTTAATCTGTTTACTTTGTTATCATTCTTGGAATTGAACAATTTTATTATCCTGAAAGGGAAAGCTGTTTTTATTTGCATTTTACTTGGCGTGTTTGCTATTAATTATATCCTACTATACAAGAGAAGTGATACAATTATAAATTTTTATACTGAGAGAAGATTATCAGTACAAAATAAATGGCCTCTGCTTATGTTTTTATTATATGTCGTAATTAGTTTACTGCTTGTAGCATATACTTCATATTTGGTCAGGAATACTTCTAATTGATAATTCTGCTCCATTTAATAACTACGGTTCAACCCGCAGCAGAATGATACAAGTTGTCATGTTTGGTACAAAATAAAAGCCTCGATTATAAGGCTTTAAATGATTTATAAAAATTTTAGACTTCTAACTTCCTACCTCTTACTCCAACATCCTACTTCCCACTCGCCAAATCACCTCCTCTTTCCACCAAAAAGCTTTGTTTCATTTTCTTAGCAACAGGTTTTTCATTTAATATCGCGGGCTGCCATGTAGGCATTTGTTCCAGCACGGTAATGAGTTCATCGTTAAATTCCTCATCCACCCCTTGCACCACTTTAAAATTAGTGGGCACCCCATCGACATCAACAATAAACTCTACTACAACATTTGCTTTTTTTACATTCACAGGTAAAGACTCGCCCAAAGCTTTTCCCATTTTATCCAGATACTGCAGGAAAGATTGTCCGCCTCCGGGAAATTCAGGCCATTGTGTTACCACATCGGCAACATCAGTGATGTTCCTTGTGCGATGCGGAACGGGAATTCTTTCTTTCCTGGGCTTCTTTTCTTCGACAACCGCTACTCTTTTTGACAATCCGTCAAACACATAGCTCCCTCTTGAATTGGTCATGATTATCGGTAACTGGTGTGTCAATTCAAAATGGTCGTACACCTGCTCCAGTCTCTCACCAAATGTTTTTAAAGAAGCATCCGTTCTCGAAAGATAGGCCAGGTAATCTGCGCTCTTTTTTACATTATAACGAACCGGATAAATGTGAACCGGGATATAATCCTGTCCTGATGCTTTTGCATAAGCAGCCAGGATGTAAACTTCTTCAATGTATTCATCAGTCAAAGGAATGCATCCCACGGTAACGCAGCTCCCATGAATATAAATATCACCACCCGGACGAAGGGAATCGCTTAAAATTTTATCAGAGGCATTAGGATAATTTAACCCGAGAGATAAATGATAATTGCTGGTTGGGTTAAACTCATTGATGTAATAAAAACCTTCCGGTACCTGGTAGTCACCAGCCATACGTTTAGGACCAAGTGTTCCCGCCATTGCACAAACCCTGTACGTTTTAAAAAGTTTGAAAGGTTCTTTGCGTGTATTCTTCACCCATACTTCCAGCTGCCCATCAAATTTGAACGAACGGATATAAATGTATCTGGCCGGCCATTGCAACCCTTTTACAGCAAATTGTTTTCTGAGCGTATCTTCTTTCTTTCTTATTGCATCACTGGGACGCTGAAGAGTTCGCTGAAAATCGACAAATGAGGCTGACGGTCCTTGTGCCAAAGCGGAGCTTGCTAATAAACTAAACAGAATTACGGCGAGGTTTTTCATCGATGACATTTATTGTACTGCAAATTCTGAAAACTATTTATAAAAAAACGAAAATTTCGATCAAAGATTGCCACGGGCCGCCTGTTCCCTTTCAATGGCTTCGAATAAAGCCTTGAAATTTCCTTTTCCAAAACTCTTTGCTCCTTTCCTTTGGATGATCTCAAAGAAAAGCGTCGGTCTGTCTTGCACGGGTTTGGAAAAAAGTTGGAGCAGGTAGCCTTCGTTGTCCCGGTCCACTAAAATACCCAATTCCTTCAATGGCTCCAAGTCTTCATCAATATGTCCTACACGGTCAAGTAGATCATCGTAGTAAGAGTTCGGCACTTTCAAAAATTCTACGCCGCGACTGATTAACTCTGTTACTGTTTTTACGATGTCGCCAGTAGCGAGTGCAACGTGCTGCACACCTTCACCGTTGTAAAACTCAAGATATTCCTCCACCTGCGATTTTTTCTTGCCCTCAGCAGGTTCATTGATAGGAAACTTTACATAACCATTTCCATTGCTCATCACCTTACTCATCAGGGCAGAGTATTCGGTAGAAATATCTTCATCATCAAAACTCAGAATATTTTTGAAGCCCATCACATCTTCATAAAACTTCACCCAGAGATTCATCTGGTTCCATCCAACATTGCCTACGCAATGATCAACATACAAAAGGCCTGTATCTGTTGGAGCAAAATGCGGATTGCTCCATGCTCTGTATCCCGGCATAAATGCTCCGTTGTAATTTTTTCTTTCAACAAAAACATGAACCGTATCGCCGTAAGTATGAATGCCACTCAATACCACTTCACCGTTTTCATCTCTTAAACGCTGTGGCTCCAGATAAGTTTTAGCTCCGCGTTTTGTAGTTTGTTCCCAGGCGTCGGCAGCATCATCAACACGCAGGGCCAGCACTTTTACGCCGTCGCCATGTTTGTAAATATGGTCAGCTATTTCATTGTTGGGTGGCAGTGGTGTTGTCAGTACAAACGTTAGCTTGTTTTGATGCACAACATAACTTGCCCTGTCTTTCATTCCTGTTTCGGGACCGGCATAAGCAATTGCCTGGAAGCCAAAAGCACTTATGTAATAATGTGCGGCTTGTTTGGCATTGCCAACATAAAATTCCACGTAGTCAGTTCCTTGCAATGGAAGGAAGTCAGTTAGAGTATCTGTAACCTGTTTAGTAGCTGAAGCAATCGACATGTTTCAAAAGGTTTAAGGTGAGATTTTAGATGCTCATTGTTTAATGATCCATCGATTTTATTTCCGGCAACAGGATTACTATTAAGCTTCCGTGGAGTCTACCCTGAGTTCAACGAAGGGTCACTCACTTGTATGTTCTGTAATTCTATTCTACATAGCTCCGTAGCAAAATCCATCCATAAACAATGAACACCTTCAGCAAAATTAAAAAGACTTCCGCAACAAATTCTTGCCAGGTTTCTTAACACAAACTATATTTAGTAAAACAACCAAAACCATGGAAGAAAAAGTAATTTGTGAAGTATCTCCATCCCAGATACTGAACCTGAAATCATTTATTTATAGCTTTCTTGCAATTGGAGTTATTGTTACGGCAGCAATCCTTGCGGACCAAAATTTAATCCTGATTGCATTGGTTCTTCCCATAGGTTATGCACTTTGGAAATATCTCCAAATTGCTTCCATCAAACTTAAAGTAACTGAAGAGAGGATCATTCTTCGTGAAGGTGTTTTAAATAAAACCACCAATGAAACCGAATTGTATCGTGTAAGAGATTCTGCCATCAAGGAGCCTTTCTTCTACAGAATATTTGGTTGTGGCAATATTGATATTTACACGACTGACGAGGCAGATGCTACTCTTCATTTAAAAGCATACAAAAAACCACATTGGGTTAAAGACCAGGTGCGCAACTATTCAGAAATATGCAGGCAGAAAAAACGCTGGGGAACGGATAATATTTTATTGCATGACCACCAGCTATAAACCACAGAGGCACAGTGGCACAGAGTAACACAGCGTTTTTGCCTTTAACTCAAAAGGAACGATGGTTGACAGGGCATATTGTTGACATTGCCATTTCTATTCATAAAAATTCTTGGTCCGGGATTACTTGAAAGTGTTTATGAAAAATGCTTCTGTTATGAACTAACAAAAAGAAATATTCCTTTTATAAAGCAAAAATGTGTTGAAACTATTTATGCCAACCTGGTTATTGATGAAGGTTTAAGAGTCGATATTTTAGTTGATGATCTTATAATTTGAACTAAAAGCCCGGGAAAATTCCCACCCGGTTTGGGAAGCGCAATTATTAAGCTATCTAAAACTAACAAAGAAACGTCCTGGATATATTTTGAATTTTCATGTACCACTGATGAAAAATGGAATTAAAAGAATGATATTATAATTCTCCGTGATCCTCTGTGCCTTCGCGCCTCCGTGGTTCAATAACCAAACGGATACGTCTCCGGCATTTTCTCATCATGCGGTTTCAGGTGCAAAGGATGCAAGGCCTTTGTTTCATCTAAAAAAATAAAGGCATCATAGCGTTGTGATAATTTCGTAGGAACATAATTTCCATAACGTTCTCTTTCCGGATCATAAACCACCCCAATTGCCCGGTGCCTTATTGAGGTTTCGTATTTCCTTTGAATATCTTCAGTATTAAAAAGTAAATAACGGTTACCTGTGTTTTCCAAATGCAATTGATGCTCGATGCTGCCTTCCCTTGCTTCCGGAACTTCCAATTCTTCCATTGGTGCGCCCCAGGCTTCTCCTGCAATAACACTTCCCCGATACGTTCCGAAGCCCACCAGGTAAACTTTGTTAAT
>Ga0157373_10002659_pt1 | contig 13559 bp, 13 predicted proteins | sample C65metaG_FD_113460 | JGI IMG/M metagenome (GOLD analysis project Ga0157373, IMG submission 113460) | Corn rhizosphere microbial communities from Kellogg Biological Station, Michigan, USA - C6-5 metaG | ecosystem: Host-associated > Plants > Roots > Rhizosphere > Soil | place: USA: Michigan... | reverse complement strand
TGAAATTCACGCAAACGATTGATCACGAGCGGCCCGATGATCAATCCGGTAAAAAGGGCAGTCAGGCTGGCGAAAGCGGTGCGAAACGTAAGATAGCGGAAAATACGGAACGGCGGAAAATAATGAAAGAGTTTTAGATATAGCAGCCAGTAAAGCAATCCGCCTCCGGGTTGGTCCGTTGTTCGTGGCCGGCTCTTTAGTCGTCAGCTCGCAACCGGCGGGTTATATGCTCAGATTTTCCCCGCCAGCCGAGAGCTGCCAGCTGACGGCTGCCATGCTTCCAAGGCCTTCTCCAGCTTCACGCCGCGCGACGCCTTCAGCAAAATCAGATCACCGTCGCTGGTGTTATTGCGCAGCCACTCGCCCGCTTCTTCGGGTGTGGCTACGAATTCGGCGCGGCCGCCGCAGTCCTGCACCGCATCTACCATCGGCCGGGCCACGCCTCGCACACCCAGGACAAAATCAATCTTCTGCTTCGCCATGTGCATCCCAGCCTGACGATGCATCTCTTCACCCTGAGGACCGAGTTCTAGCATTTCCCCGGCGACAACGATTCGGCGTTTGGCGGGCATGGCGGTCATTGCATCCACCATCGCAGCAAGCGCCTTTGGATTGGAATTGTAACAATCGTTGATGACTGTGATGTTGCCGAAGCGGACAACCTCTCCACGTTTGTCGGCGGCCACGAGTGTAGCCAACTGAGACGCCGCGTCGCTTAAGGTAAGCCCCCGTTCGATGGCAACGGCCACGGCAGCCAACGCATTGGAGACGTTGTGCTTTCCGACGAGCGGCAGAAACGCGCGTTCCCGAACCCCGGCAGTCACGATGTCAAATGCCGAACCTTGCTCTCCCCGCGTTTCGAATTGTTCGGCCCGAATACTGGCGGAGGCGCTAAAGCCGTAGGTCACCACCTTACCGTGAAAGCCCCGTCCGAATTGCGAAACATAATCGTCATCAGCATTCAGGACGGCGGTGCCGTTCGCGGGAAGCGACTCGATCAGTTCATACTTGGCACGCGCGATATCAGCGATGGAGTTGAAAAACTCTAGATGCACGGGAGCGACGTTGGTTACGACTCCGACGTCGGGCTGAGCAATTTTTGCCAGGGCTGAAATCTCCCCGGCATGCGACATTCCCATTTCGACGACCGCGACGTCATGCTCACGCTCAAGTTTCAGTAGCATGAGCGGAAGCCCGAAGTGATTATTAAAATTCCCGGCCGACTTGTAGACGTTGAACTTTGCGGCCAGCACGTGGGCGATGGCTTCCTTCGTCGTCGTCTTTCCGGCGGAGCCTGTGACCGCGATCAACGGCTTTCCCCAGAGGCGGCGGACAGCGGTGGCGAGGTTCTGCAAAGCAATCAGAGTGTCGTCAACGATAAGCAAAGGAGTCGCGTGATTGCCTCCTGGATCGAAAGCAGGTGAAACAACTGCGACCACCGCGCCTCTATCCCGCGCCTGCGCGACGAAATCGTGGCCATCCATCTTCTCGCCTTTGACAGCGAAGAACAGTTCGCCCGGACGAATAGTACGAGAGTCGATGGAATATCCTGTCGCAATGGCTGAGGGATCAACTTCGCCGACAACCCTGGCGGAAATCAATTCAGCCACGCGCGACAGGGGCAGCTTCATGCCGTCTTCTCCGCGACCTGCCGGCTGCAGTCGTATCCAAGTTCACGAAGAGCCTCAGCGACGACTTGGCGGTCATCGAAGGGAGCTGTTCCCGACCGTGAAATCTGCACTCTCTCATGCCCCTTTCCCGCAATGAGAACAACATCATTTTTGCGGGCATCGTTGATTGCCAGAGCAATCGCGGCACGCCTGTCCGGATCAGTCCTGAAGAGCGTGCCGGAACGCTGAAGTCCGACCACGGCGTCATTGATGATGGCCAGCGGATCCTCACTGCGCGGATTGTCCGAGGTGAGAAAAACGAAATCGCTACCTTTGCCGGCCGCTTCGCCCATCAGTGGGCGCTTACTTCGGTCGCGATCGCCTCCGCAACCAAAAACAGTTATCACCCGGCCGCCGGTTGGCTTCGCCAGTTCGCGGGCAAGCGAGGTTAGATTGCGCAGAGCATCATCCGTATGCGCATAATCAACGGCAACCGTAAAGGGCTGGCCGCAATCCACACGTTCGAAGCGGCCAGGAACGCGGGCAAGGTTCCTTACTCCTTCGGCAACTGCCTCGCTCGGGCAGCCTCGTGCATATGCTGCCGCGGCCGCGGCAAGAATGTTGTAGGCATTCACGCGCCCTATCAGCGACGAACTGATGGAAACCGTGTCATCGGGCGAGATCAGATCGAAGCGTGTGCCGCGAGGGCTGACCTCAAGCTTTGACGCATGAAAGTCGGCTTTTGTGAGGCCGCAAGTAAGGACTTCGCTGCCCTGACTCCGGCAGAATTTTACGAGCTGCATACCCGCCTGATCGTCCACATTCAGCACCGCTGCCCGAGGCGGAGCCGCACCGGAACCGGCGAATAAGATCCGCTTGGCAGAGAAATACTCATCCATCGTCCCGTGGTAGTCGAGATGATCGCGGGTCAGATTGGTGAAAACGGCAACGTCGAACTTGATCCCGTAAGTGCGCTGTTGCGCGAGGGCATGTGATGACACTTCCATCACAGCTTCGGTTTCACCGCTATCTACGGCCATTCGAAACAAACGATGCAGATCGAGGGATTCCGGCGTGGTATGCGGCGCAGGCAGGACTTTCCCGCCGACATGATATTCAATTGTCCCCACCAGCGCGCTCTTGCGCCTGGCGGCTTTCAGGATTGATTCGAGCAGAAACGCGGTTGTGCTCTTGCCATTGGTGCCGGTTATTCCAGTGATTGCGAGCTTTTCTGCTGGGCGCTGATAAAAATTCTCACCCACACGGGCCAGTGCCCGCCGGCCATGCGGCACCCGTGCCCATGAGACTCCACTGGGCCTTTGGTCCGAATCGGTGACCACGGCGACTGCGCCCGCGGCGATCGCCGCTTCTAGAAAATTATTGCCGTCGCTCGATTCACCCCGCATGGCGACAAAAACATCTCCTGGCTTCACACGGCGTGAGTCGTATTCGACTCCGGTCAACTCCGGATTGCCGCTCTGGGCGATGATTTCCACGCCATCTAAAACTTCGAGCAACGTCATTGGAGTGATTGTATTGTAAGTTGGTAAACAGCAGGGTTACGAATCGGGTGATCTGCCCTTCTTGGATGAATTCATTGGTGCGCGTTCAGACCGTCGCGTGCACATCCTGCAAGGGAAGATCTATCGAAGGACGCTTGACACGGAAAAAAATTGAACTGCCGCAGCATTCCAAGTCTAACGCCCGAACTTCACCGTAATCCGTGCTCCGCTTAGAACGTGGGCGCCCGCCGGAGGATTCTGGTCCTGGCCCAGACCGCTGCCGACCACATCGAGATCCAGCCCGCTGGATTCAGCCAATTCAATTGCTGACCGCACTGACTTGCCCTGGAACGATGGAACGGTTATCCCACCCTGCTCGACGTCGAGAACGACGGTGCCGTTCGCCGCCACGGGTGACGCCAACGCGGCCGCGGTCTCAGTCACAGACCCTGCAGTTGGATGAGTTTCGGGCTGAGCCGGAAGTCGTTCACGCATCGCGGCGGGAATCACTCCAGAAATGATCTTGGAGGATTTCTCCCCGCTCGGAGAGCTTGTCTTAGCCGGAGGTGAAGAAGGCGCGACAGCCCTATCTCCGTTCGAAACCGATGAACCCGTATCTGCAACTTCGATCTCTTCACCAGGGTGATCAGGAGAGCCTTCTTCGAGATCTTTATCTTCCTCTTGGGCCTTGGCGCTTGCCAGCAAGCTCTGACGGCTGGCGGGGATTTCGAGGTCGTGCGGCGTGTGCAGATATTCGAGTACCTGCTGAGTGATGCGATGAAACACCGGCGCCGCCACCCACCCGCCTTCACGCTGCGCAATGGTTGGCGCCCACGGTGTGTCGACCACCACCACCACAGTGATCTCTGGGTTGTTGATCGGAGCAAATCCTGCAAACGAGGCGACGAACTTCGTATGAGAATAGGAGTGAGTAGCAACATCGAATTTTTGCGCCGTTCCCGTCTTTCCTCCCGCGCTATAACCATCGAGCGTCGCTTTGCGTCCGGTGCCGTGGAGTACGACTCCTTGCATCATCTGCCGCATCAGTGCAGCCGTTGTAGTGGAGATCACCCGCCCATCCTCTACGGGACGGAAGGCGACCTTTTGTGGCGCAGCCTGGGCCTGTATTTTGCCGGCGACAATGCGCGGCCTCATCATCACGCCGTCATTGGCGATGCTCGATACCATCTGAGAAAGCTGCACTGGTGAGATTCCAATTTCCTGCCCCATTGCGATCGCACCGATAGAAATTTTCGACCACCGGCTCAGCGGCTTTGTCATCCCACGGGTTTCGCCTGGAAGCTCAATTCCGGTTTGCTGTCCAAATCCGAAATTGCGAATGTACTTGTACATGCGATCGTCGCCCATGCGCAATGCAATCTTGATCGCTCCTACGTCGCTCGACCATGCGAGCACATCAGACACCGGCATCACTCCCCAAGAATGCCAGTCGTGAATTCGATGCCCGAAGAGGACGATGGATCCACGCTGGCAATCGATCATCTCATCCGGGCGGGTGAGGCCCTGATCAACTGCCGCAGCGATTGTTACCAGCTTGAAAGTCGAGCCAGGCTCATAAATGTCACTGACGGCGTGGTTCTTGAGCTTTTCGGGCGTGATTTCGTGAGAATTATTCGGGTCGAACGTGGGCTGATTGGCCAATGCCAGAATCTCGCCGGTGTGCGGGTTTTCGACCACAACTGTCCCGGCAATAGCGTGGGTCTGCTGTATAGCCACAGCCAGCTCGCGCTCAGCAATGTATTGGATCTTTTCATCGATCGTCAGGACAAGATTTTGTCCCGGCTCGGGTTGCTTCTCGACGCTCCCAAACCACTTTTTGCGGGCGTCCACTGAGATGAGCATCTGTCCGGGGCGACCATGTAACTCATCTTCATACTCGCGTTCAACCCCGCTCAAACCGGTATCGTCCATGCCGACGTAACCCAGCACCTGAGCGGCAAGGTCATTCTTCGGGTAATAGCGTTTCGACTCTTTCTGAAAATAGATTCCGCGAAGATTCAAGGACCGAATTCGCGCTGAAATTTCAGGGTCAGGCTTTCGCGCTACCCAGCAAAAGGTCTTGGCAGCCTCACACTTTGCCAACAGCTCGCGTGGATCTTGCTTGGTGATACGTGCGACCAGGGAGATGGTGCTGGCGGCATTCGGCATCTCCGACGGCACGGCAAAGACCGAGTCCACGTTGATGGACATAGCCAACTGCTGCCCGTTCCGGTCGAAAATAATACCGCGCCGGGCGGAGACTTCCTCCGTCCGCTGTTGCTGATGCTGGGCGCGCTGCTGGAAGCTGCCGTAACGGAAGATCTGCAGATACACCAGGCGCAGGCAGATTCCAAGACACCAGAAAACGAAAACAGCGGTAAGTATGTAGAGGCGAAGATGGGTGCGATTGCGGACTGTGCTGGCGGCAGCCACCGATTTTCCCTCAGAAAGATATGGCGGCCGGTTAGCCGCCAAGCTCAAAACATACAATTAGAAATTGTCATTTCGAGCGCTACAGCAACATAAAATTCGCCAATGTTGCTGCGATGTCGAAAAACTTATCGCGCCGAGATCACTTCAACCGGCATCACACTAGCCACCACCTGCCCGGGCGATTCAGGCATGGCCACGTCCATGCGCACCACTTGGCCGGCTTGCGGCGACTGTAATCCCAGACTGCGGGCGATGCGGTCAATACGTCCGGGATCGCGCAGCGTGGCTTCCTCGAGCCCGAGAGCGTGGTTCATCTCCGTCAAGCTGTCTCGTTGCGACTTCAGCGCTTCAATCTTGTACCCATATTCGATTGCTTTGAAATGCTGGAAGGCATACGCCATTACGAACAGGAAAAGGCAGCCGAGCGCGATGCCGAATTGCCGAAGCTCGCGCGCGTGCCGAGGATCTTCTACTTTCACCAGCCGCGAGTTATCGATGGACTTGGAAAAATAAACTTCCGGCGTGCCCGACCAGCACCGCTGACGTGGAGCAGGCACTTTGCCAAATGAAACAGTCTGAATCGCCGCGGCCGCCATGATCAGGCCACCCCGGCGAGTTCGCAGGTCAGGTTCGCGATTTCGTTTTGCGCAACCGCATACCAGTAGGCGAGTTTCGATTCCTGTTCCGGGTCGAGGCGGAGGCTGGTTTCCGCGCGTTCAACCGTCGCGATTAATTCGTCAATCAGGTTCCCGTTGTACATCGTCTTTCTCCCTTGGTTCTTATTCCCACCTACAGAACTATCTTGTGTGGGGCGGGCACTCTTGCCCGCCTCCGGTTTACTGCTCAATGTGTTGCGATACTGATTTCCTGAATTTTTTCTGCCGCCCTCAACTTCGCGCTTCTCGCTCGCGGGTTTAAAGCGATCTCTTCTTCCCTCGGCGTTACTGGCTTTTTGGTCAGCAATTTGTACTGCCCCAGCTTCGCACTCTCTCGCATCGCGTCCTTCACGATCCGGTCTTCCAATGAGTGGAAGCTGATCACCACTAGCCTTCCCCCCGGTTTCAACAACTGCGGCGCTGCTTCGAGCAGCTTCCGCAGATCGTCCAGTTCACGGTTTACGAATATTCGGAGAGCTTGAAAGGTTCGCGTCGCGGGATGAATTTTGCGTTCAGCCTTATTCATTGGCCGGGCCGCGGCTGAAACGACCGCTGCCAACTCCGCAGTGGTTCGTATCGGCCGCGACCGGACAATGGCTCTGGCGATTCTCCGCGACCTCCTTTCCTCACCGAATTCGTAAATCAGATCGGCAAGCTCGCGCTCGTCGAACTGGTTTACCACTTGTTCGGCGGTAGGCTCGGACGTCGGATTCATCCTCATGTCCAAAGGCCCTTCCGCCTGAAAACTAAAGCCTCGCTCCGGATCCCCGAACTGCAGGCTGCTTACGCCCAGGTCGGCCAGGATTCCGTCAACGCCTTCGGTCGTCGGTTGTCGGTCACCGGCTATACCTACAAATGACCCGTGGATCAATTCGACCGGCGGCCAATCAGTTTCTTGGCCGAAGACCGAAGACCGAGACCGGACGACGCGTGTTGCGATTTCCAGCGCCTTCGGATCTTTATCGAAGCCAATCAAATGACCCGGTGCGCCGAGGCGTCTTGCGATTTCTAAGCTGTGCCCGCCAAGGCCCACCGTGGCGTCGATATAGGTCCCGCCACGCCGGACGGCTAAAAAGTCGATCGCTTCTTTTAAAAGAACCGGAACATGGCCAAACTCTTCTTTCTTGCCATGCCCAACCCCCTGAGGGGTGTCTGTTGAACCCTCGCCCACTAGATGCCCAGTTCGTCGAGCGTCTTCTCATCCTCAGGCGTGAACTTGTCTTCCTCGATCTCGCGGCGATACTGCTCCAGGTTGCGAACCACCAGGTAACTCAAATTCCCGGTCACAGCCACCTCGCCCTTTATCTGCGCAGACTCTCGCAGCAACTGTGGCATCAGCAATCGGCCCTGGCCGTCCATCTCCACCTGCTGGCCCCAGTAGTTGGTGCGATCGAGAAACTTCTTCTTCGTGGGATTGAAAGTGGAAAGCCCTGCAAGCTTCTGCTCGATCCGCTCCCATTCCTCGAAGGGATAAACTTGTGCAACCTTCCCATCGAAACTGGTGATATAGAATTGCTGCCCGTACTTCTCGTCGATCACGCGCTTGAATTCCGCGGGGACTTTGAGCCGTCCTTTTTCGTCGACGCGAGTTGGGTGATTGCCGCGAAACATGACTGGCTACGACCAGAGAAGCAAAAACGGTGACGAGTTGGGTTGTTTCGATCTCATTTGGCTTCGTTTTGGAGGTTTCAGCCTTGAATTCCACTGTCGCTCCGCTTTGCTTCACTCGTTCCCATTACTGCTTATGCCCAATCCACTTTCTACCACTTTTGACCACATCTTATCGCTAAATGCTTGACTGTCAACAGCAAAGTTGCAGGTCATGACCCGAAGAGTGCATGCACTCCCAAAAATCCAACAAATTGCGGATTACTGCTTAGGCGACCACTAGGAATGGTGTTGTTAGGCTTGGTTCGGCTGGATATAACCTCAATGATGTGAGCTGTTCATCCTGTGGAAAACCCTCCCGGGCCTGCGAAACCTTGTGCCCCGTGGGTCCGAGCGCTGCAACAACGACAATAGCTGACCGTCATCGGAGTGGATCGTCTTCGGATGCACGGCGTTTGGGCAGAGTGCACAACGTAAATGCTGTGGTCGCGAGAAAACAACCCAGCTTCATTCCTGCCGTACCTGCCCATAGTTCAGGACGCTGACGATCCCAACGCCGCCGACGATATTGCCCACAGTCGCAGGCAGCAGCCACTGAAAATAGGCTCCCGCAGAAACTGTCCCTGCCATTACTGCGGACAAGATTTCACAACTGCTGACCACGCAATGTGAAAACCGTCCCACCCCGAGAATGAACGTGAGCAGCCAGATCATCACCACCTGGCCGATGGTCCAGTGACTGGCGGTCACCATCCAGGCAACCAGCGCGATGATCCAACCGCCCACCACGCCGCTCCAAAACAGATGACCGAAGCTGCCAAACGCTGCGTCTTGCCCCATTCTGACCAGGGCCTGAGAAATCTCCGGGCGAAGCGCCTGCGTTCGTATGGCGAGCGCCGCAAAACATACAGCGCCGAGGATATTAGAAGTGAAGACCACGACCCAGAGCCGCAGAGTATTCAGCAAGTGACCACGTTCATCCAGAACCAAAACAACCGGATACAGCGTGTTCTCCGTGAACAACTGCGAGCGGCCGATGATAACTGCGATAAAACCCGATGGATAGAGGAGATACGAGACCAGTTGCTGCCAGTTTCCCTCTCCTAAAATTGCCTGTACTGATGCGACGCCAATCCCGGTCAGGCCAAGGGTGATACCTCCCGCCAGTCCAGAGAAGGCGAGACTGCGCCACGAGCGGCTGAGTTCAGAGCGCGCATTCTCGGTTGCGGCTTCGAATATCTGCGGCGCGGTAAGACGTTTGCTTTCAGGAACGCTCTCATCCTGGTGGTTGCTATGGTTCTCACGGTGGTTGGGCACGCGGCTTAGATTCCAGTCCGTCAACTGGGTTGTTTGCTCTCAAACCGAGTTGCGAATCCTCTTCTACCGAGACGGTAGAATGTAAATGTGAGCACGGTAGCAGCTCCGGTATCGGCAAATGTGGACAGGCCATGGCGGAAGTTCTCGTTCAGGGAACGAATCCTGCTGTGGCTCATCACCTGGGCCGGCTATTTAGCGGTGCGGCTGCTGGGGCCGACCATCCGCATGGCGGTTTCGTGGGAAGAAGCTTCGCCGAAAAGTCTGGCCGAGAGGCCGTACGTTTATTCGTTCTGGCACAACTGCATGATTACGGCCATGTACTGGTGCCGCAACTTACAGGTGCGGGTTATGAGCAGCGATAGCTTTGATGGCGAGTACACCGGGCGCATCATGCAGAAGTTTGGCTTCGTAAAAGTGCGCGGGTCGAGTTCCAAAGGCGCGGTGCGGGCGCTGCTGGGAATGCGGCGCGCTCTGGAAGAAGGCTGGACGGCGGCATTTACAATCGACGGGCCCAAGGGACCGCGGTACGTGGCGAAGCCCGGCCCGGTAAGTCTGTCGCGCAGCACGGGCGCGCCGATGGTGGTCTTTCATATCGCTCACGAGCGCGCCTGGGTGCTGAAGACCTGGGACAGATGCATGATTCCGAAGCCGTTCACACGGGCGTTCATGAGAATCAGCGGCCCGATTCGTGTGCCGCCCAATGGCGACTTAGAGAAGTACCAGAGCGAATTGCAGGCTGCGCTTGACCGGGTGCGGATTTTCGCTGAGGAGAACATCAGCAAGGCAGGAACAGCGGAGTTCCCATTTGGGAGCAGCAATCAGGATGAACACTGAGCAATGCTCGTAGAGTGACTGAACCAGGGCAGTGCTCACTGTGCGAAACACGACCTGACCCGCGAACGCGGGCGGAAATTTGAATAACCCAGCCCATAGGCGCTGGTAAGCGCTGAAACGGTCGCGAGTCCCGGAGGGACGCCGGTTCGGCTCACTAATATCAAATAGCAACCACGGAAAACGGATTCCTAAATGTCTGAACTTGCCCACGCCCCATCCCGAGAAATCACTCTCGCAGAAATCAAACAACAATACGAAGCCTTCAAAGCGCGAAGTCTGAAGCTGAATCTGACCCGCGGCAAGCCGGCGGCGGCACAACTGGATCTGTCGTCCGAGTTGCTCTCGCTTCCCGGAACAGGCGATTTCAAGGCGGAAGACGGCACCGACTGTCGCAATTACGGCGGATTACAGGGACTCATCGAGGCTCGGCGTCTGTTGTCTGGAATTATGGGAGCGCCGCCTGAACAGATCGTCGTCTCGAATAACGCAAGTCTGGCGCTGATGCACGACTGCATCGTCTATTCGTTACTCAAGGGCACGTGTGACAGCACACAGCCCTGGTCGAAGCAGGGCGAAATTTCATTTCTATGCCCGGTCCCTGGCTACGACCGGCATTTCAAAATCTGCGAAGACTACGGTATTCGCATGATCGCCGTACCCATTAATGACGATGGACCGGACATGAACGAAGTCGAACGACTCGTGGCGAACGATCCTTCGGTCAAAGGAATTTGGTGCGTGCCGAAATATAGCAATCCCACCGGTTGCGTTTACTCGGACGAGGTCACCGAGCATCTGGCTGCGATGAAGACGGCAGCCGCGGATTTTCGCATTTATTGGGACAACGCCTACGCGGTGCATCATCTGACCGACGAGCGCATCGAGATTGCGAACATTCTTGAATTGTGCACGCAGCATGGACATGCGAATCGAGCGTTGGTGTTCGCTTCGACTTCCAAGATAACGTTCGCGGGAGGGGGGCTGGCGCTGTTTGCCGCGTCAAGAGATAACGTGCAATGGTTGCTGGCGCGCTTGACACCGAGGACCATCGGTCCTGACAAAATAAATCAGTTGCGTCATGTTCGTTTCCTAAAAAACGAGGCCGGGATTACGGCGCTGATGGAGAGGCAACGTGTCGTCATTGCGCCCAAATTCGAGAAGGTGCTGCAGGTGTTCGAAGAAGAGCTAGGCAACCTTGCCGGCGTTGCATGGACGAAGCCAAAGGGCGGCTACTTTATCAGCCTGACCGTTCCCTCCGGCTGCGCCAAGCGAGTGGTTGCACTTGCGAAAGATGCGGGGCTGGAACTCACGCCGGCGGGAGCAACACACCCTTACGGCAAAGACCCTGAGGACAGAACCATTCGTATTGCGCCGTCTTTCCCCGATCTGAAGGAAGTTGAGCAGGCAGCGGAAGGGGTGGCGATTTGCGTGAAGCTGGCGGTCGGGGAGAAGAAAAGTGCGTAATGACGGGCGCTCGCGCCCGCCCAGGCAAGCGAAGCTCCGCAGCCGGAACACAGGGGCATACTCGGATGCTAGAATTTCCCTTCACACCTCATCTCATGCCAGCCACCATTCTCGACGGAAACAAGATCGCTGCTGAAATCCGCGCCGAAGCCGCTACGGCGGTGAAAGCCATGTCCGCCCGGGGTCTCCGGCCGGGGCTTGCGGTCGTGCTTGCAGGCAACAATCCTGCCTCGGAAGTTTATGTACGCGGCAAGGTGAAGGCCAGCGAGGAAACTGGGATCTACAGCGAGAAGCACACGCCTTCGGCGGACACCACGACTGAAGAACTGCTGGCGCTGGTGGCCGATCTCAACCGGCGCGACGAAATTGACGGAATATTAGTTCAGCTTCCGCTCCCGTCACAGGTAGATTCGAAGAAGGTTTTGCTGGCGGTCGATCCCGCCAAAGATGTTGACGGCTTCCATCCGATGAATGTCGGCTTTCTTTCGACGCAGCGCCCAGGGCTGGTCCCATGCACTCCCGCCGGCATCATGGAAATGCTCCAGCGTAGCGGGATCAAGGTCGCGGGGCAGGAAGCGGTTGTCATCGGCCGCAGCGACATCGTCGGCAAACCCATGGCAATGCTGCTGCTGAACGCGAACGCGACCATCACAGTCTGTCATTCGAAGACGCGCGATCTTCCAGAGGTATGCCGGCGTGCAGATATTCTGGTTGCGGCGATCGGGCGCGCAGGCATGGTGACTCGTGACTTCGTGCGGGCTGGCGCAACTGTGATTGACGTGGGTATGAACCGTATAACGGATCAGGCTGAATTCAAACATCTGTTTCCGAATAATCCGAAGCGCGAGGAAACTTTCCGAACCAAAGGTTCGGTGCTCGTCGGCGATGTGCATCCCGAAGTCGCAGAGATCGCGGGCGCAATCACGCCGGTGCCGGGCGGCGTCGGGCCGCTGACAATTGCCGTGCTGATGTCGAATACGGTCAAAGCCGCAAAGATGCGGCGAGGCAGCAGGGTTCCGGAGTTGATGCGGGCCTGATAGAGGCGTCGAGAAACTTCATCTCTTTGGATTTTAAGCGATGGACACAGATCGTATTTGCGAATCAGCAGCCTTCACGACACTGTACGTTAGATTGGTTCGACCTATTTTGATCTGCGTGAATCAGCGGAAACGAAGTCGAGCCTTCGCAATGATATCGGGCTGCCGTAGTGAAACGCTTTTCTGGAGGGACCATGCTTAAAGTCGGACTCACAGGCGGTATCGCTTCCGGAAAGTCGCTGGTCAGCCAAGCCTTCACCGAGATCGGTGCACACACCATAGACGCCGATGAAATCGCGCACGATCTGATGCGACCGGGAAAACCGGTGTACGACGAGATACTCAAGAGTTTCGGGAGCGAGATTCTCAACCCCGACAAGACGGTCAACCGCGCCAAGCTTGCTGAGCTAGCCTTCGATAAACGCAAGCCGCGAATTTACGAACTGAATCGTCTGATTCATCCCGGAGTCATCGAGAGTTACGAACGCTGGATGGACGAGATCGGCAAGCGTGAACCGGACGCGGTGGTGATACTCGAAGCTGCGCTGCTACTCGAAGCCGGCCTGCGCCGTCGCTTCGACCAGATCATCGTCGTGACGTGCAAGCCACAGCAGCGCATTGACCGCTGGGCCGCACGCCATCAACTCGATCCGGAAACGGCGAAGACGGAAGTCACCCGCCGCATGATGGCGCAGGCGCCGGTGGAGGCGAAAATCCAGGCCGCTGATTTTGTCATTGATAACAGCGGCACGGTCGAAGAAACGCGCAAGCAAGTCAAAGACATCTATCAGCAGTTGACCTCTAAAGCGACTGCACGGACTGCCTGAATCCTGCTGCACGGGCGAGTGCTCCCCTGGTCCACTTCGTTACTTTACTTTGCGATGCTTGCGGACTGCGCGTAGCATCTAATTTGCATGCAGGTTTCTACTGCGGTATCGGAACTGACGCCCAAACTCGCTTTCAGCGAGATCATGAGCTTTGCCTACGATACCTTCTGCAGCAACAAAGTCCGGTTCATGCTCACCGCGCTGGGCATGGTCATTGGCACGGCGTCCTTGATTCTTGTAGTCACCATTGGACTCACCGGAAAGCAGTACG
>Ga0157373_10002655_pt1 | contig 13568 bp, 10 predicted proteins | sample C65metaG_FD_113460 | JGI IMG/M metagenome (GOLD analysis project Ga0157373, IMG submission 113460) | Corn rhizosphere microbial communities from Kellogg Biological Station, Michigan, USA - C6-5 metaG | ecosystem: Host-associated > Plants > Roots > Rhizosphere > Soil | place: USA: Michigan... | reverse complement strand
CAATGAGCCTCGGGAGTTTACGACCATGACCATCAAGAACATCAAGAGATGGGCGGTTGCTCTCCCGAGCGCCCTCATCCTCAGCGCCGCCGCGGCGGGGCAGGCCTACGCCGTCGACATGCATGAAGCGATCGAGGCGGCCATCGCCTCGAACCCGCAGATCAATCAGGCGGAGCAGAACAAGCAGGCCATCGAGTTCGAGCGCAAGCAGGCGCAAGGGCTCTACCTGCCGCGCGTCAACCTCGAGGTTTCCGGCGGCGCTCGCCAGCTGGATAACCCCACCCGTCGGACGCTCGGCATCGACAACGATACGCTGAGCCCCGTCGAGGGCGATCTGACCATCGAGGAAACTCTGTTCGACTCCGGCGCTCGCCGCTCGGAACTCGAGCGTCAGGCTTCCCGCACGGACGGCGCGGCTTACCGCGTCTCCGAACGGAGCGAGTTCATCGCCCTGGAGGTCGTGCGGACCTACCTGAACTACATGCTGCAACAGCGGCTGGTAGCCATCGCCCAGGACAACGTCGCCTTCCATGAGAAGCTGGCGGGCGACCTGGGTGAAGGGGTCAAGCAAGGCTCCATCAGCATCGCCGACCAGCAGCAGGCGGAAGAGCGGCTCCAGGCCGCCCATGCTCGCCAGACCGAAGCGCAGGAAGACCTGGTCAGCTCAGGCATCGACTTCATGATGCTGACCGGCATTCCGATCGACCAGGTCGGCATGCCCGATCCCGTGACGGCGGCTCTGCCGACGTCGCTGGACCAGGCTGTCGAGCTCGCCCGCACCCAGAACCCCAAGGTGCTGGAAGCCATGGCCGACGTTGACGCCGCCAATGCGGTTGTCCGCGCCGCCCGGGCCGACCTCGGCCCGAAGGTGTCGATCGAAGCCCGCGCTCGCCGCGGTCACGACATCGACGGCTTCGAGGGCGATACGACCGACCTGCAGGCGCTGCTGGTGCTTCGCTGGACGCTGTACAGCGGCGGCATCAACCAGGCCAACGTGCAGGAGCAGGTCCGCCGGGCCAGCGAGACGCGCTATCGTCTCCATGAGATGTCGCGCGACGCCGAGTCCGACGTGCGCAACGCCTGGAACCGCCGTGACAACCAGCAGGCCCTTCTGGGTCAGCTGGATACGCAGTCGAAGATCACCGACGATCTGCTGATCTCCTATCGGGAGCAGTTCAACGTGGGCCGCCGCTCGCTGCTGGACGTCCTCGACGCTGAAAACACCCGCCACAACGTGCAGGTGGAGCGCGAGACCGCCCGGTTCGCCGAGATCTTCGCCGAGTACAAGGTTCTGGCCGCGACGCACCAGCTCCTCAAGACGCTGAACATTCCCGAGCCGAAGGACGCCAACACCTACGCTCGCGCGAAGTTCAACGTCGAGCCGACGCCTCCGGCCGAGCTTTGGGCTCGTCGCTACCCTGATCGGGCCCAGTAAACCCCCCGGGCCCGGGCCGGTCAGAGCGCTGAGAATAGGGAAGTAGTATCTTGAGTACCGCTGAAGCCTTACCGCAGCTCCACGCTGCTCCACAGGACGATCCGGTCCTCGAGTGCCTCACCTTCCTGGCCCGGCGCTATGACCGGCCGTCCTCGCCCGTGGTGTTGTCGGCCGGCCTTGCGCTGACCGACACGGGCAAGTTGCCGTTCCACCAGATCGAGGCGGCGCTGGAGCATGTCGGTATCCGTACCGAGGTGGTCCGGCGCCCGCTCCGGCGCTGGAAGGCTTTCAACACGCCGGCCATCCTCGACATGGAAGACGGCCACGCCGTCGTCCTACTGGATGTGAAGGCGGAGCAGGGGCTAGTCCACGACCCGCGCCGCACCGACGACGTCTGGATCGACCTCCTGACGCTCGAGGCCACCTACAAGGGCACGGCGGTCATCGTCGAGCCCGACCCGACCCGCGACCGCGAGAACGAGCGGCCGTGGGCGAAAGCCGCGCGCGCCCACTGGTTCTGGAGCGAGATCTGGAAGGTCCGTCGCAGCTTCGGCTACGTCGTGCTGGCGGCGACCATCATCAATCTGCTCGCGTTTGCGATGCCGCTCTTCACCATGAACGTCTATGACCGGATCATTCCGAACCGGGCGGCGGCGAGCCTGTGGGTGCTGGCGCTGGGCGTGATGCTGGCGATGGCTCTCGAGTTCACCCTGCGTGTCGCCCGCGCCCAGCTCGTCGACCAGATCGGCCGGGACCTGGACGCGCGCCTCTCGCAGAAGCTGTTCGAGAAGGTGATGAACATCCCGCTGCTGGAGCGCTCCGGCAGCACCGGGGCGTTCGCGCGGCGGGTTTCCGAGTACGAGATCGTCCGCGACTTCTTCGCCTCGACCACGGTCGTCCTCGCCGTCGACATGATTTTCATGGTCCTGTTCCTGGCCATGATCATGATCCTGGCCGGACCGCTGGTTCTGGTCCCGATCGTGGGCATGAGCATCATGATCGCCGCGGGCTTCACCTTGCAAAAAGCCATGAGCCAGGTGTCCAAGGACGCCCAGGCCGACGCCAGCCTGCAGCATTCGGTGCTGGTCGAGTCCATTGGCGGGATCGAGACGCTGAAGGCCACCCGCGCCGAGGGCGTCATGCTCGGCCGCTGGCGCCGCTACGCCCAGACGAGCGCGGCCACCCAGGAGCGCCTTCGCAAGCTGACAACCGTCGCGGTCAACATGGCCTCGCTGGCGCAGCAGGGCATCACGATCGGCCTGATCGTCGGCGGCTTCTACATGTTCAACACCGGCCACATCTCGATGGGCGCGATCATCGCGCTGGTGATGCTGGCCGGCCGCGCGCTCGCGCCGGTGGGCCAGTTCGCCTTCCTGATCACCCGCGCCCGTCAGGCGATGGTGACGCTCGACACCCTGCAGACGATGATGGAAGCCCCCGACGAGCGCGCCCAGGCGGCCCGCAGCGTGGTGCCGACCCTTGGCCGTGGCGAGATCAAGCTGGAGCACCTCAGCTTCCGCTACCCGAACGCCAGCTCGGACTCGCTGTCGGACATCAACCTCGTCATACATCCCGGCGAAAAGATCGGCGTCATCGGCCGCGTGGCGTCGGGCAAGTCGACGCTGGGGCGGGTGCTCTGCGGCCTCTATCCGCCGACCGACGGCTCGATGCTCGTCGATAACCTCGACAGCCGCCAGTACCACCCGCACGAGCTGCGCCAGGAATTCCGCTTCGTCGGCCAGGACGCCGAGCTGTTCAGCGGGTCGGTGCGCGACAACCTGGTGCTGGGCGGCGCCGACGCCGATGACCAGGACCTGGTCGACGCGGTCAAGCGCTCCGGCGCCGACATGTTCCTCGCCCGCGACGCCTCCGGCTTCGATCTCAGCGTCGGCGAGCGTGGACGGCGCCTGTCCGGCGGCCAGCGCAGCTTCCTCGTCCTGGCCCGGGCGCTGGTGCGTCCCAGCAAGCTCCTGTTCCTCGACGAGCCGACCGGCGCCATGGACACCCAGACCGAGCGCTGGTTCATCGAGGCGCTGCACAAGGGCCTGGGCAAGGACCAGACGCTGGTCGTCTCGACCCACCGCCACGCCATGCTCAGCATCGTCGACCGCCTGCTGGTGATCGACCAGGGCCGCATCATCGCCGACGGACCCAAGGACCAGGTGCTCAAGGCCCTGTCCGACGCCGCCCAGGTTCGCGAGAAGGCCACCGCATGAGCCTGCGCCATCACCTTTTCCGGCCCGGGCCGATCGTCCTGTCGCTCGCCATCGTCATGGGTGTGACGGGGGCCAGCTTCGGCCACGAACTGTTCGGCCGCCTGCTGCTGCGCCAGCCGCAGCCGGTGCGCGTCGTCGAAGCCGTCCAGCCGAGCGCCGAGGACGAACAGGCGCTCGCCGCCCTGTCTGCCACGCCGACGCAGGGCCAACCGGCCGACCCGGCTGCCGCGCTGCGCATCAACGCCTCGCTGCCTTTCTCCCGGTCACCGGTGGAAGCGGCTCGTCCGTTCGTCGTGCCCGCCGGTAACGACGAGGCCAAGGCGCTCGATTGCCTGACGACCGCTGTCTATTACGAGGCCGGGTTCGAGTCCGTCGATGGCGAGCGCGCCGTGGCCCAGGTCGTCCTGAACCGCCTTCGCCATCCGGCCTTCCCCAAAACCGTCTGCGGCGTCGTCTATCAGGGCGCGCCCTACGCGGGCTGCCAGTTCAGCTTCGCCTGCGACGGCTCGCTGGCCAATACTCCCGCGCCGGCCGCCTGGCGCCGCGCCCGCCAGGTCGCCGCCGAGGCCCTCCGTGGACACGTGATGGCCGCCGTGGGCGAGGCGACGCACTACCACGCCAGCTACGTCTCGCCTTACTGGGCGCCGAAGCTCGCCAAGATCACCCAGATCGGGGCGCACATCTTCTACCGCTGGCCGGGCAGCTGGGGCCGTCCGGGCGCCTTCAGCGGCCGCTACGCCGGGGGCGAGCGCGCCTTCGACAAGGCGTTGCTGGTCCGCGTCAGCAACGACGCGCCCGTCGCTCAACCCGTCGACCCGACCGATCGCCATGCGCCCGACGACGTGGGCGGCCGGCTCGACCCGACGCTCGGCTGGCATCTGTCCGACCCGTCTCCGGCCAGCTCGGCCATGGCGATGGTGCTGTCAGGGCAGGGCAGGACGGCCCCCGCCGCCGCGCCGACGACGACGGCCGCCGTCGCGCGGCCCGCCAATTCAGAGGGTTAAGTTGTGACTGTGAGTTCCCCCGCCATCCGCAGGCGCCGCCCCGGCCTGATGTCCGACCTCAGGGCCTGGGCGAAGATCCTGATCGCCGACATCCGGGCGCTGCACGGCGCGCGGCTGATCATCGCCGCCTGCGCGACGGGCTTCGTCGTCTTCCTGGCGTGGGCCGCGCTCGCGCAGGTGGACGAAGTCACCAAAGGGCAGGGCAAGATCATCCCCTCCAGCAAGGCCCAGATCATCCAGAGCGCCCAACCGGCCAGCATCAAGGCCATCCTGGTCCGCGGCGGCGAGAGCGTGAGGAAGGGCCAGCTGCTGGTGCGGCTGGACGACACCGAGAGCTCCTCCGAGCTCGGCCAGATCGAGGCGGAGAACGAGTCGCTGGCCGCCCGCACCGCCCGCCTGACCCAGGAAGGCGAGGGCACGAAGTTCGGCTGTCCGCCCGAGATCCAGGCCTCCAACCCCTCGGCCTGCGCCGATGAGGCGGCGTTGCAGCAGGTCCGCCAGGGCGCGCTGCGCAGCAAGCTCGCCGCGCTCAGCGCCGCCGTCGATCAGCGCCGCAGCGACCTCGCCGAAGCCCAGGCCACCGCCGCCAGCCTGCGCAAGAGCCTGGCGCTGGCCCAGAGCCAGGTCGCCATGCTGGAGCCGCTGGCCGCCAAGTCGATAGTGCCCCAGACCGAGCTGCTGCAGGCCCAGCGCGACGCCCAGGACACGCAAGGACGCCTCTCCACCGCCACCGAGTCTATCGGCCGCTATTCGGACGCCATCCGCGAGGCCCAGGCCCAGCTGTCGCAAGCCGACCTGGAGTTCCGCCAGGCCGCGCTGGACGAGCGCAACCAGCTCAGCGCCAAAATGGCCGTCAACAACGAGTCCCTACGCGGCGCGACCGGCAAGCTCGAACGCTTCGACATCCGCTCGCCCGTGGACGGCGTGGTCAACGACGTGCAGATCAACACCGTCGGCGGCTTCCTCAATGCCGGCCAGAAGATCATGGAAGTGGTGCCCGCCGGCGAGAAGCTGCTGGTCGAGGCGCGCGTCAAACCCCGCGACATCGCCTTCATCAAGGTGGGCGATCCGGCGATGGTGAAGGTGACGGCCTACGACTTCTCGATCTACGGCGGCCTGAAGGGCAGGGTCGTGCAGGTCTCGGCCGACAGCATCTATGACGAGCAGGCCAAGGAGGCCTACTTCACGGTGCTGGTGGAGACCGACCGGTCCTGGCTGCGCTCAGGCTCGCGCAGGCTGCCGATCACGCCCGGCATGGTTTGCGACGCGGAGATCATCACCGGCCACAAGAGCGTGCTGGCCTATCTGTTGAAGCCCGTGAACAAGGCCCGCAGCGAGGCTCTGCGCGAACGCTAGCGCGCGCCGGGGTTTGGCGAGGCAGCCGAGGCCAGCGTCATCTGCGGACGACCGGCGCTGTAGCCGTGGATCCACGAGCCTTCCGAGTTGAAGGTTAGGATCGGGCGATAGTCGTTCACCTGGCTCTGCGGCAGCACCTTGTCGGTGTTGCTGTCGAGGACCATGAAGCCGTTGTCCGTACGCACAGCCAGCACCGCGTGGTCGGCCCGGCGCACGAGGTCGCGGACGATCACCAGATAGAGGTCGCGCTGCGGCACGCCCATGGCGCGCAGGATCTGCATCTTGGCGATCGCGAAATCCTCGCAGTCGCCCTTGCCGCGGCCGAGCGATTCAGAGGCGTTGGCCCAGTAGTCGGGCCGGCCATAGACGCGGCTGTCGTCGGCATAGGTGATCGCGTGGTTCACCCAGCGGTTCACTTCGCTCAGCTGCTGGGCGCGGTCGGTATAGGACGCGCGGATCAGCGACGAGGCGGCCCCGCCCGAGACGTGACTCACGCGGCGCCACTGGGCGTCGAGCCGGGTGGTGGAGACCCTGATCGCCTTCGAGCCGAACAGGTCGGGCGTGCTGGAGGTCGGTTCGGCATAGGAGTAGGCGCCGAGCGGGCGCGTCATCACCGCGCGCTGCAGGTAGCTGCGGAACGGAACCGACGGAGCCGAGACCTGGGCGATCGCGGGGGCAGGGAACATGGCGACGGCGGGCGCCTGGGCCATGTTGGCCGAGAACGCCTGACCGTGCTGCTGCGCCTCGATCATCGCCAGCGCGCTGGGCGCGCCGCCGAGAATCGCGGAGGTCTTGGCCATCGAGACCGATTGATAGCCGACGAAGGACTGCGCCGCCGCCGGACTGGCCGCCAGTAACGCCGCGGCGATCGCGCCGGCGATATACTTCGGCAGGGGGTGAGATGCCTGGTTCATACGCGACATAATCAACACCAGTTGCTAAGTCGCGATTGAGAAGTATGGATTACACAAGTATAACAAGCATGGTTTCCCAGCCGTTATTTCACCCGCGTAGTATTCAGCTTTTGTAAAGCTTAATGGACAGGGCGTATACGCCGTCCCGGCCGCCAATCTCCGTGCGCCTGCCATCGCGCGCCCCCTGATCGGGTCATCGGCCGACGCACACTTTCGCGCCCAACAGCTAACAAATGATGACCTACAAATTCAGTATGCCGATGGGGCGCGGGCGTAAAGCCGCGCTCTGGCTCAATGCGGGCCAGCCAAAAGAACATATTGCGAACTGAGAACAAAGCCGGTACGCATTGGGTAACGGCAAGGCTTGGCAGATTCGTCAGTGAGCCCGCCGGGTTGGCGGAATCATGGGTATAAGGGCGGGACAGATGACACAGGTGGCTTTGAAGCTCGTGGGACGGGATGACGCGGACAAGCAGCGGGCTCTGGAAGCGGCGCTGACGCAGATAGATCGGGCCTTCGGCAAGGGCTCGGTGATGAAGCTGGGCGACAAGGGCAAGGTCGAGATGGAGTCGGTGTCGACCGGCTCGTTGGGCCTCGACATCGCGCTCGGCATCGGCGGCCTGCCCAAGGGCCGGGTGGTCGAAATCTACGGGCCGGAAAGCTCGGGCAAGACGACTCTCGCGCTGCACGTGGTGGCCGAAGTGCAGAAGGCCGGCGGGACGGCCGCCTTCATCGACGCCGAACATGCGCTCGATCCTTCCTACGCCTTCAAGCTGGGTGTGAACCTCGACGACCTGCTGGTCTCCCAGCCCGACACCGGCGAACAAGCGCTGGAGATCACCGACACGCTGGTGCGCTCCAACGCCGTCGACGTGATCGTGGTGGACTCTGTGGCCGCGCTGACGCCGAGGGCCGAAATCGAGGGCGAGATGGGCGACAGCCTGCCTGGCCTGCAAGCCCGGTTGATGAGCCAGGCGCTACGCAAGCTGACGGCGTCGATCTCCAAGGCCAAGACCATCGTCATCTTCATCAACCAGATCCGCATGAAGATCGGGGTGATGTACGGCTCGCCGGAGACGACGACGGGCGGCAACGCGCTGAAGTTCTACGCCTCGGTGCGTCTCGACATCCGCCGCACCGGCTCGGTGAAGCTGCGCGACGAGATCGTCGGCAACAACGTCCGGGTCAAGGTGGTCAAGAACAAGGTCGCCCCGCCGTTCCGCGAGGTCGAGTTCGACATCATGTACGGCCAGGGCATTTCCAAGCTGGGCGAGATCATCGACCTGGGCGTTAAGGCCGGGGTGATCGAGAAGTCGGGCTCCTGGTTCAGCTACAACGACCAGCGCATCGGCCAGGGCCGCGACAACGTCCGCGAGTTCCTCAAGGCCAATCCCGACCTCGCCAACGAGATCGAGCAGGCGGTGCGCGGCAACGCCACCGTCATCGAGGAAGAGCTGCTGGTCGGCGGCCCCGAAGGCTCCGACGAGGAATAGGGCTTCCCGCGAGCTGACCGCTCGCGCGTCCGGCCCCTCCGCCAACCCAAGGCCTGGGCGCGCGGCCCCGCGCGGTCGCTCGCGAAGGGAAGGACGTTCGGCTCCACCCGCCGGGCGTCCTTTTCCTTTGAGACAAGGGGTAGGCTTGGCTAAGAGAGGCGCGAGTTTCCAGCCCTCAAGTCCGGACCTTCGATGCAGAGCCTGAACGACATCCGCAGCGCCTTCCTGGAATACTTCGGGAAGAACGGGCACGCCGTCGTTCCGTCCGCGCCGCTGGTGCCGCAGAACGACCCGACCTTGCTGTTCGTCAACGCGGGCATGGTGCCCTTCAAGAACGCCTTCACCGGCGCCGAGACGCCGGTCGCGCCGCGCGCGGCGTCCTCGCAGAAGTGCGTCCGCGCCGGGGGCAAGCACAACGACCTCGACAACGTCGGCTACACGGCCCGCCACCACACCTTCTTCGAGATGCTGGGGAATTTCTCCTTCGGCGATTATTTCAAGGAAGGCGCGATCGAGCTCGCCTGGAACCTGCTGACCAAAGAGTTCGCGCTCGACCCCAAGCGGCTGACCATCACCGTCTACGCCTCCGACGATGAGGCCCACGGCCTCTGGAAAAAGATCGCCGGGCTCTCGGACGACAAGATCATCCGCATCGGCACCGCCGACAACTTCTGGTCCATGGGCGACACCGGTCCCTGCGGTCCCTGCTCGGAAATCTTCTACGACCACGGCGACCACATCGCGGGCGGGCCTCCCGGCAGCCCGGACGAGGACGGCGACCGGTTCGTGGAGATCTGGAACCTCGTCTTCATGCAGTTCGACCAGCAGGCCGACGGCGAGCGCGTGGCGCTGCCCAAGCCCTCGATCGACACCGGCATGGGGCTGGAGCGGATCGCTGCCGTCCTGCAGGGCGTGCACGACAACTACGAGGTCGACCTCTTCCGCACCCTGATCGCCGCCAGCGAGGCGGCCACCGGCGTGAAGGCCGAGGGAGACCGCGCGCCCTCGCACCGCGTCATCGCCGACCACCTGCGCTCCTCGTCCTTCCTGATCGCGGACGGCGTATCGCCGTCAAACGAGGGGCGGGGATATGTCCTTCGCCGGATCATGCGCCGGGCCATGCGCCACGCTCACCTGCTGGGCGCCGAAGAGCCGCTAATGTTCCGACTGGCGCCGACACTGGTCAGCGAGATGGGCGGCGCCTATCCGGAACTGCGCCGCGCCGAAGCCCTGATCGTCGAGACCCTGCGCCAGGAGGAGGAGCGCTTCCGCCGTACGCTGGGCCGCGGGATGACCCTGCTCGAGGAGGCCACGTCCGGCCTTGGCGAAGGCGCCATGCTGCCCGGCGAAGTCGCGTTCAAGCTCTACGACACCTACGGCTTCCCGCTCGACCTGACGCAGGACGCGGTTCGCGCCAAGGGACTGACGGTCGACACGGCCGGATTCGACACCGCCATGGATCGCCAGCGGACCATGGCGCGGGAAAACTGGGCGGGTTCGGGCCAGCAGGCGACGGCCGGTTCCTGGCTCGCCATCCGTGACCGGCTCGGGCCGACGGACTTCGTGGGCTACGACAGCGTCGAGGGCACGGGCGAGGTGCTGGCCATCGTGCGCGACGGCGCCGAGGTCGACCACGCCGAGGCAGGCGAGACCGTGCAGGTCATCTTCGACCGCACGCCCTTCTACGCCGAGAGCGGCGGCCAGGCGGGCGACACCGGCCAACTCGAATGGCCGGGCGGTTCGGGCGAGGTGATCGACACGCAAAAGCAGGCCGGCGACCTGCACGTCCATGTGGTGAAGGCAGGCGAGCGGCTGGCGACCGGCGACCGGGTCCACATGTTCGTGGATGCGGCGCGCCGCCAGACGACGCGCGCCAACCACTCGGCCGCGCACCTCGTGCACGCGGCGCTGCGTCACGTGCTGGGCCCGCACGTCTCCCAGAAGGGCCAACTCGTGGACGGCGAGCGGATGCGCTTCGACTTCTCCCACTCCGGCCCGCTGACGCCGCACGAAATCGACCGCATCGAGGCCGAGGTGAACGCCGTCATCCGCCAGAACGTCCCGGCCGAGACCAGGACCATGGCCCCACAGGAAGCCATTGAGGCTGGCGCGGTGGCGCTGTTCGGCGAGAAGTACGGCGACAGCGTGCGCGTGCTGACGCTCGGCAAGTCGCTGATCGGCGACGGGACGGCCTATTCGGTGGAGCTGTGCGGCGGCACCCATGTGGCGCGAACGGGCGACATCGCGCTGTTCAAGATCGTCTCCGAACAGGGCATCGCCGCGGGCGTGCGCCGGATCGAGGCGCTGACCGGCGAAGCCGCGCGCCGCTGGCTGCTGGATCAGGCGGCGGTGGCCAAGGGGCTGGCCGACCAGTTCAAGGTTCCGGTCTCCGAAGTCGCTGCCCGCGTCGAGGCGCTGGAGGCGCAGCGGCGCAAGCTGGAGAAAGAGCTCTCGGCCGCCAAACAGGCGCTGGCGCTCGGCGGCGGCTCGAGCGGCGCCTCTTCGGTCGAGGAAATCGGCGACGTGAAGTTCGACGGCCGCATCGTCGATGGCGTCTCGCCGAAGGATATGCGCCCGCTGGTCGATGAGGCCCGCAAGCGTCTCGGCCAGTCCGGCGTCGTCGCGTATGCCGCCGTCAACGAGGGCAAGGCCGCCATCGCCGTGGCGCTCACCCCCGATCTCGTCGGCCGCTTCAACGCCGCCGACCTCGCCCGCGCGGCTGTTCTGGCCATGGGCGGGCAGGGCGCGGGCGGCAAACCCGACTTCGCCCAGGGCGGCGCCCCCGACGGCTCGAAAGCCGCCGAAGGCGTCGCGGCCGTGAAGGCGGCGCTCTCTTAAGAGGGCTTGTAGAAGGCCGAGAGCTTGTTGCCGGTCGGGTCGCGGACGTAGGCGAGGTAGTAGCCTTCGCCGTAGGGCCGCTCGCCCGGCGCGCCTTCGTCCGCGCCGCCGTTTTCGAGCGCGGCCTTGTGGAAGGCCTGCACCTGTTCCTGGCTGGCGGCCCGCAGGCCGACCATGATGCCGTTGCCGGCCTTGGCCGGCTCGCCGTTGAAGGGCGCGCAGATCATCACGCCCGGACCGGTCGGGTCGTCCCCGGGCCCATAGCCGGCCCAGCCGCCTTCCATGAAGGTGCGCACGCATCCCAGTGCGGCGAGCACCGGGTCATAAAAGGCGACCGCCTTGTCCAGGTCGTCCGCGCCAATCGTCACATAGCTGATCATCGACTTCATGGGAGCCTCCCGTTTCGCCGGATGACGCTACTTTACTGACACGAACAGAACAAGAACGAAATCAGCTTTTGGCCATCGCCGCGTTGAGGTTCTCGGCGATCTTGTCGAGGAAGCCTTCGGTGGTCAGCCAGGCCTGATCCGGGCCGACCAGCAGGGCCAGGTCCTTGGTCATGAAGCCGGCCTCGACGGTGTCGACGCAGACCTTCTCCAGCGTATGCGCGAAGGCCGCGAGTTCGGCGTTGTCGTCCAGCTTGGCGCGGTGGGCCAGGCCCCGCGTCCAGGCGAAGATCGAGGCGATGGAGTTGGTCGAGGTCGACTCGCCCTTCTGGTGCTGGCGGTAGTGGCGGGTGACGGTGCCGTGGGCGGCCTCGGCCTCCACTGTCTTGCCGTCGGGCGTCATCAGCACCGAGGTCATCAGGCCAAGCGAGCCGTAGCCCTGCGCCACGGTGTCGGACTGCACGTCGCCGTCGTAGTTTTTGCACGCCCAGACGAAGCCGCCGGACCACTTCAGCGCGCTGGCGACCATGTCGTCGATCAGCCGGTGCTCGTAGGTCAGGCCCTTTTCCTTGAAGGCCGTGGCGAACTCGGTGTCGAACACCTCCTGGAAGATGTCCTTGAAGCGCCCGTCATAGGCCTTGAGGATGGTGTTCTTGGTTGACAGATAGACCGGATAGCCGCGCGCCAGGCCCATCGCGAGCGACGCCTGCGCGAACTCGCGGATCGAGCTATCGAGATTGTACATCCCCATCGCAACGCCCGAGCTCGGAAAGTCATAGACCTCGTGCTCGATCTTCGTCCCGTCATTGCCGACAAAGCTGATGGTCAGCTTGCCGGGGCCGGGAACGGTGAAGTCGGTGGCCTTGTACTGGTCGCCGAAGGCGTGACGGCCGACGATGATCGGCTGGGTCCAGCCGGGCACCAGGCGCGGCACATTCTGGCAGATGATCGGCTCGCGGAAGACGACGCCGCCCAGGATGTTGCGGATGGTCCCGTTGGGGGACTTCCACATCTTCTTGAGATTGAACTCCTTCACCCGCGCTTCGTCGGGCGTGATGGTCGCGCACTTCACACCCACGCCATGGCGTTTGATGGCGTTGGCCGCATCGATGGTGACCTGATCGTCAGTCGCGTCCCGGTGCTCCATCCCCAGGTCGTAATAGTCGAGCTGGAGGTCCAGGTAGGGGAAGATCAGCTTGTCTTTGATGAGCTTCCAGATGATGCGGGTCATCTCGTCGCCGTCGAGGTCGACGACGGGATTGGCGACTTTGATTTTGGCCATCGGGGGAGGGTCTCCGGCGGGTTGGCGCGCTCAAGGCCGCAGGCGCACAGGGCCTGCGGCGGCGCGGGCGGCAGTCGCTATAGACCGCCGCAACCGCGAAGGCTACCGCCTGCGATACTGCGGGCGCGGGGCGCCGGCGGGACGGGCGCCTTCGGTCTTGTGCCGGAAGGTGATGCGGCCCTTGTCGAGGTCGTAGGGCGTCATCTCGACGGTGACACGGTCGCCCACCATCGACTTGATCCGGTTACGCTTCATGCGCCCCGCCGTGTAGGCGAGGATCATATGTTCGTTGTCGAGCTTCACGCGAAAGCGGCCTTCCGGCAGCAGTTCGGTGATCTCGCCGTCGAATTCCATCAATTCTTCCTTGGCCATTGAGGCTCCTTTGTTCGTGAACGAAAAGGCGCGCCGGGGCAGGGCCTCGGCGCGCCTCGTTTTTCGGGTCGAATGCGAGCGCTTAGACGCTCTGCAGGTTCACCGCGGACTCCTTGCCCGAACGCTTGTCGCGCTCGAGTTCGTAGGAAACGCGCTGGCCTTCGTTCAGGCCGCGCAGACCGGCGCGCTCAACGGCCGACACGTGAACGAACACGTCCTTGCCGCCGTCTTCCGGCTGGATGAAGCCATAGCCCTTGGTGGTGTTGAACCAT
>Ga0157373_10002651_pt1 | contig 13571 bp, 46 predicted proteins | sample C65metaG_FD_113460 | JGI IMG/M metagenome (GOLD analysis project Ga0157373, IMG submission 113460) | Corn rhizosphere microbial communities from Kellogg Biological Station, Michigan, USA - C6-5 metaG | ecosystem: Host-associated > Plants > Roots > Rhizosphere > Soil | place: USA: Michigan... | reverse complement strand
GGGCAACATGAGCACCGAGCACAAGCCTTTCTTCCTGGGCCGTGGACACATGCCCAACGCTCACGCCGAACTCATGCGGAGCCGTCGCGAGCACATCACGCAGATCATCTACAGCTACGCAACCCCCATCGCGTGGCATGACGATGAGCACGGCTGGATCATCCCCAACGTTCGCTACAGCATCACCACGTCGAGCAAGCACCAGACGCATCTGTACCGTCTTCACGGGCGTCACATCACTCTCGCCTGGGATGCCACGCCCGAGGATGCACAGCGCGTGCTGGATGGCATCATGATTTTCACCACGGACAACCGTGGACACGTCAACGGCATCAAGGCCGCATGATGAAAACCCATCTGCTCAAGTTCTACGTCGTGGATGTCGAGTCAAACACCGCAGTAGCCGCGTTCATGAATGAAACCATCGCCGCATTGTGGGCGCTGGAATACACGGAGAAGACCGGTAGAGAACTCAAGGCGCTACCCGTTGCATCGGAAACCGTTCTCATCTAGAAAAGTAGCTTGACAGGTTGGTAGTACTCACATAAGATGGGTACTACCAACCAAGGAGGACAACATGAGCATCATCGTAGACACTCTCGCAGAACAGATTCGCGACAGCGTGAAGGAGGCAGGAGCCACCCGAGAAGACTGGCAGGCCGCAATGAATCAAGCGTTTTCCAACACACCCCTGGATGTCTGGCTGAAGTTCGACAGTGAGGACGACGACGCACCCACCTATGAGGCGAACACCTACCACATCGAGGATGACCGGTACCGCATCGAGTGGTACCACGTGGATGTCGGACAGGTGAGCACGAAAGAATTCGACACCTACACCCACGCCATCGCTTGGTATGCGACGAACGGATTCGAGGACTACACAAGCTGAGAATCATTCTCATCTTGAAAATAGCTTGACACTCACCAAGGAGGCGCGTACTGTTAGTACTACCAACCAAGGAGGACAACATGAGCAAGATTCTCGCTTTCCGCATCAAGGCAGGCATGACCATCAAGCACCTTGGAGGACCCAAGATCACGGTCGCGGAGGTTCACGACCAAGGGCAGTGGGTGGCCAACGCATCGGTTTACGTGACCGGGGAGGATGGCACCAAGTTTGGATTCTCCCGCTACGACGAAATCACAGTTTTCCCGAAGGAGAACTTCGAATAACTCAACAACCAACAAGGAAACCCATCGGGTGAGGCTCAAGCGAAAGCTAGCCCCCGGTGGGTTTTCGACGTGTTGTTTACGGATGTAAGCATTGACATTATTTAGAAAATAGTGTAGGCCCCCATTCACAGGTTTGCTGTAACGTAGTTCACATGAGAGATACGTCACCGCCTAAATTGTCCGTCTCACTGGCCCTGGAAGGGCTCTCTGAGGTCGTAGAAGAGATTGAACAGCTAGAGACCCGTCTAGTCAATTTGAGGGCCGCACGCGACGATATCCTGATTGACGCTTACGGGCATGTGCCGGTCACCAAGCTAGCCCGCATGGCCAAGCTGAGCCGTGAGCGAGTGAGCAAGATTTGCAGTGCAGTGGTTAGACCGCGCCAGGACTGAGGCGTATACATAGACCATGCTTAGTCACATCGCCATCAGGAACTATCAGAGCCTTGGGGACATCTCCCTAGACCTCAAGCCCTTTACGGTGATTGTTGGGCCGTCGAGCAGTGGCAAGAGCGCGTTCACCCGAGCACTGAAGACACTCACGAGTAACCAACGTGGAGACTCATTCGTGACTCACGGTGAGACGCAGACAGTCATCAAGGCAACCACTGATCGCGGTACCGTTGCTCTGCTTCGAGGTAAGAAGAATGAGTATGTGCTGATCCCTGAAGGGGACACCACACAACAGCAGTCATTCACGAAGTTGAACGCCACGGTACCCGAGGAGGTCACGGCATTCTTGGGCATCCCTGCCGGTGATGCACTCAACTACGCTGACCAGTTCGACATGCCCTACATGCTCAAGCGCAGTGGCGGAGATGTGGCGCGCGAGCTTGGAGCACTCACTAACGTGTCTGTCATCTTCGAGGCATCGAGGGAGGCGAACAGGCGAGCGCGTGGAGCATCAGCAACACTGAAGACACGTGCCAGTGACTACGCAGGCCTGACCGTAAATCTTGATCGCTACAAGAGCTTGAAGGACGACCAGCAGGCCTTGACATCAGCGCAGGAGCAGTTGAAGCAGGCCAAGGAGTTGGCAACAAGAATTCAGCGCCTTGACATGCTGATCGCCAAGCTGACCAGCGCCCCCGAGGTACCCGAGGCAAGAACCCTCCCAAGCACCGAGGATGTGGAGACCATCAGTGCACAGGTACAGCAGTTGTCGAGTCTCATCAGGAAGGCACAGCAGGCACAGGGCACCATCGAGAACAGCATCGATGACAGCGCTAAGGCATACCTGATTCGCGAGCAGGCAGAGGAAGAGTACGCGGAAGCACTGAGGGATGCCGGTACCTGCCCAACGTGCGGACAGAGCACCCATGACATCCATTCATGAGAGGCCCGCACTCACACCAGCGCAGTACACCAAGAGGCTCATTGAGCAAGCCAAAGAACGCGCCGCACTGGAGGAGTGGGAAGAGTACGAACAAGAAAACAGAGCACAGCTTGCCATCCTGAGAGGTCGAGAACATCGGCCTATCACTCATGGCATGAGTGGATACCGGCGAGGATGCCGCTGTGATGAGTGCAAGGCATCCCGTGCGCAGTATGCACGTGAGTGGAGAGCACGACAGCCGAAGAGGGAGAAGCCCGAACCTCAAGGCATGAAGGATCGAACTCTCAAGGAGTGGATGCACGGATCACAGACAGGATACGTGTATGGGTGTCGCTGTGACAGGTGTCGTGAAGCGTGGAGAGTATCAAGGCCTAAGAGCAACACCAAGCACGGAACCGAGTATGGATACCGGAAGGGTTGCCGGTGCAGATCATGCGTCAAGGCTGAGAGAGATGCACGATACCGAAGACTAGGACGAACACCGCCCCGAGTATCGAAACGACCACATGGAACACGTGCGAAGTACAGCGCTGGATGCAGATGTAGTAAATGCAAACTGGCCAATCGTGAGTACACACGTGAGCGTAGAGCAAGGGAGAAACGACATGCAGAAGTATCCCAGTCACGGGAGAACAGCACAGCGCAGACAGTCACGCATCCCGACGTGTTGCCGGTCGAGGTTGGGCACAATCAAGAAACGCTTTGACACTGAGAAGGAAGCCCGCGCAAAGGCCCGTGAGTATGAAGGTAAGTACGACGTGTACCCATGCAGAACGGGCGAGGGATACCACATCAGGACACACAGAGACAGGAACGAGAAATGAGCTACCTGACAACCGAGGCTGAGCAGGAAGTCCAATACCATCCTTTGAAGGCTCAAGCATATGCGGCCATCGCTCAAGCCAAGGCACTGGAGCGCATCGCAGATATCTTGGATGAGGGATTGAAGGTCAGATCATGACACTCAGGGATGAGATTGCAGTGCATCTGTACATGGAATCAAAGATCACCATGCGACGACACTACGGCGAAGACCTTTTGCCTACGTGGAGCAAGTTGGGACCGTTTCAACAGAACATGTATTTGAGGATGGCTGACAAGTCAATCGCCCTCATCACTGAGAGGATCAACACATGAAGAAGATCACTGAAGAGGAAGTGTACCAACTCAGTAAGTGGGCGTATCAAGACTCACAGGGACAGACAGTCATCCCCTGGGGATTGGTCAAGTATTGGTACGCGGCACGAGACGACGTGGAGGAGACAGATGCCTAAGCAGTGGCGAGGCATGATGCCAGATGGAACCCCGGCTACCCCCTGGTTCGACATCTTGCCTGAAGATGCCACCGAGGAAGAGACTCAAGCACAGATCAAGAAACAGCGTGAGCAATACGAGGAATGGCACAAGGATGATTGAAGTACACCTGGATCATGGGTATGACCTCCCCGAGGATGAGCCAACACCAGAGCTTAAGAAGTTCCACACTGACCCTATGGATATCCCGTGGTTCCGTGACGCTGTAGAAGAATCCTGGAGAGTCATGGAAGAGACACCAGAACAGTCACGCCCGGAAGGATTCAAGAAATGATGGATGACGAATACTCTCGCCCCGTATGGGAGACAGAACCCCCGGCCTACATCACCATCACACAAGAAGAGTATGACGAACTGATTGCTGACCGAGATGAGCTATCGCGGCTGTATGCCAATGGTGTGGATAGCTGGGAAGGATACGCACAGTGAGCAGGATAAGGGAATGGATTGATCGAGTACTCATCGTACATTCTCCCCCTATGACATCCATAGGATCACGTGGAGCAACATACATCGGGCATAACTCACCACGTGCTGAAGAGGTAGAGAAATACCGTAGTAGGCCTATTTCGCACGAGAATGCCCCTCATCCCGACCTCAAGAATTCCCAGGAGAACAGTATGACCCCCACACATGGATTCATCCCTACCCACGCTTTCACACCCACAGACACGCCACTAGTACAGCTAGCACCCCTCATCGGTCTAGGGGGGAAGCTACGTGCAGGCAAGGATGCCGTAGGCGATTACCTGGAAGAGCACCACGGGTACACCAAGCTGGGCATGAGTGACGCCCTGAATGAAGCGCTACTAGCCCTGAACCCCTACATCCCCCTAGTGGAGCTTGGGGGGCAGAGTGTGCGCTACAGGGACTTGCATGACCGCGTGGGATACGTGGAGGCTAAGAAGCACCCTGAGGTTCGCAGGCTATTGCAGATTCTGGGCACTGAAGTGGGCAGGGAGATGATTGACCCGGATGTGTGGGTGAACATCGCAGTGCGTAGGATCACTGAGCTTCGACAGGCGGGTGTGCCGGTAGTCATCACGGCTGTACGCTTCCCTAACGAGGTAGAAATGATTAGGAGGCTCGGAGGTACCACTGTATGGATTGAGAGGCCTACAGAGGCGCGTACGGACGCACAGGGGGATATCCTGACCCATGCGAGCGAGACCAGCGTGAGTGAAGAGCTATTCGATACTGTCATCCACAATGATTCGACGCTGGACAGGCTCTACGGCTTGGTCGAGACATTTCTAGAACTGACTACCCCGAAGGGTGGCCATGAGCTACCGGACAGGTTCGGGAGCAATGTGACAAGCTGATAGGAGCTTGACTGAGCATAATGACAAGGAGGGCAGTGAATTACCCTAGGGCTGGAAGCTAGACCAGGGCAGTTTGCTTGTCATTATGCTCAATTTGGGGCTAGGGGTTGACATCTCTAGCCCCTTTCGCGTACCTTGGGGAGTACCAACCAAGGAGCACACCATGATTACCAGCATCGCAACCGTCTACCTAGGATCACAGTTGATTCTCAACAACGTGGTTCCTGAGGTCACCTACAACGTGTATGGTGTCCCTGTTTCTATTCTCGGAGAGGCTTGACCATCATGGCACACACGCTTTCGACAGCATCCACCCTGGCAGTGGGAGACTGGATCATCGATCCTGAGACGAACACCTTTCAGCGGATCGAGGAGATTCGGGATTTGCCAGGTACGGACGTGGAGGGCGCATCGCGTTTCATCCGGCACACGGGTGGACTCATCGCTACGTACGCATGTGAGCAAATCGCGGTACAGGCCTAGAAAAGTTTCTTGAAAAAGGGGTTGACACGTCCTAGGGAGGGTGCGTAAGGTAGGTACTACCAACCAAGGAGGCACCAAATGTTTCGCATCAAGGCTCACAACCCGTTCGGACTCGACTACGACCTCACGTTCGATGACAAGGGGCAGGCCGCACGACAGCTTGCACACCTTGCCGCACGTGGAGCCGAGAACATCACCCTCAACGACATCCCCTGGGGAGAGTGAGAATCATGAGCGGAGAGGCTGACGACCTGGACGACCGCGAAGGTTGGTTTTGGGATCGAGTGATGGGGGAGTAACAAGAATTTGGGGACAGGGTGAACCGAAGCCCGGAAGGGCTGGAGGGGTTAAACCGACAGCGCCTGTGATTCGGCTTGGAAAAAGGGCAGGGTTGGTGTAACCCCGATCCCTTAGGTTGGTTTACAGTTGAGGCCCCGTTGCCATACCTACAGCTTAGTGTGGCCGTGCGCTATCTGTCAAGAGGGAATCTCAAGAAACTTTTCTGAGATTGGGGGTTGCGCTCGCCGCATGACCCGTGTCATACTGGGGGTACACACCAACCAAGGAGCACGTCATGGAAATCTTCCTCACCATCATCACCATCCTCGCAGTGTTCGGCGTGTTCGCCCTTGGAGCGGCCATCATGGAGGCCCTGGACATCCCCGGCATCATCGTCACGGGAGGCCTGGTTATCCTCGCCATCGTGGCCCTGGCCGGTGTCTTCCCCCTCATCTGGGGCGCAGGATACTTCGGGATTGCCTAACCATGTACAGCCCCCCGCCTTTCCCTCCGACCGACCTGGAGCGACTTATCAACATGGGCTACACCGAGGAGTACGCCCGCGAAGTACTGAAGCAGAAGGAGGCTTGACCCATGTACAGCCTTGAAGCCCTTATCTCGTTTATCGCCTACACCGCCGTAGCCGTGGCCCTCATCTGGGCTATCGGCTGGGCACTGACCCGGAGGTTCGACAAGTGACCATCACCATGACCAAGAAAATCCGTATCTTCGGATTCTGGATCACCTACAGCCGTACCACTCTCATCCCCTACCCGGAGGCCTGAATCATGTTCTACGTCATCATTCAAACCCACGTGTGGGAAGCCATCTACGGACCCTTTGAGACCGTACAGGAGGCCCTTGAGGAGAAGAGCCGCCTGATCGACAGCTACCCGCACGTGGTCGCCCGCGTAGTCGCAGAAATCGCCTAGGAGGCCTGACATGTACACCATCACCCACAAGCACACCTTGACCCCCGTAGGCGGCGCACAGAAGGTCGCTACCGTCGAGGAGGCGGAGGCCATCGTCATCTTCGCAAGGGTGGCCCTGGGGGAAGACCTGACCTACGTCAAGGACGAACCCACGCCCGAGCAGGAGGCAGAACACGCCCGTCTGCTCAAGGCCCTCCAGAGCGCCCGTAACTACAGCTACGAGGCCAACATGGGTGACTACAGCATGGCGAGCATCAAGCATGCCAAGGCGCAGGTAGACGCCGCTAAGCAGGCCCTGATCGACGCAGGATACGAGGTTCCGACATGGTAAGGGACTTCGACTGGGCACTGTGGGCGAAGAACTTCCCCGTCAAGGTGGAACGTGAAGCCGCAGTAGCAGGGATGCCCGCAGGTATCAGCATCACCCGCGCAGGGCAGAGCGTATTCTTGAGCATGGAGGAGCTTTCCGCCATCGTGTGGACCGAGGAGAAGGTACCCCCGAAGCTGGACCCCTTTCCCCTGAACACCTACACGGGCAAGTTCGACCCTCGCCCGGAGTACTCACAGAACCCGGAGGACTACAAGTGACCGTACACGACGACCTGACGCTCATTCGCCGGGAGTTGGCTATCACGGGTACAGACGAAGCTTGGGAGGCCCTGAAGCGGCTTGAGAAGGCCGTAGAGGAGCTTTCCAATGCGGCACGTAACGCCATCGGAGCACTGATCGCAGAACCGGAGCCGGTCTACGAGTACGGGGTAAAGTACTCACTCTCTCTGGAGGCGCACGGGGAGGGCAAGTTCGGCTACTACTGGGCACCGAGCTACAGCCATGCACGAGAGGATGCACAGGACTCGGGTAGCACCGTAGTACGCCGCACCAAGGCCGGACCCTGGGAAGAGGTCAAGTAATGTTCCGTTTCTGGTACTTCGATCCGGGCTACATCTCCCATACACACCGTGCCGTCACCGCAGGAGACGTGCGTACCATGACAGCCTGGACCCCACTTGGACCGGGCGAGTACATCATCTACGAGAGCTAAGGAAACAAGATTATGGCAAGCAACATCGTACGCCCCGACGCACAAGGCCGGGTTAGCCTGGCACGGTTCGGAGTACAGCCGGGGCAGACGTTCAGCATGTACGTCGAGCAGAACGGGCGTATCCACCTGACCCCCGTACCCGAGGACTGGAAAGAGGAGGACTGACCTATGGCACTGACATGGGAAGAGCGTGACAGCATCGCCCTGAACCTCATCTGGGATGAGTACGGGGAGTTCGACGGACTGAACAAGGCCATCGCTAGCGGGGAGTTCGACTTCTCTACGGTACGCCGCCTCATCCGTGAGGGTATCGAGCGTGCACAGGAGGGGGAGAGCGCATGAACGAATATGAGCGTAAGCAGGCTGAGGAGCTTGCAGAGAAGGCCTATCCCTCAAGGCCGTTCTACGAGACCGGTATCAACCCCTGGCCGCAGTCATTCCGTGACGCCTTTATCGAGGGCTACGAGGCCGCACTGGAGACCGTAGCGCCTACAGAGGGCACGGCAGAGGAAGCAGAGCGCCTTTTGCACGAGTCCCTGGCACAGAAGCAGGGTGTAGCGACGAACTTCTTGCAGGAGATTCGCCCCGCACACGAGGTCTACGCGGAGAGGACACGAGGGGCGACCTACAAGGACGGCGTACAGCTTGACCCCAATCGACCGGAACCCCCGTTCCCTGGAGGCCCTACCCTGGACCCCTTGCCCTGGGTATGTGACTTCCACCCGTACGAGCGCTGGGCATATCCGCCCACATCTAGCCATTTCGAGCCTAGAGATGGCTACTCACAGGAGCGGAAGGACTACATGCACAACTCTAGGTGGGACGGAGATAACCCGAATGTCTGAGTACATCGCAGGGAGCGCGGAGGCAGAGGTAGAGCGTATGCGTAGGGTGCTGGACGAAGCCCTGCCCGCCATCTTCGGAGCATTCGCGGAGTTGGTACCCGAGACCTATGGACGTAGCGGAGACGAGCTTACAGAGCGTGACGTTGCTATCCGGGCGGGCTACAGCATGGTGCACTACATCGCCAAGGAGATTGCTACCGGCAACGGGCAGGGCATCTACGATCTTCCCAGCGTACTGGACCTCATGAAGACCCTCCGGAAGGAGCGCGAGGAGAACGGCGTAGCTAGAGCTTGGGACGAGGGGTTCTATGCGGGCGAGTACTACGGCCTTGGTATGAGCCGTGCACCGCAGAACCCCTACCTGAGGAAGATGAGAGGCGAAGAATGAAAGTCATCCCGCATCAGAAGCCTACGAAAGGCCCGAGGGTGTACAGAGAACCCAAGCCTAAGCGCTACTGGGTAGAGTGGTTTAGCTACAGCGAAGACCGCTGGATCATGAAGGACGACTACAGGAGCGCATGGAATGCGAAGGGCTGGGCACGCTACTGGGAGGACACCAATCCCGAAGTCGCGTGGAGAGTAGTGGACACGAGAGGATAGGACACATGAACGACGCCGTAGAAGATATTTGGGAGGCCTACTGGGAGCGTATGGACCCCGAGTTCCGCAACCCCAACTTTCAGGTAGCCGCTGAGCAGGAAGCCCGCGCATGGTTTGATAGCGTCATCCGTGAACTGAAGGCCAAGGCATGGGACGAAGGACACAAGCACTGTTTCCATGTCGAGAACCCCAAGGCTGAAAAACCCTACAACCCCTACAGGAGGGCAGAATGAACACCGAGGACGTAAGAGCCGCGTACCAGACCGGCAGGGATCGCTTCGAGGACTTGAGCGGAGAGACGAGATTCTACGCCGGTCAAGAGTTCGATGCATGGCTGAAGGAAGAGAAGGCACAGGCGTGGGCGGAAGGCTTCAATGACGCGACTGACGAAGCTCACACCGCGCACGAGGAGTACCCAAACCACCACGAGAACCCCTACAGGAGGACAGAGTGAAGAAGATTCTCGCGAGCGTAGCCGTACTGAGCGTGCTCATGCTGACCGGTTGCGGTGAGGCCGTATACGGGAAGCCTGGTACGGAGCAGGGCATCGAGGAATTCAAGCAGTTCTCCACTACGTGCACGGATGCAGGAGGCCGTCTTGCGGAAGGCCCTCGCGACTGGTATACATGTGAGATGGGAGGGTCGTGATGGATTGTGACTTCTGCCGTCGCGAGATTCAAGAGGAAGACGAGACTATTCGGATTACCTATTACGGGGTCGTGCATAAGTCGTGCTTCGAGCGAATGAAGGAGTATGACTAATGATCCTCCCAGACAAGGCCGGTGCAGTGATCCGCTGGAAGTACCGCTACGATGGGGTATTTCAGTATCAGGTAGCCGTGCTGACGTACACAGGCGACTACGACGAAGGCCTTAGGTGGCATCGCCCTGGATGGGGAGTACCGTGGACGCCCGAGGCCATGCAAGAGACCGTAGATACATCATGGGGCGTATGGGAAATCATGCATCCCGGAGAAGAGGAAGAATGAACAGAGATATCAAGAGGATTGAATCGGCAATTCTTGGAGGAACGAACGTACCCGAGGCGCTGGAAGCCCTGAAGCGCATTGAGGCAAGATTGCCTACGCCTACCGTACAGGAACAGTTCGACCAGTTCCCCGTAGGTACGGTCTTTCAGACAGACCCGAGTAGTGACGTGACATTCGTGAAGACCGGCGTTAGCTCACTTGTACGAGTGGATCACGGCTTCTCTAGTGGGGTTCTCATCGAGTATCACAACGGTGTAAAGACGGCGTTGCCGCACTGGAGTACCCTCACCGACGAACTGACGGAAGTGCTGTGATGGCTGACTACGACGTTGACGAAGATGGCAAGCTTAGGCCCATCCTGGCAGAGTACGACTATGACCCCACCTACGATGACGGGGAAGGCCCATACGTTGTCGAGCGCTGGATGTACCGGTACGGATTCACGGAAGTGAAACGCTTCTACACGCAGGGGCAAGCTGAGCGCTATGCAGAGGAGAAGGCAATCAAGAACAAGGACCGCTACAGAGTACTTGGACCAGTGGAAGATAGCGCAGAGTAGGCGTATACATAGATCATGACACAACCCACACCCGAAGAATACGCATCATTCGGAGCCGCAGTAGCGGGCATCATGGACGTAGCGGAGGAGCAGAACGCTGACCCCGCATTCACCGTATCCATGATCCGCCTTGCCGCGAGCACCTACAACATCGAGCCGGTGAAGCATGTCTGAGCCGACACCTACCCAGTACGCCAACTTCGGAGAAGCCACGGCAGGCATCCTGGACGGCTATCTCTTCGACGCCGACGACTGGACCGAAGAGGACCGCAACAGCACTTTCGTACAGGCCGTAATGCTTGCCGCAAGCGTCTACGGAATCGATCCCAAGGAGCACCCCGATGACTGACATCCCCGCCAACTTCCCGTCTGCCGCACAGCTTTCCGCGCTGGGCGCATTCACCCTGGGTACTCTCGACGGGTACCTGAAGGACGGAGGCACAGCAGAGGATGTGCTTGTCAACATGTTCAAGGGTATCGCTCTGACCGGTATCTCCCTGCCCCTGGACGGTGACTGATATGGGCGACGACTTGCAGTATTCGCCGATTGACTACTCGCCCTTGGAGAAGCGGGTAGAGAGGCGCGACATCTACCCGTGGGGTACGTTCATCATCGACCCCGCAACGGGTCTGCCTCAGCTTGAGGACGGCATGTTCTTCCGTGTGAAGCGTGTGTTTTTGAGCGGTGGACACTGGAAGGTGAGCTTGCGCAGGCGCGGGGCATTCTGGAGTCACGAGCTTCAATCCCGTACATGGGGACCGGAGGACGCTATCGATGCGCCCCACATCCTGGATGGTGCCGCATTCGCCCTGACTCACTACTGGGAGGCAGAGGAAGCCCGCAAGGTTGAGAGCAACGAGAGCTTGCTGGGTAACTATCCCCCGAAGAGGCTTCCATGAGTGCCCGCGACGACGTACGTACCCTGAGGGACTTCCTGTCTCGCCAGGGGAGCACGGAGGCCGCATGGAAGGCTCTTGACCGTATCGAAGAGGCTTTGCCTAAGCCCGCCTACGAAACGGGTTACTACCAGCTTTCCGTATCCGGGCTGTACTGGTATGAAGGCAGTACAGATGTCTGGTACGACGTGACGCAGGGATACAAGACTACAACCTACCCCAGAACGGTGAACACGGGCGAGCTTGTGCGCCTGTACCGTGCAGACGAAGTGAGCGCACTGGCATGAGCCTGAGAGAAGACGCACGTACTGTGCGTTACCACATCGAGGACGACCTGAGCACTGAAAGGGCGCGGGAGGCTCTGAAAGCCTTCGAGCGCATCGAAGCGACCTTGCCTAAGCCCATGACTATGCAGGAGCAGTTCGAGGAGTACCCCATCGGTACCGTCTTCGAGCTTCACGACCTGGGAATGCAGTTCGTGAAGGTAGCAGATCGCGCTCTGGTGCGTTCCACCCTCAACGGCAATGGCAAGCTCATCACGGAGTACTACTCCAACCTGTTCACCGAGAACGTTTACGAGCACTGGAAATGGATGGACACAGTGGGAATGAGGATCGTCAATGAAAAGCCGTGAAGAAGTATTCGCCAAGAGCGCGCAGTTGTACCCGGACTTCGGTAGCTCGGAGCACCACGGAAGGTCTCTGGGCTTCGAGGAGGGCGCTTTCTGGATCGGTAAGCAGGAGAGCGTACCCACGAGGAACGACGTTGTTGCCGAGGCGGAACGCCGCTACGAAATCGAAGAGGGCGACGGGGCATCTGCCATCGTAGCCGTGTGGAGGCGTAGTGGCTTTGTGCTGGGCGCATCGTGGGCCGTGGACGGGATGCTGGACTGATGACTGTGAGCTTCGACAACGAAGGACTGCCGGTACTCCCTGAGGGGTACTTTTGGCGCATCACTGACGTAAGGATGGGATTCTGGGAAGTGCAGTTGCGTAAGCGCATGCTTATCGGATCGCGCACCGTGGAGAGAGCAGTTCACGATAGCTGGGAACCCATCACACGCTCCAGTGTCCAGGAGGGCGCTCTGTACGCCTACACCAACTGGGTAGACCCTACCTACTATGATCGGATTGAGGCACAGGTGTTCGGCACCACAGACAGAAGCCTGATTGGAGACCGATGAGCAGTGACATGAAGGACGCCCGCTGGGGTCTTGCCTTGAGCTTCGCTGAGCGTGAGGGTAAGGAATTCACGGACTACAGCTACGCCGAGTTCGAGCGCTTGCTTGACCGGGCGCAGGATGTGCTCAACGATCACCCCGAGTACGTCGCTCACTGGGCAGGCGTATTCAGAACGGTCGAGCCGTGAGAGCTAAGTACGCACATGCCATTCGCTACGGCATCATGAAAGGTCGCCAGACGCGATACGGTGACGTAGACGATCCCTACTACAAGCTCCGCTCAGACATCATCTGGGGCTGGAGTGAGTATGACCTTAGAGAGCTTGCCCTGAAGGCCTTCGAGCACACCTGGCAGACAGAGACCGCTACACGCATGCAGGACTACTCTGAGGAGGAGCGTGCAGAGGCACAGCGTATCTTTGAGCGCCGGTGGCAGATTCACACCGAGAGTCGTGAGGAGCGTCAGGTGCGTCTCCTCCGCGAAGAGGTACAAGACCTCAAGGAACGATTGCTGAAGATCGAGCAGTAAACAAAACCCCCTAGCCTATCTCAAGCTAGGGGGTTTTGTTGTGCCCTGGTAGGCTCTACACGGTGGCTAGGAGCGACTATAAGAGCGTTT
>Ga0157373_10002645_pt1 | contig 13586 bp, 16 predicted proteins | sample C65metaG_FD_113460 | JGI IMG/M metagenome (GOLD analysis project Ga0157373, IMG submission 113460) | Corn rhizosphere microbial communities from Kellogg Biological Station, Michigan, USA - C6-5 metaG | ecosystem: Host-associated > Plants > Roots > Rhizosphere > Soil | place: USA: Michigan... | reverse complement strand
GGGGACGCCAAGCTCGTCGGCGGCCTCGGATATGGTGCGGAAGGCGTTGGGGCCCTTCGCCAACGGCGTCTCCTACCTGGCCAACGCGCGATCGACCCGGGCCTTCATCACTTGAGAGGCGCGAAAGCCGATGACACGGCGCGGTTCGATCTCGGCGGGCTCGCCGGTCTTGGGATTGCGGCCCATGCGGGCGCGCTTGGCGCGGACCTGAAAGACGCCGAAGCCCGAGAGCTTGACCGTCTTGCCGTTCTCAAGCGCCTCGGCGACCAGATCGAGCGTGCGCTCGACCAGCTCGGAGCAGTCCTGGCGCGTCAGCCCCACCTCTTCGTGGACGGCTTCGCAGAGATCGGCCCGGGTCACTGTTTCGTTCTTCATTCCAAAGCCCCCGCCTCGGTTCCGGGCGTAAGGGTGCACGCCGTGATTAACCCGTCAAGTCAAAGGCTTCGGGCGGCCCTTGGAAGTATGCCTAAAGGCGCAGCACACAGGCGCCCCAGGTCAGCCCGCCGCCCATCGCTTCCAGCAGCAGCAGATCGCCCTTCTTCACGCGGCCGTCGAAAACGCCCTGCGCCAAAGCGAGCGGAATGGAGGCGGCCGAGGTGTTGGCGTGCTCGGCGACGGTCTGGACGATCTTCTTCTCGTCAAGCCCCAGCCGCTGGGCGACGCCGTGCAGGATGCGCTGGTTGGCCTGGTGTGGGATGAACCAGTCGACATCGGCGACCTCGATGCCGGCGACCCTGGCCGCGGCGATGATGGCCTCCGAGATGTTCACGACCGCGTGGCGGAAGACCTGGTTGCCCTGCATCCGCAGCTTGCCGACCGTGCCGGTGGAGGACGGGCCGCCGTCGACATAGAGCAGATCCTGCTTGGTCCCGTCGCAGCGCAGCGCATAGCCGAGCAGGCCACGGTCCGCCGTCGTCCCCTGCCCTTCGCCGGGCTCCAGCACGACAGCGCCCGCCCCGTCGCCGAACAGCACGCAGGTGCCCCGGTCGGTCCAGTCCATCAGACGGGTCATGATCTCCGCCCCGATGACCAGCGCGCACTTCGATTGATTGCGGGCCACAAAGCCGTCGGCGACGCTCAGGGCATAGACGAAGCCCGAGCAGACCGCCTGCACGTCGAAGGCGATGCCGACGGGGCAGCCGAGCTTCCTCTGCACGATGGCCGCGGTGGCGGGAAAGGTCAGGTCGGGCGTGGTGGTGGCGACGATGATCAGGTCGACGTCGGCCGCCGTCTTGCCGGCGTTCTTCAGCGCCTCAGTGGCCGCATGGCAGGCGAGGTCGGAGGTGTTCTGGTCGTCGTGGGCGCGATGGCGCTGATGGATGCCGGTGCGCTCGACGATCCATTCGTCGGTGGTGTCGACGATCTTGGAAATGTCGTCGTTGGAGACGATGGCGTCCGGCAGGTACGCGCCGACACCGGTTACGACACTACGGAGGAGATTGTGCACTGACGGCTCCTGCAGGCGCCGTCTCCCCCTTGGCGGCCGTCAAGCGTTTCAGATTGCGGTCGATCTCGGCTGTGAAATCGCTGCGCGCAAGCTCTATGGCGACACGGATAGCGCTGGCAAAGCCTTTCGCGTCGGCGCCGCCATGGCTCTTCACAACGATCCCGTTCAAGCCCAGCAGCGGCGCGCCGTTGATCGCGCCCGGATCCAGCCGCGCCCGCATCTTCCTCAGTGCGCCGGACGCGATCAGCGCGCCCAGCATGGCGAAGGGCCCGGAGGTGAAGGTGCGCTTCAGTTCGTTGGCGAAGTAGCGGGCGAGGCCCTCGGCCGCCTTCAGCGTGACGTTGCCGGTGAAGCCGTCGGTGACGATCACGTCGACCGAGCCCTTGGCGATGTCGTTGCCCTCGACGAAGCCGCGGTAGTCGAGGTCGAGCGTGGTGTCGCGCAGGAGCGCGTGGGCCTCGCGGACCTCCTCGTGACCCTTCTGCTCCTCCGAACCGACGTTGAGCAGGCCGACGGTCGGGCGCTTGGAGCCATGCACCGCGTGATGGAAGGCCGCACCCATGATAGCGAACTCGACCAGCTGTTCGGCGTCACTCTCGACGTTGGCGCCGACGTCCAGCACGGCGGTGATGCCGCGCATGGTCGGCCAGCTCGCCACGATCGCCGGGCGCTCCAGATCGGCGGCCATGCGCAGGATCAGCTTGGAGATGGCCATCAGCGCGCCGGTGTTGCCTGCGGAGACGGTTGCTGCGGCCTCGCCGTCACGGATGGCCTCGACGGCGTTCCACAGGCTCGTGCCCTTGCCGCGCCGCATGGCGATGGCGGGCTTTTCGTCCATGGCGATGGACTTTTCGGTGTGGCGGACCTCGACAGCGGCCTTGGCGGCGGAGTGCTTGGCGAGTTCGGCGTTGATCGCCGCCTCATCGCCGTGCAGCAGGAAGCGCACGCCCGGATAGGCCTTGGCGGCCAGGGCGACGCCCGGGACGGTGACGGAGGGCCCGTGGTCGCCGCCCATGGCGTCGATGGAAATGGTCAGACGGTCGGGCAAGGCGACTCAGCTCCCCAGAATCCGGCCAGAGCCAGGCGCGGCGGACGATACACGGGCCAAGCTTGGACGCAAACCGCGCCCTACTCCGGCGTTTCGTCCCGCCGTAAACGCTTCAGAACCGCAAAGGGCGAAGCTTCTTCTTCAGGCATGGGCGGCTCGAACACCGCGCCGGGTTTGCGGGGGAAGGGATCGATCGCCAGCGCCAGGTGCTCGACGACGTAGTGGGCGATGTCGATCTCCTCGCCCTCGACGGCGTCGGGCGGATCGTCGGCCTCGGGATCGACGACGGCGTCCTCGGCGGGGAGGTTAGGGCTGCCGGCCGGCAGGACGCGCAGGTGGAAGTCCCCGGTGAGGATCTGCTCCAGCGGCTCGAGCGTCACGCCGCAGGTCTGCACCACCTCGGCGGTGAAGCGGCCGTGCAGTTCGGCGCCGTCGAGCCAGGGCGTCACGGTCACGTGGCCGACCAGGCTTTCCAGCGCATCCAGGCCAAGCTGTTTCGACAGCGCCGCGAGCTGCGGCCCATCGGGATGGATGCGCCGCTCGACGGGACCTCGGGCGATCTCCGAAAACCGCACCGTCTCGCGCCAGGCGCCTAGCTTAGGGTTGGCCACGTGACGTCCCCCGACAGAAGCTGATCCAGCGGTTGGGCGGCCAGGTGATCTCGCGCGGCCAGCAGGTAGTCGGCCAGCGCGGCGGCGTCAGCCTCCTCGCCCACCGTGCGGCCGATCAGCGCTTCCAGCGCCTTGCGCGACGGCAGGGCGGCGAGCGCCTCATCATAAGAGCGCAGGCGGCCATAGAAGGCCTGGCCCAGCTTCTTCATCTTCTTGCCGACGGAGAGATCGCCGACGCCCAGTTCGCGGAAGGCGTCGTCCAGTCCGCGCAAGTAGGCGTCGAAGGTCTCCTGGGAGGTCTCGGCCGCGGCGTCGCCCTGCCCGCGCAGCCGCTCGATCAGCAGGATGACGTGCAGGGTGTAGAGCTCGAAGCGGCCTTCGCGCGTGTCGGGCGTGCGCATGGCCGTATAGAGGGCGGGGCGGCGGGCCTGGGCGGCGGCCTTGGTGTAGAGTTCAAAGCCCACGAGCTTGGCGGGGCGGGGCCGGAACAGCCGGTCCAGAATCATGCTTGCCTCGATTTCGCCGCGGCGGCGGCCTAAACGCGGGCATTGAACTAAGCCTCGCCGGGCGATAGGTCAAAGTCTGCGCAAATCACTCGTTCTCCGGAGCCCCAATGCTGAGACGTCTGTTGATCGCCGCCGCCGCGACCGGCCTGCTGGCGACCGGGGCTTGCACGCCGATCTCCACCTATTCGGGTTTCCAGGCGATCGACGCCCGGCCGACCGACGTGAAGGTGGGTGAAGACACCAAGTCGACGGTCATGGCCAAGCTGGGCACGCCCTCGGCCACCTCGACCTTCGACCCGAATACCTGGTTCTACATCTCGCAGCTGACCGACAAGGTGGCCTTCTACAAGCCGCGCGTCGCGATGCGCGACGTGGTCGCCATCAACTTCAACAAGGACACCGAACAGGTGGCCTCGGTGAACACCTACACGCTGAAGGACGGCAAGGTCATCGCCTTCAACGGCCGTGAAACCCCGACCCGCGGGCGGGAGATGTCGATCCTCGAACAGCTGCTCGGCAACGTCGGCAGCGGCGTCCTGCCCAACAGCGACGACAGCGATCCGGGCAGCCGCCGCGGCAACTAGGCCTCTCGCCCGGCGCTCAAAAGAAAACGCCCCGGAGATCGCTCTCCGGGGCGTCTTTGTTTGAGATCTTCCCCCTCTGGGGGAAGTACCGGCGAAGCCGGGGATGGGGGCCTGCTGACTCGCCCCCTCACCCGCTTCGCGGGAGCTCCCCCAGAGGGGGAGCACTTGGTTTTACCCGATCACCCCGTGGGCCAGGACCGCCAGAAGCAGCAGAGCCACAATGTTGGTGATCTTGATCATCGGGTTCACGGCGGGGCCGGAGGTGTCCTTGTAAGGGTCGCCCACGGTATCGCCGGTCACCGCGGCCTTGTGGGCCTCGGAGCCCTTGCCGTGGAGCACGCCGTTCTCGTCGGTGAAGCCTTCCTCGATCAGCTTCTTGGCGTTGTCCCAGGCTCCGCCGCCCGAGGTCATCGAGATGGCCACGAACAGGCCCGTGACGATGACGCCCATCAGCATCGCGCCGACCGAAGCGAAGGCGTCGACCTTGCCGGCGATGGCGTTGATGACGAAGAACAGCACGATGGGGCTGGCCACCGGCAGCAGCGACGGGACGATCATCTCCTTGATCGCGGCCTTGGTCAGGATGTCGACGGCGCGGCCGTACTCGGGCTTCACCTCGCCGGTCATGATGCCGGGGTTCTCACGGAACTGACGGCGAACCTCGACCACCACCGACTGGGCGGCGCGGCCGACAGCCGTCATCGACATGCCGCCGAACAGGAAGGGCAGCAGGCCGCCAAACAGCAGTCCGACGACGACGTAGGGGTTGGACAGGTCAAACGCGACCGCGCCCATACCGTCGAAGAACGAGCCCGGCGTGGCGTTGGCCGAGAAGAACTTCAGGTCCTCGGTATAGGCTGCAAACAGCACCAGCGCGCCCAGGCCGGCCGAACCGATGGCATAGCCCTTGGTGACCGCCTTGGTGGTGTTGCCGACGGCGTCGAGCGCATCGGTGGTGACGCGCACTTCCGACGGCAGGCCCGCCATTTCGGCGATGCCGCCGGCGTTGTCGGTGACCGGTCCGAAGGCGTCGAGCGCGACGACGAAGCCGGCCAGCGACAGCATGGCGGTCGTGGCGATGGCGATGCCGTAGAGGCCCGCGAGGTTATAGGTGACGATGATGCCGGTGATGATGACCAGCGCCGGAGCGGCGGTGGCTTCCAGCGACATGGCCAGGCCCTGGATGACGTTGGTGCCGTGGCCGGAGACCGACGCCTTGGCCACCGACTTCACCGGGCGGAAGTTGGTGCCGGTGTAGTACTCGGTGATCATCACGATCAGGGCGGTGATGACCAGACCCGTCATGGCGCACCAGAACAGCGACGTGGCGCTGAAGGTTTTTTCCAGCACCGTGCCGGCGTTGATCGTCAGCGGCTCGGTGACCAGCGCCGGGAACAGGAAGTAGAGCGCGATCGCCGACAGCACGCCGGTGACGATCAGGCCCTGGTAAAGGGCGCCCATGATGCTGCCCGACTTGCCCAGGCGCACGGCGAAGGTGCCGATGATGGAGGTGACGATGCACACGCCGCAGATGGCCAGCGGCAGCAGCATCAGGTTGCCCAGCAGGGCCGAGCCGCCGAAGAAGATGGCCGAAAGAACCATGGTGGCGACCGTGGTCACCGCATAGGTCTCGAACAGGTCGGCCGCCATGCCGGCGCAGTCGCCGACGTTGTCGCCCACGTTGTCGGCGATGGTGGCGGCGTTGCGGGGGTCGTCCTCGGGGATGCCCGCCTCGACCTTGCCGACCATGTCGCCGCCGACGTCGGCGCCCTTGGTGAAGATGCCGCCGCCAAGACGCGCGAAGATGGAGATCAGCGAGGCGCCGAAGCCCAGCGACACCAGCCCGTCGACCACGACACGGTCGGCGGCGCCGAAGCCCGCGCCCTCGGTCAGGAAGGTGAAGTAACCGGCCACGCCGATCAGGGCGAAGCCGGCGACCAGCAGACCGGTGATGGCGCCCGACGTAAAGGCGAGGCTGAGGCCCTTGGCCAGGCTCTCGGAGGCCGCCTGCGCCGTGCGCACGTTGGCCCGCACCGAGATCAGCATGCCGGCGAAACCGGCCGCGCCCGACAGGACCGCGCCGATCAGGAAGCCGATGGCCGACCACTGACCCAGCAGCAGGTAAAGCACGACCAGCACGACCGCGCCGACGATGGCGATGGCCGTATATTGCCGCTTCAGATAGGCCTGAGCGCCTTCCTGAATGGCGGCGGCGATCTCCTGCATGCGCGCGTTGCCCGGCGATTTGCGGAGCAAGGCTACGGTCTGGAGGATGCCGTAGAGCACCGCCAGCAGGCCGGCGACGATCACCAGCGTAAGCTTGGAATCCATAGTCGAGACGCCCCTTAGGTTCCTGACCCGGGGAGCCGGTCCACCACGTGGCGCACCGCTCCTCCCCGAGCCCCTGAATCAGCGCTTGAACTCAGCGCCCTGTGAATAAGACGCCCGTCTTTGCCAAACATCCCGGAACGGCGCAACCGCCCGTAACGTCATGGAAAATCGTCGGCGTGCTGATAGCCCAGCTTGCCCGGGCGCAACGCCTTGCCGTGGTGGGAAACTGCGACGCCCTCCCCCTCGACGACCACTCCGATGACGGTGAAACCGGCGAGCTCGGCCGGAGCCGCGCAGACGATCTCGTAGTCGTCCCCGCCGGTCGCGAGCGCGACGAGCGCGGCGGTCTCATCCGATTGCGATTCGACCCAGCGGCGGGCTGAGGCCGACAGGGGCATCCTCTCCAGTTCGATTGCTACGCCGCAACCGCTGGCCGTGGCGATGTGGCCGGCGTCGGCCAGCAGGCCGTCGGAGATGTCGGCGGCGGCGTGGGCGCCCGCCAACGCTTCCCGCAAGTCCAGCCTTGGGCGCGGCAGGTGGTAGCGGTCGGCGAGCGCGAGGTCGTTGAGCTCGCCGCGCGCGGCCTTCAGGCCCAGGTAGCCGTCGCCGATCGGGCCGCTGACGGCCAGCAGGTCGCCGGGCCGGGCGCCGGACCGCTTGACCATCCGCCCCTCGGGGACCCAACCCAGCATGGTGACTGAGGCCGTCAGCGGCCCGGGCGTGCTGGTGGTGTCACCGCCAAACAACGACAGGCCGAAAGCCTCACCGTCTTGCGCCAGCCCCTTGGCGAACAGCTCGCGGTCGGCGCCTCGCGGCCAATTGACGGCGAGGAAGTAGCCGAACGGCTCGGCGGCCTTGGCGGCGAGGTCGGAGAGGTTCACGCGCAGGAGCTTGCGGGCGACGAGGTCGAGCGGATCGTCGGGCAGGAAGTGGACGCCCTCGACGATGGCGTCCTTGGTGATGACAAGGTCGAAGCCTGGCCGGCTTTTCAGGACGGCCGCGTCATCGAGCAGCGCCAGCGCCTCCGGGGCGCCGCGGGTCAGCGGGCGGAGGAGTCTCGCGATGGTGTCGAATTCATCGGCCGGCATCCCGCGCGATCCCGTCCAGCGCGCCGTTGACGAAGCCAGGCTCCGGCCCTTCGAAGAAGGACTTGGCGATCTCGACATACTCGTCGATGGAAACCTCGTGCGGCACGTCGGGGCGGCGCATCAGTTCCCAGGCGCCCGCGCGCAGGATGGCCCGCAGCGTCGCGTCGATCCGCTCCAGCCGCCAGCCCTCGGCCAACCGCCTGGCGATGGCCTGGTCGATCCCGGTCTGGTCGGCGACGACGCCGCGCACGATCTCGGCGAAGAAGGTCTCGTCGGCCTGGGCCAGCAGCTGGCCCTCGATGTCGCGGTCGAAGCGATGATCGGTGAACTCGCGCACCACGGCCTCGGCGCCGACGCCCGAGACCTCCATCTGGTAGAGCGCCTGCACGGCGGCCAGCCGCGCGACGGATCGGGCCTGACGGCTCATCCGCCGAACTGCTGGCGAAGGGTGATGAGGTCCAGGCAGGCCCGCGCCGCGCCGCCACCCTTGTCGCCTTCGGAGCTGCGCGCCCGCGCCCAGGCCTGCTCCTCGGTCTCGACCGTCAGGATGCCGTTGCCGATGGCGAGGTTGCGGCTGGTGGCCAGCTCCATCAGCCCCCGCGCGCTTTCGTTGGAGACGATCTCGAAGTGATAGGTCTCGCCCCGGATGATGACACCCAGGGCCACATAGCCGTCGTAGCGGCCGTGCTTGTCGGCCAGCGCCACGACCGCCGGGATCTCCAGCGCGCCGGGCACGGAGACGACATCGTACTTCGCCCCGAACGCATCGAGCGCCGAGGTCGCGCCTTCCAGCAGCGCGTCGGACAGGTCGGAATAGAAGCGTCCCTCGACGATCAGGATGCGGACCGGCTTGTCGGCCATTCTCGTTACTCTTCCCCCGTCGGAATGGGCGCGCGGCCGACGATCTTCAGGCCGTAGCCTTCCAGCGCCGCCGGCTTGAACTGGCTGGAGGTGAGCAGAACCATCTCCCGCACGCCCAGGTCCAGCAGGATTTGCGCGCCGACGCCGTAATCGCGCAGCGCGTTGTTGCGGTACTGGGAGCCGGGCCCGTTCTCGCCACCGTAGCGCTCCGACAGCCAGTGCGGGTTGGGATCGCGGATGAAGACCACCACGCCCGCGCCGTCGTGCTCGTTCAGCGCCCGCAGCGCGGCGGGGATGTAGTCGCGCCGCGCGCCGACGTAGCCCAGCATGTCGGCGGCGAAGTCGACCTGGTGCATGCGGACCAGCGTCGGGATCTCCGGATCGACCTTCCCTTTCACCAGCGCCACGTGCTCGGACTGGTCGATGGTGTTGCGGTAGATGACCATCCGGAAGTCGCCGTAAACGCTCTGGAACGGCGTCTCCAGCACGCGGTCGACGGAGCGCTCGGTGCGGCGGCGATAGGCGATGAGGTCGGCGATGGTGCCGATCTTCAGGCCATGCAGCTGGGCGAACGCGATCAGGTCCGGCAGGCGCGCCATGGTCCCGTCGTCGTTCATCACCTCGCAGATCACGCCGGCCGGGTTCAGCCCCGCCAGCCGCGAGATGTCGACGGCCGCTTCCGTATGCCCGGCCCGGACCAGCACCCCGCCGTCCTTGGCCACCAGAGGGAAGACGTGGCCCGGCGAGACGATGTCGTCGCAGTCCTTGGTCGGGTCGATGGCCACGGCGACCGTGTGGGCGCGGTCGTGGGCGGAGATGCCGGTCGTCACCCCCTCCTTCGCCTCGATGGAGATGGTGAAGGCCGTGCCGTGGCCGGCCTGGTTGTCCGAGGTCATCGGCGGCAGACGCAGTTCCTTCGCCCGCTCGTTGGTGATGGACAGGCAGATGAGGCCGCGCGCGTGCTTGGCCATGAAGTTGATCTGTTCGGGCGTGGCGAACTGGGCGGGGATGATGACATCCCCCTCGTTCTCCCGGTCCTCGGCGTCCACCAGGATGTAGGGTCGCCCGTTAAGGGCGTCCTCGATGATGTCCTCGATGGGCGAGATGGGGGTGTCTTGCATCAGCTCGTTTCCTGCCAGCGGGCGAGGTAGCGCGCGAGCATGTCGATCTCCAGGTTCACCCTGGCGCCGGGCGTGAGCTGCCCAAGCGTGGTGACGTCCCAGGTGTGGGGAATGATGTTGACGCCGAAGACGTCGTCCTCGACCTCGTTGACGGTCAGCGAGACGCCCTCGACGGTGATGGAGCCCTTCGGCGCGATCACCCGGTGCAACGGGCGCGGAACGCGGATGCGGACGCGGTGGGAGCCGCCTTCGGGATCGACGGAGACCACCTCCCCTACCCCGTCCACATGGCCGGAGACGATGTGGCCGCCCATCTCGTCGCCAAGTTTGGCGGCGCGTTCGAGGTTGACCCGGTCGCCTTCCTTCAGCTGGCCGAGCGTCGTCTTCGAAAGCGTCTCGCCGGAGACCTCGACGGCGAACCAGCGGTCGCCCTTCTCCACCACGGTCAGGCAGCAGCCCGCATGGCTGATCGAGGCGCCGAGGTCGACGCCCGCGAGGTCGTAAGCCGTCTCGATTTCATAGCGGCGGTCACGGTTGGTCTGGCGGACAGACCGGATGCGCCCCACGTCAGTGACGATGCCGGTGAACATCAGGCCCTCTCGTATCGCTCCCAGAGGTCGTCGCCGACGGCCTCCAGAGCGACGCGTTTGAACCGGGGGGCTTTCGCCAGTTCCGTCAGCGCCAGCGAGCCGATCGCGGGCCGACCCTCACCGCCAAGGACGACAGGCGCACGGAACCACTCGATCTGGTCTACCAGCTCGCAACGGATGAAGCTTGCCGCCACCTGTCCCCCGCCTTCGACCAGCACTGACGTGATCCCTTCCGCTTCCAGCGCCTCGAGCGAGGCCTTCAAGTCAGGCCGCTCCCCCACCGATTTCACTGTAAGCACCTTTACGCCCGCGTCAGTCAAACGCGTGTTTGAATCCTCGATGCTGACGACATAGGTCGGCGTCTGGCGCGCGGTCCTGGCGAGTTTGCAGTCGGGCGAAAGCCGCTGGCGGCTGTCGAGCACCACCCTCGCCGGCTGGCGGCCGGTGAAGTTGGCCGAGCGCACAGTCAATTCCGGATCGTCGGCCAGCGCCGTCTCCACTCCGATCAGCACCGCGTCATGGTCGGCCCTGAGCGCATGCACCGCCGCCCGCGCGGCCTCGCCGGTGATCCAGCGGCTCTCTCCGGTAGCGGTGGCGATGCGCCCGTCCAGCGACGTGGCGAGCTTCAGGGTGACGCGCATAGGCTCAAGCCTCGTCGGCGTCGTGCAGGCCCTCTTTGGCCAGGAAGTTGGCGAAGTCGCCGGTCTCGCGGAAGTCCTTGTAGACCGAGGCGTAGCGGACATAGGCCACGTCATCGAGCTCCTTGAGCCCCTGCATGACCAACCCGCCGACCGTCGAGGACGGCAGCTCCGTCTCGCCCATGCTTTCCAGCTGGCGGACGATCCTGGAGACCATCTGCTCGACGCGTTCGGGATCGAGGGGGCGCTTGCGGATGGCGATGGAGATCGAGCGCATCAACTTGTCGCGGTCGAAGGGCGTACGCCTGCCCGAGCGTTTGACGATGACCAGCTCGCGCAGTTGTACGCGTTCGAAGGTGGTGAAGCGGCCTTCGCACTTGGGGCAAAAGCGCCGACGCCGGATCGCCGCGCCGTCTTCCGACGGTCGGCTGTCCTTCACCTGGCTTTCTTCGTTACCGCAGAACGGGCATCGCATGATGTGGCCCCTCCCGCGAGCCTCACCTACTAATTGTAGATGGGAAAGCGCGCCGTCAACGCCAGCACTTCCTGACGGATTTCCGCTTCGATAGCGCTGTTGTCCTCGCCGTTCTTCGCCAGACCGTCGACGACCTGGCCGATCATCTGGCCAATGCGGGTAAATTCGGCCGTCCCGAAGCCGCGCGTGGTGCCGGCCGGCGTGCCGACCCGGATGCCCGAGGTGGTGGCTGGCGGCAGCGGGTCGAAGGGGATGCCGTTCTTGTTGCAGGTGATGTGGGCGCGCTCGAGCGAGGCCTCGGCCGCCTTGCCGGTGACGCCCTTGGGCTGCAGGTCGACCAGCATGACGTGGCTGTCGGTGCCGCCGGAGACGATGTTCAGGCCCGCCTTCACCAGGGCTTCGGAGAGCGCGTTGGCATTCTCGATGATGCGCCGGGCATAGATCTTGAACTCGGGCTGGAGGGCTTCGCCGAACGCCACGGCCTTGGCGGCGATGACGTGCTCCAGCGGACCGCCCTGCAGGCCGGGGAAGACGGCCGAGTTGATCTTCTTGCCGAGCTCCGGATCGTTCGACAGCACCATGCCGCCACGCGGGCCGCGCAGGGTCTTGTGGGTGGTGGTGGTCACCACGTGGGCGTGCGGCAGCGGGCTCGGGTATTCACCGGCCGCGACCAGACCGGCGAAGTGGGCCATGTCGACCATCAGGTAGGCGCCGATGCTGTCGGCGATCTCGCGGAACTTCGCGAAATCGATGATGCGGCCATAGGCCGAGCCGCCGGCGATGATCAGCTTCGGCTTCTCGGCGGCGGCGACCTCGGCGACCATGTCGTAGTCGATCAGCTGGTCCTGCTTGCGCACCGTGTAGGCGACGGGCCGAAACCACTTGCCGGACTGGTTGGCCGGGCTGCCGTGGGTCAGGTGGCCGCCGGCCGCCAGGTCCATGCCCATGAAGGTGTCGCCGGGCTTCAAGAGCGCCATGAACACCGCCTGGTTGGCCTGCGCGCCCGAATGCGGCTGGACGTTGGCGAACTGGCACTGGAAGAGCTGCTTGGCCCGCTCGATGGCCAGCGTCTCGATGACGTCGACGTACTCGCAACCGCCGTAGTAGCGCCGGCCCGGATAGCCCTCGGCGTATTTGTTGGTGAGGATCGAGCCCTGCGCCTCCAGCACCGCGCGGGAGACGATGTTCTCCGAGGCGATCAGCTCGATCTGGTCACGCTGGCGACGCAGCTCATGCTCGATGGCGTCGAAGATGTCCCGGTCGGCGGCGGCGAGGTCAGCGCCGAAGAAACGGGCGGGGACGGGCGTCGGGGCGGGAGCGTTCATCGAGAATCCTTGGGCGGCGGGATTGGCGCTTCTTTACCCCCGTGTGCGCGCGGATCAAACCGCCTGCTGCAACCTTCCGTCACGCCCGCGCATTGACGCCTTCGCCCGGCCCGCACCTGCGGGGGTTGAGCGCGAGGGACAGACGCAGGGAAAAGGGGTTTGGGGTGACCGATACAACCAGTGACGAAGACGTCAGAGGCCCAGGCGAGCAAACCGACCTGATCGTCTACAGCGCCGACATCGTCGCGGCCTATGTGAGCCAGAACAAGGTGGCGCCCGAAGAGATCGCGGAAGTGATCCGCGCGGTGCATCAGACGCTGACAGGCCTGCATAGCGGCGCCGCTGAAGCCGCTCCGGCCGAACGCCAGAAGCCGGCGGTGCCGGTGAGCCGCTCGGTGCAGAACGACTACATCGTCTGCCTGGAGGACGGCGCGAAGCTGAAGATGCTCAAGCGCTACCTGCGCTCGCGCTACAACCTGAGCCCCGAGGAATATCGCCGTAAATGGGGCCTGCCCGCCGACTATCCGATGGTCGCGCCGGCCTATGCCGCGCGCCGGTCGGAGTTCGCCAAAAAGATCGGGTTGGGGCGGGGCGTGCGGCGGAAATAATCGCCGCAACAACCCCGTCATCCTGGGCCTTGTGCCCAGGACCCAGAAGCGCAGGCGCGGCAAGGTTTTCAGGGCGGTTGAACCCCGCCTCGCGCTATCCACAAACGACGGCGTTTCTGGGTCCTCGGGACAAGCCCGAGGATGACGAAACTTTTGTGAGCTAGGCGGCTACCCCACCCAACCTCGCGATATTGCAGCGCGCCCAGAGGCTTTCCATCGCGCTCACCAGGTCGCGCATCATCGCGTCGGTGTGGAAGGGCGTGGGCGTAAAGCGCAGGCGCTCGGTGCCGCGCGGGACGGTCGGGTAGTTGATCGGCTGGACGTAGATGCCGTGGTCGCTCAGCAGCATGTCC
>Ga0157373_10002642_pt1 | contig 13591 bp, 9 predicted proteins | sample C65metaG_FD_113460 | JGI IMG/M metagenome (GOLD analysis project Ga0157373, IMG submission 113460) | Corn rhizosphere microbial communities from Kellogg Biological Station, Michigan, USA - C6-5 metaG | ecosystem: Host-associated > Plants > Roots > Rhizosphere > Soil | place: USA: Michigan... | reverse complement strand
CGGATCCGTGGTGGCGATTTCCCGATCCCAGTCGTAGCCGAAGCCGAGTGACTTGAGCTGGCGGCGGAAATTCTCGATGTTCGCTGCAGTGGTGATCGCCGGATGCTGGCCGGTCTTGATCGCGTATTGCTCCGCTGGCAGGCCGAAGGAATCGTAGCCCATCGGATGCAGGACGTTGTGACCGGTCATCCGCTTGTAGCGGCCGATGATGTCCGTGGCGGTATAGCCTTCCGGATGCCCCACATGCAGGCCGGAGCCACTGGGGTAAGGGAACATGTCCAGCACGTAGTACTTCGGCTTCTTGGGATCGAAGTCCGCATCGCCCGGTCCCGGGGTGCGGAAGGTTTTTTCCGATTCCCAGCGGGCTTGCCATTTGGGCTCGAAATCACGGAATGGGAAAGGTTTGCGAACGTCGGACATGATCAGGAAAGGGGCGCGGACTGTGGGAAATAGGGCGCTGATTGAAAAGAAAAACCCGGACGGGCTGTCGATGGGCGCTTTCCTTTCTTGACGGAACTGGAGCGCGGGATTCATCCCGCCCCCAATTTGCATGGCCGTTTTCTGAGGATCGGCTGCCTGCAATTTACTTTGCGAAGCCAGGCGGGATAAATCCCGCGCTCCAGTTCGTAAAAACAAAAACCCCCCGCCGCAGCAGAAGTGCTGCGGCGGGGGGTCTGTCCGCTGCATGGTCCAATATGCGGTGCGGAAAAATGATGGAGCTCAATCGAGCTTTTGCCGCTCCAGACTCTTGTCCAGATGGGCGAGGAAGAGATCGGTTTTTGGGTACTCGGAAGCGTAGAAGCGGGTGAATTCTTTTCCGTCCGCATCCAGCAGGAGGACGGTGGGGAAGCCATCAATGGCATATTTTTCGGCCAGCGGCTTGTTCGCGTTGGCGACGGCTTCGTCACCCTTCGGGAAATCCAGCTCCACCAGGACGAATTTCTTGGAGGCCTTTTCCACGAATTCGCTCTGGGAAAAGACGTTCTTGCGCATGGCGATGCATGGCGGGCACCAGTCCGAGCCGGTGAACTCGACAAGGACAGATTTGTTTTCGCGCTTCGCCTGGGCGATGGCCTTGGTGAGATTGGTAGACCAGCCTTGCGGAGTGGTGGCAAAGGCGGAGGATGTAAGGGCCGCTACGCCTACAGTTACGGAGGCCAGCCAGGAGATTGCTTTCATCATGGATATAGGCGTCACCAGTCGCACAATTATTCAAAAAATCTAAAAAAGTTGCCGGGAAAGTGCGCCAACGTTTACCGAAGCGGCATGCAAATGCCACCCCGGCTGATCATCGCCACCCGCAACTCCCACAAGACCTCCGAGATCCGCGCGATTTTGGGTGACCGCTTCGAGGTGGTGGATGCCACGGCATTTTCGGATTTCCCGGAAATCGAGGAAACCGGGCAAACTTTTTTAGAAAATGCTCGGCTCAAGGCAGAGGGAATCAGCCGCCATGTGGAGGGCTGGGTGCTCTCCGATGATTCCGGGTTAGAAGTGGATGCGCTCAATGGCGCACCTGGCGTATGGTCCTCCAGCTTCGGAGGAGAGGAAGGAAATCACCCCAAAAACAATGCCCGCCTGATGGAGGAGATGGCTGGCCAGGCAGACCGGCGCGCCCGCTTCCGCTGCACCATGGTGCTGGCCCGCAATGGCAAGGAGGAAGCGCACTTTTCCGGCACTGTGGAGGGCTCCATCATTCCGGAACTGCGCGGCACCAAGGGCTTCGGCTATGATCCGCTGTTCATCCCGGAAGGTTATGACGAGACCTTCGCGGAATTGGGGGATGCGGTGAAAAATTCCCTAAGCCACCGGTCACGCGCCTTGGCTCAAGCAGCGGACTTCCTGAAGGTCAATTTATAAAAACTATTTGCAAAAACTAATAAAATTTATTACATCGCGCCGCATGAGACTTTTCTCTTTCACCCTTTTTCTCCTGCTCCCGCTGACTGGTGCCATGGTCTCGTGCTCCAACCAGGTAAAGGCCAAGCAACCGGTGTCCTATCATTTTGAAAGCGGCGAAACGGCAATGATCCGCGATGGACTGGCCTACGCCCCTCGGAACGCCCCTCCAGCCGTGAAACGCGCGATCGCAGCGGGGAACCGCCTGCAACGCATGCCCTACAAGTGGGGCGGCGGTCACGCCAGACTGGATGATTCCGGCTACGATTGCTCAGGCAGCGTTTCTTATGTTCTGCGCGAAGCGGGCCTGCTGGATGGCTCCATGCCGTCCAAAGGCTATTACAACTACGGCAAAAAAGGTGAGGGTGACTGGATCAATGTCTACATCCGCAGTGGCCATGTTTTCATGACAGTGGCAGGCCTGCGCCTGGATACCGGTGGCCCGGGAGGGAATGCTTCCTCCGGCCCACGCTGGAAAACCCAGACCCGCCAGGTGAAAGGCATGGTCGTCAGGCACCCCAAGGGGTATTGATCCAGCTTCCGGGTCGGTTGCTCCTGATCGCAAGGGTCAGAGAAGCCCCAGCTTCTCCGCCGTCCACCGGCGTGTCTTTGCGTAAAGCTCCGGGTTTTTCTCAAGCGATTGCCCGTAGCTTGGGATGAGGCCCCGGAGCTTTTCCTGCCACACAGGGGTCTTGATCTCCTGCGGGAAGCACCGGGCGATCACCCGCAGCATGATCTCTACGGCAGTGGAGGCACCCGGAGAGGCACCTAGCAGGGCGGCGATGGAGCCATCCTTGGCGGTCACCACCTCGGTGCCGAACTGGAGGATGCCGCCCTTTTTCTTATCCTTCTTGATTACCTGCACGCGCTGGCCTGCCTCGGCGAGTTGCCAATCGTCCATCTGCGCGGTGGGCATGAATTCTTTCAGCGCCTCCAGACGTTGTTCTGGAGACTGGAGCACTTGGCCGATGAGATACTTGGTGAGGTCCACATTTTGCGCACCCGCCGCCATCATGGGGATAAGGTTGTCCAGGCGGAGGGACATGGGGAAATCCAGCAACGATCCCTCCTTGAGATACTTCGTGGAAAATCCGGCGTAGGGACCGAAAAGCAGTGAGCGCTTGCCATCGATCACGCGGGTATCGAGGTGCGGAACAGACATCGGCGGGGAGCCGACCGGCGCTTTTCCGTAAACCTTGGCGAAGTGCTTTTCCACGATCTCCGGATTATCGCACCGCAGCCACTGGCCGCTCACCGGGAAGCCGCCAAAGCCTTTTCCTTCCGGAATGCCGGACTTCTGGAGCAGCGGCAGTGCGCCACCGCCTGCACCGAGGAAGACAAACTTTGTCACAATGGAATAGCGGTCCTGCAAATCCGGCTCCACTTGGATCAGCCAGCCGTGATCGGTTTTTTCCACCTCCGCCACCAAGCTGCCGAGGTGCAGGGAAACACCCGGCTGCTCCTTCAGCCATGCCAGCATGCCACGCGTGAGCGCTCCGAAATCCACATCCGTGCCTGCATCCACTCGGGTGGCGGCGATTGGCTCGCCCGCCTTGCGGTCCTGCATGATCAGCGGCATCCACTCGGTGAGCTTGGCCGGATCCTCGGAGTAAACCATTTCCTTGAAAAACGGGTGATCCTTCAGTGCCTCATAGCGCTTCTTCAGGTAACCCACATCCTTTTTCCCATGAACGAAGCTCATGTGCGGCACGCGCTGGAGGAAGCTGCCGCTGATCCTGCCACTCTCGATCAGGCTGGCCCAGAGTTGCTTGGAAAGCTCGAAGGCCTCATTGATCTGGATCGCCTTGGAGGTATCAATCGAGCCATCCGGTTTCTCCGGTGTATAGTTCAGCTCACACAGCGCTGCGTGGCCGGTGCCCGCATTGTTCCACGCATTCGAGCTTTCCGTGGCGATGCTCGTCGCGCTTTCCAGAATCTCGATGGTGATCTCCGGCTGCAGCTCCTTAAGAAGCACGCCGAGGGTGGCACTCATGATCCCGGCTCCTACCAGGACGACATCCGCTTGTTTCGATTGGCTACTCATGGGAGATGGCGCAACCCGCCATGATATAGCCTAAAAATACAGCGTAAAATCAGATCGCCGGGGTTTTCTTCTCCTCCCGCAGTCCGCTGATGAAAAGCAGCACCGCCGCAATGCAGATGCAGGAATCCGCGACGTTGAAAGAGGGCCACCAGCCATAGAGCGGCAGCTTCACGGAAATAAAGTCCACCACGTAGCCGCCGGACAGCCGCTGCCAGAATGTGCCGGTCTTCAGCTCCTCCAGAAGAAAGCCCTGCACCAGTCGATCCGTGAGGTTTCCGAAGATCCCGCACAGCAGCAGCGCCACCGCCACCTTGGCCGCCGGAGCAGCGAACAGGCCTTTTTTCCAGAGAAAGCGGATAAAGGTCAGAGCAATCACCGGCACGATCAGAAAGACCACCGGAGCCCAGGCAGAACCATTCCCGAAACCGAACGCCACGCCCTGATTGTGGACGCGCGACCAATGGAACACCTCCGGGATGACCGTGAAGTGCTTGTAAGGATCCACCCACGGCGCAGGCAGATTGTTCACCGTCCAAAACTTCGTGATCTGGTCGAGCACGTAGAGCGGGAGCGTGAGAAAAAGCAGCAGTTTTGGCAGCGTCATGATCTTTTTTGGAATCAAGGAGAGGCGGTCTCCGAACCGCCTTGTTTCATCGTCGAGGCAAAGGCTTAGCCTTCGCTTAGCTTTTCAAGTTAGGGCGGTTCGGACCGCCCCTCTTTGAGGTCAGGCATTCACCACCTCATCGCAGCGCTGGCAGAGGCCGCTATCCAGAAGTGGCTCGTGTTTGCGGCAGCGGGGGCAGAGTGGAAGGTCGGTCTTGCGGGCAGTGGCGGTGAGTTCCTCACCAACGGTGGCGGTGAGCTCCGCGACGATGAAGAACTCAGTGGCGAAATCCCGGTCGTTCAATAGATCCACCAGCGCGGAGTCTTCTGCTGGAAGCGTGAGGGCGACGGCAGCTTCGTTGTTGCGGGTGAATTCCTTGGCCTGGATGCGGGCTTCGATGGCGGTCTGGATGACCGATTTGATCGCGAAGAAGCGGTTGGCTTTTTCCGTGGCATCGCCGGGGGAGAAGGCAGGATCGGCTTTCGGGAAATCGCGCTCGTGGATGCTCTTGTCGCAGAAGCCGGCGTGCTCCCATGCCTCGTCCGCCGTGTAGGCGAGGATCGGCGCGAGGAGTTTCGCCAGGGCAACGAAGACCTGATACATGGCTGCCTGGGAAGCGATGCGGCGCGGTGAATCCGCAGCATCGCAATACATCCGGTCCTTCAGCGCATCGATGTAAACGGCGGAGAGGTCCGTAGTGCAGAATTGGTTGAGGGCGTTGAACACCTTGCGGAATTCATACGTCTCGTAGGCCTTGAGGCACTCCGTGGTCACCGCGTTCAGGCGTTCCAGGATCCAGCGGTCCAGCAGCGTGTAGGCGGGCTCGGCAGGGGCGCTCTCCGGCTTGAAGCCATCCAGGTTTCCGAGGAGGATGCGCAGGGTATTGCGCAGGCGGCGGTAAGGCTCCGCCACTTGCTTGAAGATTTCCTCACTGAAGGGAACTTCGTTCTGCCAATCCACGGAGGACACCCACAGGCGCACGATATCGGCACCGTACTTGTTGTAGAAGTGCGCGGCATCGATCGGCTTTCCCGCCTTTTCCGCTTCGGACTTGGAGAGCTTCTTCTTGTCTTTATCGACGACGAAGCCGTGCGTCATCACCGTCTTGTAAGGGGCGATGCCACGATAGCCCACGCTGAGCATGAGCGAGCTCTGGAACCAGCCACGGTGTTGGTCCGTGGCTTCCAGGTAGAGATCGGCAGGAGCGTGGAGCTGTGCGTGGTTTTCCAGCACGGAAACGTGGGAGCAACCGGAGTCGATCCACACGTCCAGAGTGTCACGGCACTTTTTCACGCCTTCCGGCAGGCCGAGGAGGGCGGCCAGTTCGGCATCGGATTTTTCGAACCAGATGTTCGTGCCCTCCTTCTCGACGAGTTCTGCAATCTTGAGGGCGAGTTCCGGGGAAAGGATCGCTTTTCCATCGGTATCGAAAAACACCGGCAGGGGTACACCCCAGGTGCGCTGGCGGGAGATGCACCAGTCCGGACGGGCTTCCACCGTGCCGTAGATGCGGTTCCGGCCCCAGGCTGGCAGCCATTCCACCTTGTCGATCTGATCGAGCGCCTGACCACGCAGGGTATCCAGCGAGATGAAGAACTGCTCCACCGCGCGGAAGATGATCGGCGTCTTGGAGCGCCAGCAATGCGGGTAGGAGTGCTTGTAAACTTCCTGCGCCAGCAGGTGGCCGCTCTGGGTGAGGATCTCGATGATGCGGCCGTTCGATTTGAAAACGTGCTGGCCGATGAGTTCGTCCAAGCCCACGTCTGCGGTGAACTTGCCCTCGTCATCCACGGGGGAAAGCACGCCCAGGCCATTCTGCTGGCCCGCCACGTAGTCGTCCGAGCCGTGGCCGGGAGCGATGTGGACTGCGCCGGTGCCGGTCTCAGTCGTCACGAAATTGGCGAGGATCACCTTGGAGGTACGTGGCAGGAAGGGGTGGCTGGCTTCCAGCGTTTCGAATTCCTTGCCCTTGCGCTGATCCACCGTCTCGGCCAGCGCGTAGCCGGTCTTCTCGGTGAAGGCACCGATCAGCTCACGCACGATCACGAAGGTCTCCGTGACGCCTTCCTTGACGAAATTTCCCACCACATAGGTGAATTCCGGATGCAGCGCGATGCCGAGGTTGGCAGGCAGCGTCCATGGCGTGGTGGTCCAGATGACCATGCTGGCCTTCCCGGCGAACTCGCCGGAAACGAGCGGGAACTTCACGAAAATGGCCGGACTTTCCTTGTCCTGATACTCCACCTCTGCCTCGGCAAGGGCGGTCTGCGCACCGTAGGACCACTGCACCGGCTTCTTGGATTGATAGACGGAGCCACTCTCCACCAGCTTCGCAAAGACGCGGATGATATTGGCCTCATAGCCGGGATTCATTGTGAGATACGGGTTGAACCAATCTCCGAAGACGCCCAGACGGCGGAACGAACCGCGCTGGATATCAATGAACTTTTTCGCGAACTCGGTGCAACGGCGGCGGATTTCCGCCGGCTCCAGGCCAGCGGCTTCCTTCACCACCTTGAACTCGATCGGCAGGCCATGGCAGTCCCAACCCGGAACGAATGGCGTGGTAAAGCCAGCCATCGTCTTGGATTTCACCACCAGATCCTTCAGCACCTTGTTCAGCGCAGTGCCCATGTGGACATCGCCATTCGCGAAGGGCGGGCCGTCATGGAGGATGAATTCCGGCGCACCTTCGGCACGGCGGCGTCCAATGATCTTCTCATAGAGGCCTTCGGATTCCCAACGCGCGAGGCGTTTTGGCTCATTCTCCACGAGATCTCCCCGCATCGGGAAGCTCGTTTGGGGAAGAGTCAGCGTGTCTTTGTAATTCGGGGCAGCGGCGCTCATGACGGGGCGCGGACGCTACCAACCGCCCCCCGCCCGGTCAACCACGGGAAATGAGTGGAAAAACATCCACATCTCATGCTGCGATCCCTTGGATGAAGGTCGTTACGAAATCCACCACCTTCTCGAAAACTCGCTTTCTCGCGGGACCGCGTTCGAGCACGCCCATGGGCTTCTGGATCAGATCCACGATATCCGGGTCCGGCAGCGGTTTCTTGCCCGTGTAAACGTAGCGGTCGATGACCTTCTTCAGCTTGTCCGGGTCGAGTTGCTCCTCCTTGCAGAGCTGCTCGAAGGCTGCGGCACGTTCCTTTTCCCAGAAGTCCTCGAAGCAATCCGGGATCTCTGCGGAGCTTTCCACCTTGGGTAGATTCTGCTCGATGAATTTTTCGATCAGCTCGCGCTTGCTACGGAGTTCGATGTCCCCGGCCACCGCGTCCAGAATGAGCTTCCTCATGGCGGACTGTTCCTTTTCATCGGCATCGTAGAGTTTTGCCAGCAGTGTGAGGATATACTGCACGTTGATCACATCGCGGTGAATCAGCTCCAGCTCGAAATCCACATCATCCAGAATGGATGCCTTCTCCTTCGCGGTGTCCGTCTTGACCTTGTCGTAGAGATCCAGGTAAGCGCTTCGGTAGTCGGCAAAGCGTTGGGCGGGAAGCGCCAGATCCTCGTCTTCAAATTCTGAAAACGATTCCAGGACATTCCGCAACCGCATCAGCTCGCGGAATATTTTCACGAATTTCAGCTCATCTTCCTCGTCCTTGAGGTCCTTCACGCTCTTCACTGTGGGGGTGAGCGCCATCAGTTCCAATACCACGGCGTTGAATTGCTTCACGTATTCCTCATAGGGAGCGATGAAAATGGTCTCCTTGGCCTTCACGTTGGAGAAAAGAGCGATTGCCTCGTCCGTGCGCTTCTTGAGATTTCGGAAAACGACGATGTTCCCCTGGCTCTTCACCTCGTTGAGAATGCGGTTCGTGCGGGAATACGCCTGGACCAGCCCGTGATATTTCAGGGACTTGTCCACATACATCGTGTTCAGCGTCTTGCTGTCGAAGCCGGTGAGAAACATGTTCACCACCAGCAGGATGTCCACTTTCCGGTCCCTCACCCTTTTGGCGATGTCCTGATAGTAATTGTAAAACGACTGCGTGTCCTTGGTGGAGAACTTCGTCTCGAACATCGCATTGTAGTCGGAAATGAAGCCGTCCAGCTTCTCCCGCGTGTGCGGGTTCCCACCATCGCCACCGATGATCTCGCCGTCTTCGTCCAGGATGCCATCGGCGTCCTTGTCCTCCTCGTTTGCCGAGTAGCTGAAAATCGTAGCGATGCGGAGCTTGTGCTTTCCTTCCTTCTTCTTTGTGGCAAACAGCTCGTAATACTTGATCAGCACGTCCACCGAGCTGACGCACATCATCGCGGTAAATTCCTTGTTGCGCGTCTTCACCGCGTGGCGGTCGATGATGTAGTCGGTGATCTTTTCCAGCCGAGCCGGGGACTCCATCAGTTCCTTGGTGTCGATCCCCTCCACCTCGATGTCCACCTCCGTTGCGCTGCCGGGCTTCTTCTTGTAGCGGCCCACGTATTCCACGGCGAATTTCAGGACGTTCTCATCCTTGATCGCATCCGTGATCACATAGGAGTGCAGTTGCTGGTGGAAGAGATCCTTCGTCGTCTGCTTCCTGCCAGACTTGGTCACCGCGTTGTCCGCGAAGATGGGCGTGCCGGTGAAGCCGAACATCTGGTGATTCGGGAAAAACTCTACGATCCGCTTGTGCGTGTCACCGAACTGGCTGCGGTGGCACTCATCGAAGATGAAGATGATGCGCGGCCCCTTCGTGTGCTCCATCTGCTTCAGGTAGCCCTGCTTGCTGATCGCCGTGTTCAGCTTTTGCAGCGTCGTCACGATCAGCGGCGTGTTCTTGTCGGCAAACTGAGTCACCAGCTTCTGCGTGTTGTTCGTGCTGTCCACGCTGCCCTTGCTGAAGCCGTTGAACTCCGAGATGGTCTGATAGTCCAGATCCTTCCGGTCCACGCAGAAGACGACCTTGTAAACATCCGGCAGGGTCACAAGGATCTGCGCCGCCTTGAAGGAAGTGAGCGTCTTCCCGCTCCCCGTGGTGTGCCAGATGTAGCCGTTCCGATCCTTCTCCGGCGGATTCTTCACCCGCTCCACGATCCGCTCCGTGGCGTAGTATTGATAGGGCCGCAGCACCATCAGGATCTTGTTCGTCTCATTGAGGACGATGTATTTCCCGATCATCGTGCCGATGTGCTGCAGCGTTAGAAATGCGGCGGCGAAGGGCTTGATCTCACGGATGGTCTTGTTGTCCTCACCCGCCCAATAAAAAGTCTGCTTGAAGGACTGCTTGCGGGCGTTCGCGTAATACTTCGTGTTCACCCCGTTGCTGATCACAAAGATCTGCACGAAGTTGAAAAGCCCGCTCTCTGCCCAATAGCTGTGTTTCTGATAGCGCTGGATCTGGTTGAAGGCCTCCTTCATCTCCAGCCCGCGCCGCTTCAGCTCAATCTGCACCAGCGGCAGGCCATTCACGAGGATCGTCACATCGTAGCGGTTCTTGTAGGAACCCTCCACCGTCACCTGCTGTGTCACCTGATAGAGATTATTCTGCGGATTCCATGAATCAAAAAAACGCAGGTAAACCGTCTGCCCGTCTTCCTTCTCCAGCTTCATCCGGTCCCGCAGAACCTTCGCCTTCGCGAAAACCCCGGAACTTTTGTTCAGGTGATTCAACACCTTGGCGAATTCTCCATCCGTTAGTGTCAGATGATTGAATGCCTCCACCTGAGCCTTCAGGTTCGCCAGCATCGAGGCCTCATCCGTCACCGCCACACGCGGGATGCCCTGCGCGACGAGCTGGGCCACCAGTTCGTCCTCCAGCACCTGCTCGGCTTGGGTAAGAGGCAATGACATAATAGATTTTATTCTTCGAAGTCAGGGGTATCCTCATCGGGTGAAGGTTCCGGCCTCATCTCTGCAAAATAGTCGCCTTTTGCACTTTCACGCATTTCCTCTTCTCGTTCGAGTTCTTCCTCAATGAATATTTTGAGCTGTTCCTTATACGCAACAGGATCTTGATCAAAAAGCGCCCGACTGAAGCTGAGTCCTCCGCTTATGGAGTAAGTTTCGTCTAGGGAAGAGTTGAAGTCAGGATTTGCATCGTATTCGACTGAATCAAATCGAGAGAAATCCAAGGAAAACAATTCTTCAAGCATGAAGGTTACAAGTCCATCTGTGAGATGAACTACAAAATTTGAGAATCTTGCACTACTAAAAATTTTCTTAGGAGCAGCTTTCCCGTGTGAGATATCGCCCCTTTTACTTCTGATAAACCCAAGTTTATTGACAACTTCGCCCGCAGCTCGCGTGAATTCTTCTTCAATCTCTGCACCATTGTCACCCAAGGCTTTCATCGCTCCTTTGAAAATGACCGAGACGTCATCGGTGCCCCGCCTTCTTTCACTGAAGTCATGCTGGGTGTGCTGTATTATTGATTTCGATAATCCCTCAATAAGCGATTTACAGCATTCAATGGCAATGTCTGGGTTCGATGTTCGGTTTTCAATGATTTTGTCAATGATGATTTGGTAATACTCAAAACCCAAAAACCGGGCAGGAGCACGCTTGAGAATCTGTTGTGTAAACTCCATACCGGAATTAATTAGACGAACATTTGCTGAAGCAGGCCTTTCTTGAAAGTTTTGATTTGGGCGAGCTGTGAGGCAATGGATTCGATCTTACTGTCCAATACGGAGAGAAAAGCGGCGATCTTAGTTTGTTCGAGACGACATGAAGGGAATGTCAAGATTAGCGTTGCTAGATCCCGATTATAGAGATGCTTTACTGTAGTTCCTGTGACTAGACGAATGATAGCTCCGCGCTGAAAATTAATTAGATAAGACAAAAATTCAGAATTAATTCCCCGGCTTGGCCTTATAATATTGATGTCTCCTCCTAGAACAATATCTGCCAATCCCAACGAGCTAGCTTTTGCTAATCCGTCGGGAGTAACGTCAGAACTTGGCATAAGAATGTCGCCGATTCGGCTCAGAACTCCGCCACGAACATTGGTCCGCGAAAAGATTTCACGAATCACTTCAGTATAGCGCGTAAAAAGCTCGCCGTAGTGAATGCATGGGAATTCGCCATCTTCAATCAGATCCGCCTTGGCGAGAGCGCTACCACGATGAAATGAGGCTATCTCCTCCAGTGTTTTCTCCTCCCAGTCGGGGAAGTCGTTGCCGTCGTCGTCTTTGAAGCGGAGAGCTTGGGTGAAGAGCTGTTGCATCACGCCTTTTTTGTAGCCCTCCAGCAGGGCTTTCTTTTGGCTGAGTTGCTCAATCCGTCCATCCACCGCCGTCAAAAAATCCGCAATTTTCCGCTGCTCGGGGAGAGAAGGGTTAGGAACCTTGAGTGTTCTCAAGCTGCTGAAATTAATCGCAGGCATCGTTGAAGAACCTGAAATCAATGCGAGCTCGTCCTTTTTGGCTTCAAATACCGACTTGTAGAATGGTGGATGAACGGAAGCACCTTTGAGAGGTATTAGTCTAAAAAGGTTGTTCGCGATAACGCCGCTGTATCCAAGTCCGACTAAGCCGGGAACTCCATACCGGACCATAAAAAGATCATCATTTGAAATATGATGCACAGTACCTGGATCCTGAATGAAACGGGGAGGCTCACTTGGCTGCGTTAGATCTATGATACGTATAAACCGGACTAAGCCATCCGCTGGTTCGTAAAGGTGCAATTCCACACCGCATTGAACTCCCTGCTTGAACGAAAAAACTGAACCGATTTCAACAACGTGAAAACTCTTGTTGAAATTACTAAATCTCAATACTGGTTCAACTGTACCCATAGTAGTCATTAGAACGGTGCTTTAATTCCCAACTCCGCACAGAATCCGGCGATCACCTTGTCGGTCTCGCCCATTTCTTGCTCCAAGGCTGATAGTTTCGCTGCGACTTCATCCAAATCCACCGACTCCTCGGCGTCGAAGGTATCGACGTAGCGCGGGATGTTCAGGTTGTAGTCGTTTGCCTCCACCTCGCTGCGCTCGGCGACCTTGCTGAATTTTTCAACGCTTTCCCGTTTTCGATAGGTGCTGACGATTCGTTCAATGTCCTCGGGACGGAGATAGTTTTGATTTCCCACTTTTTCAAATCCCTGGCTGGCATCAATGAAGAGGATGTCATCAGGATTCTCCCGCTGCTTTTTCAGCACCAGAATGCAGGTGGGGATGCCGGTGCCATAGAAGATATTGGCCGGGAGGCCGATGACGGCGTCTAGGTAGTTGCAATCCTCGATGAGGTATTTCCGGATGTGGCCCTCGGCTGCGCCACGGAAGAGGACGCCGTGTGGCAGAACGCAGGCCATGGTGGCTCCATGGTCCAGATGGTGGACCATGTGCTGGACGAAGGCGAAGTCCGCCTTGGTCTTGGGAGCAAGACGCCCATACGGTGAGAAGCGGTCATCCGTCTCATGGGTGGTGCTGGCGGACCAATTCGCGGAGAAGGGTGGATTGGCAACGATGGCCTCGAAGCGCAGGTCCGCATGCTCGGGCGCGGGATGCTCCAGGGTGTCCTCATTCTTCAGGTCGAAACGCTGATAGTGGACGCCGTGCAGGATCATGTTCATGCGGGCGAGGTTGTAGGTCGTCGGGTTCATCTCCTGCCCGTAGAAGCTGCCTACGTCTTCCACCTCCTGCGCCACGCGCAGCAGCAGTGAGCCGGAACCGCAGGTGGGATCATAGACGCTCTTGAGGCTTTTCTTTCCAGTGGTGACGATCTTGGCCAGAATGGTGCTGACCTCCTGCGGGGTGTAGAACTCACCCGCCTTCTTTCCCGCGCCGCTGGCGAACTGGCCGATGAGGTATTCATAGGCATCTCCCAGCACATCAGCCTCGGTATCGGACAGGAGGAAGTCGATCTTATCGAGGTGGATCAACACCTTGACGATGAGGTCGTTTTTCTGATTCTCGGTCTTCCCGAGCTTGGACGATCCGAGATCGAGATCCTCGAACAGGCCCTCGAAGTCATCCTCACTATCATGCCCCATGGTGCTGGACTCGATGTGCTTGAGAATCTCCGCGAGATCCCCGAGGATGAAGTTGTTTTCCTTTTGCGCGCCCTTTTCCGCGATCTTGTGGAAAAGCTCGGAAGGCTTCAGG
>Ga0157373_10002641_pt1 | contig 13591 bp, 11 predicted proteins | sample C65metaG_FD_113460 | JGI IMG/M metagenome (GOLD analysis project Ga0157373, IMG submission 113460) | Corn rhizosphere microbial communities from Kellogg Biological Station, Michigan, USA - C6-5 metaG | ecosystem: Host-associated > Plants > Roots > Rhizosphere > Soil | place: USA: Michigan... | reverse complement strand
CTCATATCCAAGCTCCCAGGCAATGGCCTTTACAGTTTTTCCTGTCAGGTACAATTCCCTTTTTGCTTCAACAATAATCCGCTCAGTGATCAGGTCTGAAAGCGTTTTATTAAAATGGCTTTTCGTCATCCTCGTGAGGGCTACCGGTGTCACATTCAATAGATCAGCATAATCACTTGCTGAATGTTTTAACCTGAAATTCTCCTCAATCGCATTCCTCAGATTCTGTATCATCAGCCGCTGCTTTCCGCTGAGTTCATCTGTTTCCTGAATAGACTGCTGGGCAACCTTTATCCTCGTGGCCTGCACCAGCAGAATTTTCATGTAGGAGACGATCACTTCATCAGATCTCAGTTCGTCCCTTTTCAACTCATCCACAATCTGACTGACGTTAAACAAGAGACTTTTCCTTGCAGTTTCTTCGAGTTGGATAAACGGTTCATCATAGATATTGTTAAACAAAATACCATTGCAGGCAATCTCTTTACGGTGCCTGTAGATGCAGAAAAAATCGTGGTGGAACTGTATGCAAACCCCTGTAAGCACTCCTTTTGTCTTCAGCATGAATGGCTGATAGGGGTAAAATGCAAACATCGTATTTTCGCCGAAATGATATTCAGTAAGATCAACCTTAGCCAATCCTTCACCTGCATTGATAATGATCAGAGTGAAATAATTATTGCGTTGCATGTGATCAAAATAGCTGTCATTGTCAAACTCAAAAACTTTGAAAGACAAATTCCCATTCTGCTGGTTTATAAGTGTATAAACAGATTGTGATAACATGATTATGATTGATTTAAGGTCGCTGAAAATTGTGAATTGAGTAGATTACACTCTTCCAGGCAGATGCCCCCTGTGATCATTGGTTTGCTGCCCCATTTGGGAACATCCTCTGTAGAGAGAAGACTGAACTGTGATGTTAGTCCGCCAATATAAGGCACTGCCGTCCCGTAAACTATCTCCGGGATCCTGTGGTGTCTGATCATGTAGGAGCACATGATGCAAGGTTCATGCGTTGTAAACATACAGGCTTCATGTAAATGATCTGCATATCCATTACCGATTGCCGACCTGATCGCCAGAATTTCTGCATGATTAGTAATGTCGCCCGTAGATTTACCTGATTCTATACCTGTTCCAATGACATTTCCGTCAAGCACCAGTAATGCCCCCACAGGTGGATTACCAGCTGCAAGCGCCATGTTGGCAAGGCTCAGGCATTGGTGCATATAATATTCAGCTTCCTTTTGCATAGTTTTATAATTCAATCTCCATATCTGATAAAGGTCTTGCGCAGCAAATAAAGATCTTGCCGTCCAATGGCTCCATAAAAGGCTCCGGATCATATTCAAAAGTGCCACTAACAAGTTTTGTTTCGCAGGTACCACAGGTTCCCATCCTGCAATTATTGGGAGGAGTTAATCCTGCCGATTCACACAACTCCAGTACGCTGCCTTTACTTTGATCCCAGATTATGGTCATATCTGATTTGAGCAGCTTAACTGTGTGCATCAGATTCCCCTCAGCAATATGATCATTGGCCATAGCAAAATACTCATTATATCTCTGAGAATCGTCAGCGCTCTGTTGTTTCATATCGGCCGGCAAATTCTCAGGATTTGTTCTATCGTCATTTTTATCTATTGATAACATTTTGTTAAGGATTAAAGGGTGAATACTCTAAAAAGCTCCATCCAACACGATGATGTTCAAGCGTATGTATCCAGCGTGCGGGTTTGAAGAGCCAGAAACGGCCGGTACCTTTGGTTCTTAGCAGGTCATCCTCAGCGTTCTGATCAAAAAGCAGACTCGCAGTACCAGTAAGCTGCAGTGTCTCCCTTTTTTTAAAGTCAATAAAGAGCAGTCCCACTTGAGGATTCTGCAGTACGTTGCCGAAGGTATTGAAGAAGCTGGCACCCGGATAATCCGGTATCTTTAAGACACCATCCTCATCTACCTGCAGAAAACCTGGATTACCACCGCGGTGTGAAACATCCAGATGTCCGTCTGTTCCTGCGCTGGCCACGAAAAACGTGTCAGCCCCTCTGATCCAGCTGATCATCGCTTCGGTAAGCCCAACACCTTCGCTGGACCCCGATTGTGTTTTTTCAAAATATTCAGGCATGGAGATGACCCTGCGCTGGATATATTTAGGGCAATTGGGATAAGACTGGTCAACGCTAAGCTCGATCTTTGATCCCTCCATAGTAACACTCCCGTTAACCCTCAGTCTTTTACGGGAGTCCAGTTCAATAAAGAGGCTGCCGATCTGGTTGTCCGTACTGATGTTCGCGTAAAAGATATCATCGGGATTACTCACCAGCTTTTCCCTGTCGAAAACCACCATTGCAGGATCAGCCACTTTCACAAAGCCAAAGTTGCCAATCAGGATTGATGCCCACAGTTCGCCTTCCTGATTTCTGCTGCCCACGACTGCCATGGGTTGCTTTTCTACAAAATTGATGGCCCCCTTAACAATGAAGGGAGTAACGAGCTTCTTGTTTTGATCGGCTATCTCTGCTTCGCCGACCCGCTTCTGGATTTCAAGCTCACCATCGTGATACACATTTTCCATATGTTATGAATAAATCACCGCCTCCCGGAAAGAGAGAACGGTGATAAGTAAAGACTAAAAAATAAGGACATCGTAGCCGTCTTTCCTTAGGTTAAAGAAACTTGGGAGACCCGCAGTTCCGGGAACTTTGTTGTCATTCAGATGGTCATATCCGGAGATATCAGCCCCAAATACGGCGGCACATCCTGTAGAAATTCCTTCTACCTTATCTTTTACTTCGAGGAAAAGACCGTGCACAGGGTGATCTGATTTCTCCAGCTGCTCCGGCCATCTGGTTCCGGTGCCCTGGAAGATGATTTTCACCTCTTCAGCTGCATGTTTGAAGTCGTACGCTGCTGCCAGTGCATTAAATACTCTTCCGAGTGCTTCTTCTGAGCCTGCTTTGGGATCAGAAAGAATGACGATTGCTGTTTTACTCATGTTTATCGATTTATTTACAGTACAAAGATGGGCCGCCCGGCGCTGGCAGAGAATGGAGATTTTTTACAATTTGATGGATGAATTCGCGATCAGATTTGTCCATGAGATAGTTTGATTTGTCCATTCCCGGTCGAGGGCTGATGATGCATATTTACCGTATGACGAAGGATCTCAATTGCAGCACAATTATTAAAGAAAATCCGGATGTACTATCCTGGAATGAGGATATTTATATGTTCCTTTACCAGCAGCTGCATGAAATAGAAAAGGCCAATATGTGCGTGCATATGAACCTCGTCAGTCTCGTGGTCCACGGAACAAAGGAAATCCTGGATCAGGGGAGTAAGCTGGTTGTGCCGGCAGGGTCAGGCTAATTTATGAAAAAGGGCTGCTACCTCGTTACAGATAAAGTAGATCCGGATAGGGGATATGAATCGATTATTATATTTTTTTCAGATGCCTGGCTGCGTACGCAGGTAGATAGTATATTGGCTTGTTCCAGCGGTGCTACATCAGAAACAATGCAATCCACTGTGGTATGCAGGTAAAGAGAAATATAAATAATTTATTTTCTTTATTGTTTAATTAAATCTTTGTGATTACATTTGTGATGTTAAAATAAACTGTATATGAGTAATTGTTAAATAATATATTAATTTTGTAACATCTCAAAATATTTGAGGTGTTCTACTAAGAACCTCGTGTAAGCAAATGTGGAAATTTACAGGATACGAGCGGTAAGTAGAGCACCGGGTTGCCTATATTTGCATATATAGGTCCGGCGCAGCTTATTGTAGGATCCGAATAGTTTACTATTCCCCGATTTCCACCGGGAAGCTTACACTACAAGAACTGTTGCCGGACCTATGTTTTTTAAGGCCTTCTTTCATTTCTTGTACAATGGTTCTATTGAAAAATAAGTCAATAGCATCCAAATGAAAAAGAAGAAATTCAGTACCGCCAGCAGTGACCACTTTCCTTCCAGCTACAGCCAGATCAGCGTGAAGCCGCCTGATTGATCCATCCTTTTTTGCCTTTTTTTCTAAAGTTACGCTAACGATGAAATACTCGTAATGGCCGCGCTTTGTCCAAAATGTCCAATTACCAACACTAAACCAAAATCATTCAAAACCTTAAACAAATGAAAAGAGAATTCACACAAAAAGAACACTTTGACGACTTTATCGAAGTTCTTGCAGAGCGATTTGAGCCTTTATACATTTACTGTTTTGGCACTGCCGCACAATCAAGCAAAAAAACGGGATGTTTTATTGATCATGTTGATGAAGAAAGTAACCGCTATTTTTTATTGATGATCACTGAAAGCTCAACCAGAATTGAGCATGAGGTACAAAATTATGTTAATGACCATTTTCATCATGGTACGATCACTGCGCTGGTACACGGCAAAGAAACATTGATCGAAGCTGTGAGGTCCAATAGCAAGTTCTTTATCACAGTTGCCAACAATGCTGAACTCATATACAGCAAGGATTCAACGATCAAATCCTTTCAGGTCCCTGCCTTTATTCCGACGCAAGCGGCAATTAAAGCCAAAAAACATCACAATCACCGGCAGATGCTCGCAACCGGTTTTTTGGAAAGTGCGCTTGAATGTATTCATAAGGGCAAGCATAACCTGGCAGCTTTTATGTTACATCAGGTGGTTGAACAAAGCTGTATTGCGCTGATCAGGGTTCATCTGGCTTACCGATCTGATATACACAACCTGTACCGCCTGCTCCGTCTATGCGATAGCTTTTCTCCCGCCATCTCTGGCTTCTTCCTGGACGAAAGCGAAGAGGGCAGGAGGCTGTTTGACATCCTGGCAAAAAGTTATTCCGGTGCCAGGTATAAAGATGATTTTTGCGTAGGTCCGGCAGATGCGACGAGGATGTATTATCAGGTCGCTGCCTTTCTCAGACTTACAACAGCATTGTGCAATGATAAAATCGATTCGCTGGCTATAGAAGCAGAGGTGTACAAACAACTGCAAAAAGAAAGAGAGGTAGTTTATGGATAGTTTTTTCAGTCTGCCATTTAAACCAGGGACAAGGATACTCACTTTAAATACTTTAGACCAACACTCCAAATTCAGGAAACCAGAACGGGGTTATATGCCTATCCACGATCGGGAGATATCTTTTGCCAATGAGCTGCTAACCGTGGGGGTGAAAATTTATGATGAACCCGAAGAAAAGGTTTATATCAAAGTAACTGAGCATGCACTCCTGGTCAGTTGCAGTGTGGATACCGACGAAAGTTATTTGAGTCGTTACGCTTACTTTGCCCTAACGGAGATGATGGATTCCATGAAGCAATGTAACTTTGACCAGTGGTTCTGGCCGGGATGTTTTGACGCGGCAACAGGGAAGTCCAAGTTTCTTTCGATTGCCAGAATGGGTAAGATCGTGTTCTGCCGCTTAAAACTTGCATACCGCGGCTTGGTCAAACCGGGACATACGTTTCCAATTTTATCTGATGAAGATGCCATTCCACGGAGCGCCTCTGCGGTGATCCATGAGCGTATTCCCGCTGATGGTGAGCCAATAGTTGGATTCTCACTGGCATACCGAGATTTAGGGAAACGTTACGATGAACATGTGCCCTTTGTGGTTCCCTATCTGGGCATCGCCAACAAAGCAAAAACTGTGATCAAAGGATTTCACAAGTATATCTCAAGTGAAGAGGATCTTTTCCTGCAGGACCTCAGCGATGAACAGCGGCAGCTGGTAGATATCTGCCTCGATATGAGACAGCAATCAAGAGTGAGATACATCAGTTCTTATGATAATATCGGGGAGATCGAAGAAAAACGGCAGTACAACAGCCAGATTTTAAAATATGTATTTGCACTGTGGCAGCAGGCAATGCCCTTACTGGCGGGCAGGTTGTTTACGCACTACCAGTACAGCTACGGCATGCGGCGTCTGAAGGGCAAGCCCTACCGGGACAGGCTGTCCAAATGTGTATTCCGGAATGAATCGCCGGAACTGTGTTTTGTATGGAAAGATTTCGGGGATCACTATAAGCTTGAGCTACGGTTCAAGATCGATAAACAGATTTGGATGCCCTCTTACGAGTTCAATGTGATCTTTCTGGCTAATACACAAAAGAACCCGAGAACGTTTTACCTGCTCAGAAGCTACATGGACTCAGTTTTAGTGAGTTATTTTCATGAGGATAAGTTTCAGCTTGTGATTCTTAAGGAGCATTATGAGGGGAGGGTTCAGGAGTTTGTAGAGGGGCTGCGGAGCAGGTATAAGTTTGTGGAGAGGTAGATATACTTAGAAGTCGGCACTGCTTTTAGTGGCAGTGCTGAACTTTCATTTTAAAAGTATTGGTTAACTATGGGTAGGTTATTGTTTTTTTATTTAAGATTTTGTTAAGAAATCTCTTTCTTAAAAATTAATTTTAATTTGTTTATTTAAATTTCAAAGCAGGTAAATATGACATTTCCAATCTATCAAATACAGCCCCAAAGCATCTCTGAAACAGGAATTAAATATTTTTTTATCAGTAAAGGGCCTAATGATGTTGTTAAAGCAGTAGAGTACTTCTACTTTGCCGACTACAATGGCAGAAAAGTGTACAATTTAAAATTTGGAGACTATAATATAGCTACTGACAAAATTGATGATAAAAATTGTACTGATAATGGGGATGCATACCATGTATTTAATACGGTATTAAGTACTGTACCAGAATTTTTTAATTCTTTTGCTGATGCGGCAGTGATGGTTACAGGAAGCGATAGCTCTGACGAATTTGAACAAGGATGCGGACAGACATGTAGAAGAAAAAACTGCAATAGTATATGTAGAAAAAAGCATCAGAGAATCAGAACATACTGTTCATATGTTAGCAGAGAATACGATTCTTTACTTAAGGAATTTGAATTTTATGGAGGAATTCAAACTCGGGATGGTACTGTAATTGAGCGTTTTATCAAAAATAAACTTTATGAATCCGTACTTTTAATTAAGAAATAATTATTAATTTTGAAATATGAAAACTAAAGAAAAAGATGTAGAGCAAATGGTTCAGATTACTGAATCAGGGTTGTTGTCTTTGGTTGCAAGTAAATTAAAAGACAGATTACTCTTCCCTGAAAAAGTAGAAGAGGCAAAAAAAATCTTTACCAAGATTAAATTTAGTGAATTATAAATTATAAGAGGGTCTACAAGATCCTTTTATAGTTTATTGAGAGATTTAATGCTTTCAAAGCTATCATACGATCCTGTTTTCCAGAAGTGTTAAACACCTTGAAATCTTTAGCAATATTTCAATGAGGAGTTTAATAATATGATTAGCCCATCAAACTTATTCTTAGAATTGCTTCATCTTCTCACGTAACTAATATAATCTGTATTAATCGGCTCAATACCACTCCCCCTCAATTCCGTGGGAATCTGTGCCGGGTGATATGTGCCATGATTCAGCACATGAATGAGTATATCATAACGGGAATTATGAAAAGTTTTACCTGTAGAATTTTTATACTCAATAATCGCTGATTGCTGTTCTGCAGATAGGGGTATCTGCTGTTCCAGCAGGGGGGAAGCTTCATTATGCATCATTGTACAGGTTGCTAAAGTATGCTCGTCCCAGGCACCATATAATTGAGGCGTACCCGCAAGCCTGCTTAACCACACACTTTGTGTATTTACAATATGGCTGAAAAGTCGCAGACATTCCGGGGGCAGGATCGCAGACTGCTCTGTAAATAAATGAATAAGCGCCTGATTGGCCCAATTATTATACTGCCAGAGTTTATTTAGGGTATCCATATAGATATGACTTTACTTCCACAACTTACAACATGCCTAAGAAGCTAGTTCGATTGGTATCTCAAACCAGAACTCAGAACCCTCGCCAATATCACTGATCACACCAATCTTACCCTGATGTCTTTCAATGATCTGTGCAGAGATGTATAAGCCCAGGCCAAGTCCCGAGAAATGGTTGGAGCTTTCTTCAACCCTGAAAAAACGATCGAATATAAACTCTGCCTTGTCGTTAGGAATGCCAATTCCCTGATCTTTAACAGATATACGCACATTGCCGGCGCCAGTCTTCTTCGCTTCAATAAACAGTTGCTTCCCGTCTGGTGCATACTTAAGGCCATTGGAGATAAAGTTAGAAATCACCTGTTCAATCCGATGGCGGTCTCCGTTAACAGTCAGGTCTTCTATATCAGTAATGATTTCCTGATGAGTAAGGTTGCTTTGCACACCATCTATAGAGTCCTGCAGCACTTCTCTGATGTTAAATTCAGACATCGTAAAGGTCATTTTTCCCGCTTGTATCTTGGTGACGTCCAACAAATCATCTACGAGCGCAGTAAGTTTGCCCACTTGTTTGTTCGCTTTGTCGATAAAGCTGAAAATATTATCAAACTTCCTTTGCTCAGCCATTTTTAGCGCAAACTGTAAAAAGCCCTTGATACTTGTAACAGGCGTTTTCAACTCATGACTTGCGATACTCATAAATTCATCCTTTTTACTCATTAGCGCTTTCGTAGTAATCTGGGCGGTGATCAGATCAGTAACCTCGAAGCCAAAGAAAGATACACCGTCAATCTGACCTTCGGACGAATACACAGGATTCAGGATCAAGTCAAACCATGCCTCCTGCGCCTCAGCATGTTCAGTTGCTGGTCGCGTAAATTTATAGCTGTTTGCCACCAGCGTTTCGCCGGTACGCACTACCTGTTCTTCCAGGGCGATCAGTTCAGGAGATTCGAACTGGGAACCATGACCTAAAGTTTTCTTGCCGATGTATACCCGGCCGCCATCAAACTGCTCAAATGCTTCGTTTACGAACTCATAAACCAGGTCTTTGCCTCTTCTGATGCTGATCAATGCCGGGGCTTTTTTGAATATGCTATGGAACTCATCCTGCTGTCTCTTTATCAGGTGCTGCAGTTCATCACGTTTTTTATCACTTTCTTTTTGGGTAGTGATATCAATAATGTATGTTACGGCATCTTCCGGCACGTCATCATCCAGTATTGCTGAACCAATCATTACATCTACAGCATGACCATCTTTATGATAATACTGCTTTTCAAATGGTGGGCAATAGCCCTGTGTACGCAGTAATTCTGCCGAAGCGGCACTTGCTGCCATTGCCTCCGGAGGGGTAATATCTTTCCAGCTGATTGCGCCATTCTCAAAATCTTCAACGGTGTAGCCCAGCATTTCAAGAAAAATGCCATTCGCATTTTCGATCCTGCCGGTAACAACATTGGAGAAGATCATCCCGATCACATTGGAATCGAATATCTTACGGAATTTCCTTTCTGAAGAGTTTAGTTTATCCTGGGCAGCGATCAATTGAGAAATATCCAGCATTGAGCCTACCATACGGTAAGGAACAGCATTCTCATCAAAGAGAATACTACCTCTGTCCAGGATAGTAGCATAGCTGCCATCAGCCTTTTTCAACCGGTACTGGCAGGTCCACTGTTGTTCTCCCTTATTGATCGCATTATTTACACTTTCCTGAACCCGTTTGAGATCTTCGGGGTGAATAATTGTAAAGGCAAAGGAAATACTTCTCTTTTCTGGTTTATCCTCGTATCCGAAGATAGTTTTAAAACTGGCGCTGCGCCATATCGTATTGTCCGATAAATCCCAATCCCAGATCGTATCATTCGTAGCCTGTGAAACGAGGTTAAATCTGCTTTCGCTTTCCGATAGGAGGAGGGTGCGTTCTTCGATTTTTTGTTCCAGCTCAGAATTCAGCTGCTTTAGATTCTCGCGTGTACCCAGCAGCTCATTATAGTTATGCTTTAACTTCTCCTGTGCAGACTTTTGTTTAGTGATGTTTGTGATCGTAGCGGCGAAACCGTCAGACATTTTAACGGCCACAATTTCTACCCATACTTTCTCATAGAGCTTATACTCTACCTGGAACGAATTTCCCTTTTCAACTACTGCCCTGTAAGCCTCCAGAAGATTTCCTCCCGAAATTTCCGGGATATCCTTGATGATGGATGCCCCGGTCAGTTCTTCTGCATTTTTCCTTAACAGGGTACCTGCAGATTCATTGAAAGTGATACATTCAAAATCTGTGATCACATTCTGTTTGTTTCGTACCGATTTAAAGGCCATGACGCCATTTAAGCTGGCATTAAAAACACCTGTGATAATATTATTTAATTCGGTGAGCTGAGAAATGTTGACGAAGGTGATTACTACGCCATCTACCTTGCCGTCTTTTTTAACGTAAGGCATAATCCGCATCAGGCTCGTATCACCATTTTTTATTCTGACCTCTTTCTCAACTGCGACACCATCATCCAAAACCTGTTGTATATCACTGTTGAGATCAGTTCCCTGTAAGTTGTTGGATATCTGCTGAATTGATCTGCCAATATCAGCGATAATCAGGTTCACCATCCCCACGGCTGCGGTATTGAATTTACGGATATAAAGACTGGAATCTACAAATACCTGTCCGATGTCTGTACTACGGAAATAATTATCCAGGTCGTCATTCAGGTCGATCAGTTCACTGATTTTAACCTGATGCTCAGTATTGAGGGTGTGTAATTCTTCATTGAGCGATTGCAATTCTTCGTTGCTCGACTGCAGTTCCTCATTAGCAGACAGCAGTTCTTCGTTTGTGGATTGCAATTCTTCATTGGTGGTTTCCATTTCCTCAGTTGCCAGCTGCAGGCTATTTCTGGCCTCATTGAGTTCGGCTTCGAGCTCAAACACATAGTCGCTTGTTGTTTGGTCAAGATGCATTTCTCCAAAAGTACGTTCTTCCTTCTCATAAGAACCTTCAGGGGTACTTTCACCAAAGACTACGAGCGTCAATCCGATGCCATTATCCTCTTCAGGAGGTTGCACAGAGATCTTCACATAGAATACTTCGTTGTTCTCTTCAAACCTTACCCTTCTTAAATGCACAGTAGTATTGCTGTTCCATGCTTTCCTGATGGCAGTATTCAACAGAACTGATACCTGTTTGGGTACCATCTTTAAAACATTCAACTCAATCTTGTCGCTAGGTAGTGACAGATATTTCCGGTAGTTACCTATCGCGTCCTGCATGATGTAAGATTTATCAATATATACACCAGCATAGGCAAGTTCACGGGTAAGGAAGCTGTTGAATCCTTTTTCTATGGGGCTCATCGCAAACTCTGTCGACTTGCCTTTGCTTTTATCTGGCTGGCCGGATGTTCTTGAACCGGTATTGTAGGTATTATAAGACGCATAGTTGAGCACGCCGGTCTTCCTGAAGAACTTCAACTTTCCTGAGATCTCTGTAAAGCCCTCCTTCAGAGGGGCTACCGATTCGCTGGAACCAAGAAATAATAGTCCCCCGGGGATCAGCGAGAAGTGAAAAGTTGAAAGAATTTTTTCCTGCAATATGGTATTCACGTAGATTAACATATTACGGCAGGTTACGATATCATTTTTGATAAAGGGAGGAGATTTCGTAACATCATGTTTGGCAAAAACAATCATCTTACGTACTTCGGGGATGACGCTGTAATATTTGCCATCTTGTGTGATATACTCCTTAAAAAAGCTGTCCGGAATTTCTTTTTTTATGCTGAGCGGATACTGATTTTTTGCAGCAATATCGATGCTTTTATCGTCTATATCCGTCGCAAAAATCTTTACATCTACTTTTTTGCCAGATTTCTTTAAGCAGTCTTGTGCAATAATCGCTATAGTATATGCCTCCTGACCAGTGCTGCAGGCACAAACCCACATTCTAAGACTATCTCCATCTGACTTGCGGTCAAGGATTTCTTTAAACTGGGTACTGAACATCTCGAAGGCATCTGTATCACGGAAAAATCGGGTTACTCCAATCAGGAAGTCCTGACTAAGTATGGCCAGCTCTTTTTCATCTTTCCTGAGTAAGGAAACGTAATCACCAAAGTTTTGCATATTGTTCTCATTCATTCGTCTGCCGATACGCCGAATGATTGTTGGTGTTTTATACAGATTAAAGTTATTCCCTGATAAGCCATGCACCAGCCCAAATAGTTCCTCCAGCAGCTTTTCGTCTATCTTTCCATCCTGCAATACGCTGAGTGGCTCTTCATTGGCATAGCTAAAAAGCTCCTGACTCATTTCTGCAGGGGAGAGGATGAAATCTGCACAACCTGTGGCAATTGCACTGTTGGGCATCCCGTCAAATTTCGCCGTCGCAGGATCCTGAACAATGACCATACCCCCATGATCTTTTATTTTTTGTATTCCTTTTGTACCGTCGGTGCCGGTTCCGGAAAGGATGATCGCTATGGCTTTATCTTTTTTGTCTTCAGCAAGCGTAAAGAGAAAATGGTCAATTGCAGAATTGGGAACTTTATGCTGTGTCTTGTCAGCTAGTTTTAATCTCCCGTTTTTAACGGTAAGTAATTTGTCATTAGGGATAATATATACACAGTTTTGCTGTATAGCCATGTGATTTTCGGCTTCGAAAACCTTCATGTGTGTATGTTTGCCTACCAGTTCCACCAGTAAACTTTTATGTTCAGAAGATAGATGCTGAATGACAACAAATGAGAAACTCGCATTTGCAGGCATATTGTCAAAAAATAGATGAATGGCTTCCAAACCTCCAGCGGAGGCACCAATTGCAACTATATAATTGTCGTATCTTTTTGCTTTATTTACCGTTTTGCTTTCGGTCATTCTACAGTATTAATTGAATGTCTGATCCGCGTCAAACTGGTATAAAAAATTCTTAAATGATTCGGCAATGGCAAGCTCCGCTTCAGTCCAGACTTTTGACTGCCCGAAAATGGTTTGCTGCCATAGTTTGAATGAGTTCCGCGGATGATATTTAATTCCATCCTTTTCGAAATTCACCGCTTCGTTGGGATTACCTCCCCAACTGATATCTTTGACCCGTTCTGGTCTGAAGCCGATTACAAAATCACCTTTATGACTATTAATTGGAATAATGACTACGCCACTGGCAATATTCTGATAGTGACGGGCATCATCGTAAACTTCTCCAAACTCATGACTTGAAAAAACCGTGCCGAGCGATTTACTATTGGCCCAAAGCAACATGTTTTCAATTTCATCTTGTTCAGGTACAATGCCATGGGATACTATATCGCCATTTATGCTAACGGAGAACCCATCTAAATCAAGTAAACTGAGGAATTGCTTTCCTTCATCTTCCATCAGGCCTTTGGCCATATCTCCCTTAGAAAATATACACTGAATGATATCTGCTTTTATATCTGAGAGTCTGCCTGATTCTATCAGGGCTTCCTGCTTGATAATTGCCGCGATCCGGTACGAAATTTCGATGCTCAGCCACTCGAAAATGGACCTGTTTTCAAGACTCAGGTATTTGGGAGTGATATGATGGCAGGAGATCAGGCCCCATAGTTTTCCTTCAACCATCACCCTGATAGACATCGATGCTGCGACATGCATATTTGCCATATATTCGAGGTGAACAGCTGCCACGCTACGTAAATTGCAGTCTGATAAATCTATAAATCCACCAGCAATCGGGTTGATCACTGGATACAGGCGGTGGGTGATGTAATCTTTATTTGGTATTAACCTGAAAGGATTTTTTACGTAAAGATCTCTGGCT
>Ga0157373_10002640_pt1 | contig 13595 bp, 12 predicted proteins | sample C65metaG_FD_113460 | JGI IMG/M metagenome (GOLD analysis project Ga0157373, IMG submission 113460) | Corn rhizosphere microbial communities from Kellogg Biological Station, Michigan, USA - C6-5 metaG | ecosystem: Host-associated > Plants > Roots > Rhizosphere > Soil | place: USA: Michigan... | reverse complement strand
TTCGGGGGTGTGGGCATGAAGATCGTCACAGGCCACCCCGTTGATGAGCTTGAGCTGGAATTCATTCCGCCCTTCGACTGGCAGCGCATGCTGCGTTTCTTCGGCGGTCGCGCCACCGGTGGCGTGGAAACCGTTGAGGAGCAGACCTACTACCGCACCATCGACGTCGCGGGTGGCACGGGTTTGTTGAGCGTTCGCCGAGACCCTCAGCGCAATGTGCTGATCGCCCGGATCAGCGGCGAGGCCAGTCGCTCACTGGAGACACTGCAGCCGCGGCTGTCTCGACTGTTCGATATTCATACGCACCCGGAGGCGATCCGCGAGGGCCTGAGTCAGGACCCTTGGCTCAGCACTTTGCTGGGCAATGCACCGGGCCTGCGTGTGCCGGGCGCCTGGTCAGGCTTCGAGCTGGTGGTGCGCACCATCGTTGGCCAGCAAGTCAGCGTGAAAGCTGCGACCACCATTGTTGGCCGGCTGGTGGAACGAGCGGGTACTGCCGCAAATGCCCCTTCGCATCAAGACACGCTCTGGCATTTCCCCACCCCACGAGCGCTGGCTGGAGCCAACCTGGACAAGATCGGCATGCCGACCAAGCGTATCGCGTCGTTGCAAAATTTCGCGCGGGCGGTCGCTGATGGCGAGCTGGACATTGACAGCGAGACGCCAGAGGTCCAGACCCTGCGCAAACAGTTGCTCGACCTGCCCGGCATCGGCCCGTGGACTGTCGAATACGTGGCCATGCGTGCCTGGCGCGATGCCGACGCCTGGCCCGGCACGGATCTTGTGCTGATGCAGGCCATCACCCGGCGCCTGCCGGAGCTGGCGCGCAAGGCCGACCAGATCAGGCACGCGCAAGGCTGGCGGCCGTGGCGTGCCTACGTGGCGATGCACCTGTGGAATGAAATCGCCGATCAGGCCGGCATGGCCCGAGGGGGCTAGGCACCGGGTTTGTCCGCTACACCCCTCAAGGGCTAGACTGGCGCCGCTCAGTCGCCAGGCCCGTCCGCCCATGCTCATCGTCCCGCCCGATACCGCCGACCAGACCCCACTCACCCTCGAAGTGGTGTTGCGCTACCACATGGCGTGGAAGCATCGCGACCTTGAGGCGATTCTGGCGATCTACCACCCGCAGGTGCAGTACAACGATTTCTTCCAGAACCGCAGCATGGGCCTGACCGAGCTGCGCGCCTATGTCAGCGGTACCCTGCCGCGTCACCCGGATGAATACCTGGAGCACAATGACCGCATTCGCGTGGACGGCTGCACGGCGTTCATCCAGTACCAGACCGCCCTCAAAGGCAGTGGCGAGCGCGTGGTGTTTCGCACCAGCGAGGCGATCACGGTGTGTGACGGGCTTATCCTGCGCATCAACGAATACGCCTCATTGGTGCGCGAGGGCGAACCGCAGACCGGGCGTCAGGCGCCTGCCATCAGCAAGCTGGGGCTGTCGGCGCGGCAGTTGAGTTTCATGGCGCGGGACCTGGCCGATTACTTCACCCGTCAGCAGCCGTTTCTCGACCCGGAACTGGACCTGGCGCGCATCGCCAGCGCCACTGGCTACAGCCGCAATCAGCTGTCCTACCTGCTCAATCAGGTGCTGGGCCAAAGCTTCTATCGCTACGTCACCCAAGCGCGCCTGAACTACCTGCTCGAACGCTTGGCCGCTCAGGGCGAAAACGCGCCGATCGACGCCCTGGCAGCCAGCGCCGGCTTCAATTCCACCTCGGCGTTTTACAAGGCCTTTCGCAGCCACACCGGTTGCACGCCGAAGGCCTGGTTGAAGGCCAATTGCGCGCGTGCCCGCAGATAACACAGCCCCCATCACCGCACATTAATCTCTGTCGGCAATCAACCGATGGAGTAAACAATGGCGGGCTTTGCAGGTGTGAGTTTGTGGATGGAGCAACTGGACGAGGCGCTGACGCCGCGCCCGGCATTGCATCAGGATCTACAAGCGGACGTGGTGATCATCGGCGCCGGCTACAGCGGTTTGTGGGCCGCCTATTACCTCAAGCAGCAAGCGCCACACCTGAATATCGTCATCGTCGAAGCGCAGATTGCAGGCTTCGGCGCCTCGGGTCGCAACGGCGGCTGGCTGATGGGCAACCTGCTGGGTGAAGACCGTTTGCTCGGCCCATTGCCCGCTGCGCAACGCCACGACGGCTATCAATTGCTGCACGGCATTCCCGATGAAGTGGCGCGGGTGTGTCAGGTCGAGGGCATCGATTGCGAGCTGCGCAAAGGCGGCGTGCTGTACTGCGCAGCGCGCTATCCCGAGCAGGAACGGCGCCTGCGTGAACAACTCGACGCCGCTCGCGCTCAAGGCCTGGGCGAAGACGACTACCGCTGGCTGAGCCCCCAGGCCCTGCGCGAACAATTGAATGTGGCCCAGGCCTACGGCGGCCTCTATTCCCCGCACTGCGCGACTATTCAGCCTGCCCGTTTGGTACGCGGCCTGGCTGAGGCGGTCGAGCGCATGGGCGTGCGGATTTTCGAGCAAAGCGCCGTCATCGACTGGAAACCCGGTGAAGTGCGCACCGCGCACGGCCGGGTCACTGCCGACTGGGTGGTGCCGGCCGTCGAGGGCTACGCCAGCGCCCTGCCCCCTTTGAACAAGCACCAACTGGCGGCCCAGAGCCTGATTGTCGCCACCGAGCCGCTGCCCGCTGATGTGTGGGCCGAGATTGGTCTGGCCCAAGGTCAGGCATTCAGCGAAAACAGCCGGCAAGTCACCTATGGCCAGCGCAGTCGCGACGACCGCCTGGTGTTCGGCGCGCGTGGCGGCTATCGCTTCGGCGGCCGTCTGCGCAGCGATTTCAACCTCACCCAGGCCGAGCGGGAATTGCGCCAATACCTGTTCAGCGAACTGTTCCCGATGCTGCGCAACGTACGCCTGACCCACGCCTGGGGCGGCAACCTGGGGGTCGCCCGACGCTTCCATCCGCACATGCTCGCGGACCGTCATCAGCGGATCGCCCTGGCCGGTGGCTACGGCGGCGAAGGCGTCGGCGCGAGCAACTTGGGGGGCCGCACCGTCGCGGCGCTGATTCTCGGTCAGGACAACCCACTGACCCGCCAGCCCTGGGTGCTGGGCGACCGACCGCTGGCCTCGCTGCCGCGCTGGGAGCCCGAGCCCCTGCGCTGGCTGGGATACAACGCCATCATCCAGAGCTTCGTTCATGAAGATCAGGTGCTGGCCAACCTCCATGCGCCGCGCTGGCGTCGGCAGATGGCCGCAGGCCTGGCCGGGTGCATGGAACGTCTGATGAAGTCCAGGGAGCCGTTTGCATGAAGATCGATCATTTCCGTGACACCGCCCGTTTGCCCCTTGGCGAACCAGGGGCTGTGGGTGTCCCGCTGGGCGAGCCGCTGTCACACGTGGCCACCGAAAGCGTTGAGCGCGAGGACGGCGTCGAAGCCGGGGTGTGGGAGTGCACCCCCGGTCGCTGGCGGCGACAAATCGTGCAACAGGAGTTCTGCCATTTCATCCAGGGCCGCTGCACCTTCACCCCGGACGGCGGCGAAACCCTTCATATTCAGGCCGGCGACGCGTTGATGTTCCCCGCGAACACCACGGGCATCTGGGATGTACAAGAAACCGTTCGCAAGAGTTACGTGCTGATTTTCTGAGCTGGAATTTTCCAGGCTGCCTTCATCCATAACGCCTAAAACAAAGGTTGAGGTCTCGCATGTTGAAGTCGATCGTCCCGTTTCTGTTGATCGCGTCCACCGCCCACGCGGCGGACACCGTCAGGATCTACAACTGGAGCAGCTACATCGCCCCGGACACCCTGCAAAACTTTACGACCCAGACCGGGCACCCCACCCAGTACGACCTCTACGACAGCAATGAGGTGCTCGACGCCAAGCTCATGGCTGGCCATTCCGGCTATGACGTGGTGTTCCCGTCTAACCACTTCATGGCCCGGCAGATCACCGCCGGCGCCCTCAAGCCGCTGGATCGCAGCAAGCTGCCCAACTGGAAAAACCTGAACCCGACGCTGATGAAGGCCCTTGAGGCGAACGACCCCGGCAACCGCTATGGCTTTCCGTATCTGTGGGGCAGCACTGGCATCGGCTACAACGTGGCGAAAGTGAAGGCCGTGCTGGGCGATGTGCCGATCGATTCGTGGGACATCGTGTTCAAGCCCGAGAACATGAAAAAGCTCGCGCAATGCGGCGTGGCCATGCTCGACAACGGCCCGGAAATCCTGCCCATCGCCCTGAATTACCTGGGCCTGCCCCACCACAGCAAGGACAAGGCTGACTACGACAAGGCTCAGGACTTGCTGCTCAAGGTGCGTCCGTACGTGAGCTACTTCCACAACTCCAAATACACCAGCGACCTGGCCAATGGCGATGTGTGTCTGGTGGTGGGCTTCTCCGGCGACGTGATGCAGGCCGCCTCCCGCGCCAGCGAAGCCGGCAACGGCCAGCAGATCGCCTACGTCATCCCCAAGGAAGGCTCGCCGATGTGGTTCGACATGGTCGCCATGCCCGCCGATGCGCCGAACGAGGCCGCAGGGTATGAATTCCTCAACTACCTGCTCGAACCGAAAGTGATGGCCGGCATCAGCAACCACGTGCACTACGCCAACGGCAACGCGGCGGCCGAGAGCTTGGTGGACAAGGCGATTCTGGAAGACCCGATGGTCTACCCGCCGGAAAGCGTGATGAAGAAACTCTTCGTGCTGCAAGCCATGCCGCTGGAAAACGACCGCCTGCGCACGCGGATCTGGAGCAGGATCAAGAACGGCCAGTGACGCGAAATCGCCGATGAACATGTTCTGTTCATCGGCGATGTTGTCATAGGCGGGTATCAATGGCGCATCCTCAATGGGCAATCGCGCCAATCTGCTGAAGGAACGTGAGGTTGTCCTCCAAATGCCAGTTTTCGGCGATGCGACCCTCTGCAATGCGATAGATGTCAGTGGCGATGAAGTTCACCGTCTGGCCCTTGCCCTTCACGCCATTGAACGTTCCAGTGAAGTGCCCGGTGAATCGCAGGTGCGATACCACTCGGTCGCCGCTGACAATCATCTGCTGCACCTCGCAATCGAGGTCCGGCACTGCCGCGTGAAACGCCTTGGACGCAGCCAGTGGGCCAGCAATCCCCTGGGCGCGCCCCGCTGGCAAGGCGCGGTCCATGAAGTCCGTGGCCAACGCCTCGCGAGCCAGGGCTGGATCACCGGACGCCCAAAAGGTCGCGTATTGGCGCGCCGCCAGCGTCTGGTCCTGCACCTTCGCAGGCGAGGCTGCGGGATCGGCGATGAGCACCTTCGGCGTGATCAGGGTGGGCTCGGCAGCGACTGCCGTCTGGCCCAAGGTGGTTACGATGACAGCAGCGGCCAGCAGGCCCGTGATCAGCGCGCGCATCAGGCTTCTCCGGTGCTGAGGGTTGGGTAATCGCTGTAACCCTGGGCTGAACCGCCAAAAAGTGTCGACGGATCGAGGGGCGCCAGCGGCAGATCCTGCGCCAGACAATGTGGCAAGTCAGGGTTCCCCACGAACGCACGGCCGAACGCCACGAGGTCCGCGTACCCCTGGGCGAGTACCCACTCGGCGCGAGCACGGTCGTAGCTGCCGGCGACGATGATCGGGCGGCTGAAACGCTCACGCAGTGCCTTGCGGAACGACTCGGTGAACACCGGCGCATCATCCCAATCGGCTTCCACCAAGTGCAGGTAACCGATGCCTTTGTCCTGCAGGTACTGAGCGGCTTCAAGAATGGTCGGCAGGATGTCCGGGCAGTCCATACCGCGTGCAGTGAGGAACGGCGCCAGGCGAATAGCGGTGCGCTCGGCGCCGATTTCGTCGCTGATCGCATCGATCACTTCCCGCAGAAAACGCAGACGGTTGCTGCGCGAGCCGCCGTATTCGTCGGTGCGTTTGTTGGAAGTGGTGCGCAGGAACTGATCCACCAGATAACCATTGGCGCCGTGCACTTCGACGCCGTCAAAACCTGCGCGGATGGCGCGACGGGCTGCCTGGCGGAAGTCGTCGACGATTTGCGCGATCTCGTTGCGGCTCAGTTCACGAGGGGTTGGGCAATCGACCATAGCGCCCAGGCCGGTGATTGGATCGACTTTCCAGATCTGCCCGTCGAACGGTTCGGCCGATGGCGCCACCGGCAGTTCGCCGCCATGGAAGTCCGGGTGCGACATCCGCCCCACGTGCCACAGCTGCAGGAAGATGCGGCCGCCTTTGGCGTGCACGGCGCGGGTCACGCCCTGCCAGCCTTCAAGTTGGGCTTCGTTGTAGATACCGGGGGTGAAGGAGTAGCCCTTGCCTTGGGTCGAAATCTGCGAGGCCTCGGTGACGATCAGCGCGGCCGAAGCACGCTGAGCGTAATACTCGGCGTTGAGGGCATTGGGCACATCGCCGGGTTGGCTGCTGCGAGCGCGGGTCATCGGCGCCATCACCACGCGGTGCGGCGCGGTGACGCCGGCGAAGGTGATGGGGGTGAACAGTGTCGAGGGTGTGGTCATGGTGAAGGTTTCCTGAGTCAGTGAGAAGTGATGGACTCAGTGTGCGATGGGCGACCGACATTGATAATTGGGCTAATCTTTGATGGATTTTCAAAAATAGCGGAATAATCATGGATAACCTCGAAGCCATTCGCCTGTTCGTCGAGGCGGCGCAATCCGGCGGGCTTTCTGCGGCGGGTCGCAAGCTGGGCCTGTCCCCTGCGGCTGCCAGCGCACGCCTGCTCAAGCTTGAAGCGTCGCTGTCCACGCGGCTTTTCGAACGCACCACGCGCCAGTTGCGACTGACCGATGAGGGCCGCATCTATCTGCAACATTGCCGGCAGGCGTTGCAGGCGCTGGACGACGCCCGCGCGGCGTTGTCGGTGGAGAAGAAGGAGATCCGCGGCAAGATCCGCATCTCGGCTACCTCCGACTTCGGTCGCCACGTGCTCAACCCCTGGCTCGACGAGTTCACCAGCCTCTACCCGCAGGTGGTGCCTGCGTTGTTGCTGTCCGACTCGCTGTCGCACCTGATCGCCGACGATGTCGACCTGATGATCCGTTTTGGCGTGCCGCCGGACAGCTCACTGATCGCCCGCCCCCTGGCCGCCAATCGCCGCGTGCTGTGCGCAGCGCCAGGTTATTTGCAACGCAAGGGCATGCCCGATCACCCGGATCAGTTGGCCGACTTCGACCACATCGTCACGGGCCAGAGCGGCTGGTCCAGCGAGTGGCGCCTGCAGCGGGGCAATGAAACGTTGGTATTCAAGGTGCCTTTGGAAGCTGCGCGGGAAACCAACGACGGCGCGCTGGCTCGGCAATGGGCTATCGACGGCCACGGCATTGCGCTCAAATCGATCTGGGACGTCAACGCTGATCTGGCAGCGGGTCGCTTGAACCTGGTGATGCCAGAATGGCAAACCGCCGAAACGCCTGTTCACGCGCTCTATCCGCGCAATCGTTACCTGCCGCCTCGGGTGCGGGCGTTGCTGGACTTCCTTCGCGAATGTTTTGAGCGGGCTTCCCAAGGGATCGCGCTGTAAAGGACGTCGTCGTAGCCTTAGAACTTTTCCGTTTTATTTGAAAATCCGTCAAACGCCAGCCCAATTTTCAATCCAGCGCCTGCTTTGCACAATGAGCCCACTTCAACGGCATTGCAGGCCCTCCCATGTATCTGGATCACGCAAACATCGTCACCCCGGATCTCGACGCGACCGTGGGTTTCTTCACCGACGTCCTGGGGCTCACCGCAGGACAACGCCCCAACTTCCGGGTACCGGGTGTCTGGCTATATAGCGAAGGCCGCCCGCTGATTCATCTTAGCCAGGCCACTGGCGGCCTGCCTGCTGTTCGACTGTCGTCACGCATCGACCACATCGCCCTGCGCGTCGCCAACCTGACCGAGTGGCACGCCCTGCTCGACCGGGTAAAGGCCCACGGCATCGACTACCAGATCAACACCGACGCCGACAGCAGCGACTTCCAGCTTTGGGTTGCGCTGGCCGCTGGCGTCACCATCGAAATCATCGTCGCCCACTGATCCATCCCAACGCATCGCATCCCATCGCAGAGGGCATCATCCGGGCAACGGGCCTTGAGCATCCATCAAGGTCCAAATGCCCCGCCTTTGACGCCTCGCGTCCTCTCTAATCAATCTAAAAATATGCATAAACGGACTTGGACGTCCTGCCTTTATCGCATATAGGATCACCCCAATATTCATTTATTGAATAATCATCAACCCTCGTCATGACGCTGGCGAGCCTTTGGGGTGGAAGGTTTTTATGTGGCGAAACGTACTCATCCGTCTGGCCAGCAGTGTGCTGGTGCTCTGGCTGAGTGTGACGGCGGCCTTTGTGGCGCTTCATTCCTTGCCCGGCAAGATTGCCGACATCCTGGCAGGCGACAACGAATACCCCGGATTGCGCGAAGCCATCGCTGCCGAATGGGGACTGGACAAGTCCCTGCCCGAGCAATACCTGGACTTCATCGGGCGTCTTTTGCACGGCGATTTGGGCACGTCTTACGTCATGCGCCAGTCGGTCAGCGGTGTGCTGCACTCGCAACTCTGGCCCACCGTTCAACTGGCCGTGGCGGCTGGAGTGATTGCAGCGGTGTTTGCGATCACCGTCGCGTTGCTCACCGCCGGGCGTAGTGCGTTGGGCCGGCGCATCGCCTCAACGCTGGAGTTGGTGCTCACCTCCACGCCGGTGTTCTGGATCGGCATCCTCTTGCTCATGGCCTTCTCCTTTCACTGGCGCTTCTTCCCGGTCTCGGGCGCAGGAGGATTCAACGCTCTTGTGCTGCCAGCGATTACCCTCGCCTTGCCCACCGCCGGAATCCTTGCCCAAGTGCTGCGCGAGGCCATGGAAAAAGCCCTGGAGCAACCCTTCGTCACCACCGTGCGCGCCCGGGGCTTGAGTGAAACCCAGGTGCGGACTGGCCACGTATTGCGTCACGCGCTACTGCCCATCGTCACCCTCGGCGGCTGGTTGATCGGCGGTCTGTTGGGCGGCGCGGTGATCACCGAAAAGGTCTTTGGCCGCCCGGGCCTTGGCACCATCACCCTCAACGCAATTACCAGCCAGGACGTGCCCATGGTGCTGGCCGTGGTGCTGCTGGCTGCCTTTATCTACGTGGTGATTTCAACCCTGCTGGACGTCGCCTACCTGTTCATTGACCCGAGGCTGAGAACCTAATGACCTTGCCTTCCAACACGTTGACGGGCGCCGCCGACAACACCACTGAAATACGTGCTACGGCTCGTAGCTTTACTCATCCCCCCTTGGCCATCGCCCTGAGCAGCCTGTTCCTCCTGGTGCTGACGATCGCCCTGGCGGTGCCCTTCTGGATCACTCATTACGATCCGTTGGTGGGCGATGTCAGCGTGGGCCTGCAGGGGCCGAGCGCCGCGCACTGGTTCGGCACCGATCGACTGGGGCGGGATGTGTTTGCGCGGGTGGTGTATGGCGCGCGCTATTCGTTGCTGATCGGGCTTTCCGGGATGCTCATCAGCCTGATCGTCGGCACCCTGTTGGGCCTTATAGCGGGCATGAAAAACCGTTGGCTGGATGAAATTGCGTCACGCCTGTTCGATGTGCTTTCGGCGTTTCCCAGCGTGTTGTTGGCGCTGCTGGTAATCGCGCTGATCGGTCCCGGCCTGATCAATGTCGCGGTGGCCATCGGCATCGCCGGCATTCCCAAGTTCGGCCGCCTGGTGCGCAGCCAGACCTTGCTGGTCCGCGAGGCCGACTATGTACGCCATGCCGTGCTGTACGGCCGCTCTCGCCTGCAGACCTTCATCACTCACCTGCTACCCAACGTGCTGATGGCGATTCCCATCGTCGCGACCATCGACATCGGCAGTTCGATCATGGCGGTGTCGGGGCTCAGTTTCCTCGGTCTCGGCCCGCAACCACCGACGCCGGAATGGGGCGTGATGCTCGCCGAAGGCCGCGATGTGCTGCGCGTGGCCTGGTGGCCGAGTGTGTTCCCCGGTATCGCCATCACCTTGACCGTGATCAGTTTCACCGTGCTCGGCAGCTACTGGCAGCGCCGTTTTGAAGGGAGGCAACAGCCGTGACTGACACTGTTCAATCTGAATCGAACGCGCCTCTGGTTGATATTCAGGACCTGCGCATCAGCTTCGCGGGCGTCAATCAGGGCGCAGCGCTGGTGCGTGGCTTGAGCCTGCAGATTCATCCGGGCGAATGCGTGGCGTTGGTCGGCGAATCCGGTTCCGGCAAAAGCCTCACGGCGCGCAGCCTCCTGGGGCTGGCAGGCGACAACGCACAGGTCCAGGCTCGGCGCTTTTTGATCGATGGCCAGGACGCGTTGGGTTTCAATACGCAAGACTGGCGCCAGATTCGCGGGCGCTTCGCCGGGTTAGTGATGCAGGACGCGCTGGTGTCCCTCGACCCCTTGCGCACCATCGGCCAGGAGACTGGGGAAGTGCTGCGCACCCATCGCCTCTTGGACGACAAGGCCCGTGGTCTGAAGGTGCTCGACACCCTGACCCAGGTCGGCATCCCTGATCCGCAATGGCGTGGCGGCCAATTTGCCCATCAGCTGTCTGGTGGCCTGCGTCAGCGCGCGTTGATTGCGGCGGCCATCGCGGCCGGGCCGAGACTGATCATCGCCGATGAACCCACCACGGCGCTGGACGTCAGCGTGCAGCGTCAGGTCATTGCAGTGCTGGGCGAACGCGTCGCACAAGGCGCGGGTTTGTTGATCATCAGTCATGACCTGAATCTGGTCGCGCAGATCGCCAACCGCGTGTATGTGATGCACAACGGCGAGGTGGTCGACTCCGGCAGCGTCCAGCAGGTGCTGACCCAGCCACGTCATGCCTATACCCGCCAGTTGCTGGCGGCGAGCCCCAGTGCTGCATCCCGTGGCAACCGCTTGAGTTCGGCGCGAGTTCGGCCGGGCGTAAATGACGATGCGCCCTTGATCATCGAGCGCGATCCCCTGCCTCAGCGTCACGTCGCTGAAGCGGAGCAAGTGCTGCGCGTCGAGGGCATTGGCAAGTCTTACCGGCGACGCGGCTTTGGCTACAAGGCACCCGCTTTCGCTGCGCTGCAAAGCACTTCGTTCACCCTGAACAAGGGCGAAGTGCTGGGCATTGTCGGAGAGTCCGGCTCGGGCAAGACCACCTGCGCCAATATCGTCCTGGGCCTGCTTGCGCCGGACAGCGGCAGCGTTCATCTGCTCAGCCAGCCTTGGAGCAATGTCCCGGAAAGCCAGCGTCGGCCTCTGCGCCGGCAGATGCAATACATCCCGCAAGACCCGCTTAGCTCATTCGATCCGCGCTACAGCGTGGTGCAGATCATCGCCGAAAATCTTCCATCAGGTGGCGATCATCGTCAGCAAGCGGGCGCGCTGTTGAGCCAGGTTGGCTTGAACGCCGATTACCTCAATCGTCATCCGCGCTCGCTGTCAGGAGGGCAACGTCAACGTATCGCGATTGCTCGTGCACTGGCGGCGGAGCCTGCGCTGATCATCTGCGATGAGCCCGTGTCTGCACTTGATGTCTACGTGCAGGCGCAGGTGCTGGACCTGATCAGTGAGCTTCAGGCCACTCGCGGCATTGCCCTGCTGTTCATCTCCCACGACCTGGACGTGATTCGCCACATCTGTGACCGGGTTCTGGTGTTTCACCAAGGCCAACTGGTGGAACACGGCCCGGTCGCCACGCTGTTCGACGCTCCCACTCATCCCTACACCCGGCAACTACTGAGCGCGCATCCCGCCGCTTGATAAGGACACCATGAAAGCCCACCGTTCCCTGCTCTGCCTGGCCATCGCGGCCGCCCCTTTGCTGTCCGCGTGCGATAACGCCGCACCACCTTCTGCTGCTGCCAACCCCACGAAAGCGGCCAACTTACAACCGCGCAGCGGCGGCGAAGTGACCTTTGGCGTGACCACCGAACCCGCGTGCTTCGACCCGCACAACTCGTCCCAGCAAAATGCTTTCTTGGTGATTCGCAATTACGTCGATTCCCTGATTGGCAAGCAGGCCGATGGCAGCTTCGCGCCCTGGTTGGCCAAAAGTTGGACGGTGTCACCGGACGGCCTGACCTATTCGTTTGTGCTGCGCGACGACGTGACCTTCACCGACGGCACGCCGTTCGACGGGGCCGCGGTCAAAGCCAACCTGGACTACACCAAGGACCCGGCGCACACCGCCAACGCGGCGGCGTTTCTGGAGTACTACGATCACACCGAAGTGGTCAGCGCTCACGAAGTGCGCATCGTGTTGAGCAAGCCTGATTCGGCCATGCTGGAATCGCTGTCCAGTGTGAAGCTGGGCTTCCTGTCGCCCAAAACCCTCGCTGCCGGCGGTGATCTGTGCCAGGGCGGACCCAATCTGGTGGGCACAGGGCCTTTCATCTTCAACCAGTACAACCGTGGCCAGTCCGCCCGTTTCGTGAAGAATCCCAACTACAACTGGCCTCCTGCTTACGCTGCGCATAAAGGTGCGGCGTATCTGGACGCCGTTACGTACCGTTTCTTGCCGGAATATGCTGTACGCGCCGGAGCGCTCAGCTCCGGGCAAGTGGACCTGATCGAAGGCGTGCAGCCCACCGATCGCGCCCTGTTCGAGCATGCCCAGGGCTTCCAGTTCCTGACCGGGCCGTCGGCGGAAACCTCGTTCACCCTCAACCTCAATTATCGCCAGGCTCCCACCGACGACGTACGAGTACGGCGCGCCCTGCGTGATGGCTTTGATCTCGCGGCCATCGTCAAAAACATTTATCTGGGCACCGTGCCCCGCGCCTGGTCGAACATCGGTCCGGACAACACCGGTTACAACAAGGCGCTGGTCAACACGTGGGGCAACGACATTGCGGGTGCCAACAAGCTGCTCGATGAGGCGGGTTGGACAGGCCGCGACCCGGAAGGCTATCGCACACGCGACGGCCAGCGCTTGCGCATTGAAGTGGGATATCCGCAAACCTACGTGCGCGATAACCGCGACTTATTGATTCAGCAAATTCAGGCCGCCGTGCGCAAGAATCTGGGGCTGGATCTGGACCTGCGCCTGATCAGCACCGGGGAATGGGTCAAGTCGACAGCCGATGGTTCGTGGCACATCTACCCCAACACCCTCAACCCTTCCGACACTGCGCTTTCACTGCGTGATGTGTTGGGCGCCACGGGCTTTCTGTACCGCAGCGTTGCCCAGCCTGACCCGCAGATTACCGGCCTGATCAACCAGGCTCGCGCCACGTCGGACCTTAAACAGCGTCAGCCGATTCTGGATCAGATTCAGCAGCGTGCGGTTGACCAGGCTTATTTGATTCCACTGTTTGCACCCAACTATCAGTTGGCTGCGCGGGATACGTTGCATGGGTTGAGTTTCGAGGTGCAGCTGGATGCGCCGTCGAATTTGTATGATGTGTGGAATGAGGAAGTTAAAGCGCATTGAGGGGCTGAGCGTTTACCTCTGTAGCAGTCCGGCTTACCGACGCTGGCGTCCTTGAAATCGCTGCCGCCGGCAAGCCGTGCTGCTACAGGGTCCGCACAAGGTTCTAGGGCCTGGCTTTTCCGCGCGCAAAAACAAAACCCCAACCGCTTTCGCGATTGGGGTTTTGGAATTTAATCTTGACGATGACCTACTCTCAC